>TARA_R110002126_G_scaffold43008_6_pt1 | contig 37824 bp, 51 predicted proteins | sample TARA_R110002126 | Tara Oceans TARA_R110002126 (sample SAMEA4397536) | marine metagenome | biome: Polar Biome; feature: [DCM] deep chlorophyll maximum layer (ENVO:01000326); material: water (ENVO:00002006), including particulate matter (ENVO:01000060) such as... | depth 30 m | reverse complement strand
GCTTCATTCGCTAAATATTTAAAATTCGGATGGTAATAGGCTTCCGGCTTATCTTGCTCTTTTTTCATGTGTCCAAGCTCACCACGTTTTACAGCTGCATTTAATTCTTTGCGTATATCTGAAGAAACGCGGCTAGTGATTAACCTAAAACGCTCTATTTTTATAATTTCAACGTTTGCTTGATTTGCAGTTAATTGCCCAAGGTCCATTCTATTTTTTAATTGTTCTAATTGGTTTTGACTAAGTTCCATGTTGCGCTCCTTATTGATTAAGGTGTGATTTGATGTAGTAATTATAGATACATTAATTGCATAATGCAAGTACTATTTACTATTAATACTCGCAATCCAATCTTTATACAATCGTGAGCGCGATATAGTGGATTGTTCTATGCCTACTGCTTTAGCGGCGGCATATGGCGTAAGACCTTGTTTGATGAGTTCGAGAGCTTTGAGCATCTCTGGAGATATTCTTGCAGTCATGTTTATCCTTTGTGTAGTGTTGAGTTCATGAAATTAAGAGATATTGTCAATAATGGTTAATTTATTCAATTTGTGAGTAGCTCCATATTTATAAAAATCAATGATCAATTTATTTTCATAACCGTTAATAAAATCATTTTTTGCGGCCTCAATTCTTTCTATGTTTGATGCCAATAATTTCTCAGCATATGCCACTTGTTTTTCAGTCCCAATCATTTTGTACCCCTATTTATTTTTAAGCTGCTTATTCAGCAGTAGAATGTATTGGCTAATTACGACTAGCGGTATTGCTGTGTCGATGTAGAGATAATAAATGAGTTAGGTGCATAATGCAAGTATTATTGCCTGTTATTTATGACAGTAAAGATTAACCCCCTGTTCTCTACGTGAGAACTTTCGCCCCGTAATTGGGGCTTTTTTATTTGAAAGCAAATTATGAAAAAACCAGCTAAACCAATGCCAGCCAAAAAACCAATGCCAAAGCCTGGCAAAAAAGGCTGCTAATGGACACGCTATTCAATGCGTCAGCGCCAGGAATTACGGTTACTGCAACAGCGTCAGCACTCACAGCAGTTGCATTGCCAGCGGGTAGTGGTAACGCTATTCGTATCGTCAATGAGAGCGCAGATATTGCGTTTGTAGCCCTAGGCGCATCGACTGTAGCTGCAACACTGCCAACATCTACAGCGGCGCGTACATGTACGCCTGTACCCGCTAACTCTGATATCATCATGCGTAGAGACACAGTGAGCGAGTTGTTTATTTCTACGATATGTAGAGCGACTAAAACAGCGACGTTGACAGTGCAAATCGGCGATGGTGGGAAATAACGAATGGATCAGTTAAATGTAAAACAGCGCATGTTCGTTGCTGAATATTTAATTGATCTGAATGCGACTGCGGCATATAAGCGAGCTGGTTATACTGGTGAAGGACACGTAGCAGAATCAAGCGCAAGCGAAATCTTGAGAAATCCTGAGGTTGCCTCAGCAGTCAAAGAAGCGATGGATAAACGCTCAGAAAGCCTCGGTATTGACGCTAAATACGTCTTGGAGACGATTAAAGACACGGTCGAGAGGTGTAGACAGGCTAAACCAGTAAAACGCTCTAACGGCGATTTGGTGTATGTTGAGACGGAAGACGGCGAAGTGCTCCCTGCCTACACGTTTGATTCTCAAGCTGTGCTAAAGGGCGCTGAGTTGCTTGGCAAGCATTTAAAAATGTGGACTGATAAAGTCGAGACCAAAATTGACGGCGTTGTAATTGTCAAAGCGTCAGATTTAGATGAAAAACTATAAGTTGTTTATAAATTATCGGACTGTTCAAGCAAGTGTTTTGCGTAAAAAGTATTTAAAAAAACTATGCAATTAAACGTAAAACAAGAAGAGGCGCAAAAGGTTTTGGCCGGTGATTCGACGCATATTATGTTGTTCGGTGGCAGTCGCAGCGGTAAAACGTTCTTGTTAATACGTAATGTGTGTTTTCGTGCATTGAAAGCGCCGCACAGTCGGCATGCAGTTATGCGGTTTCGTTTCAATCACGTTAAAAACTCAGTTGTGCAAGACACGTTCCCAAAAGTTATGAAACTAGCGTTTCCAAACGTTAAATATCACATTAATAAAACAGATTGGTTCGCAGAATTCGAGAACGGTGCACAAATCTGGTTCGGTGGCCTCGACGATAAAGAGCGTACAGAAAAGATTTTGGGGCAAGAATACGCAACAATTTATCTCAATGAGTGCAGCCAAATTCCGTGGGGCAGCGTTGGGGTGGCGGTTACTCGTTTAGCGCAGAAAGTTAATCAAGTGATTGGTGATAGCACATCGTCACTGAAGCCTCGTATGTATTACGACTGCAACCCCCCAAGTAAGGCACATTGGTCATATCGTGTATTCATAGAAAAGCGTGATCCTGAAAGCAAACAGCCGCTGGTTCGTGGAATTGATTACGCGTATTTTCAGATTAATCCGCTTGATAACGCTAAAAACTTGTCTGATGGTTATTTGCAAACACTGCAATCATTAAGTCCTCGATTACAGAAGCGGTTCCTACTCGGCGAGTTCGCAGACGCAACGCCGAACGCTCTATTCGCTGATGAAATTATTGACAAGTGGCGTGTACTAGATGGGAAAGTGCCCGACATGGTGCGTATCGTTGTAGCGGTTGACCCAAGCGGTTCCGGTGACACAGACAATGCGGACAATGACGCAATCGGGATTTGTGTGGCAGGGCTAGGCAATGACGGCAACGCATATTTATTAGAAGACTGCACGGTAAAAGCAGGCCCTGCAACATGGGGAAAAGTAGCAACTGATGCATATGATCGTCATGCTGCTGATGTGATTGTTGGCGAGATTAATTATGGCGGTGCAATGGTTCAGCATGTTATTCAAACCTCGCGCCCTAGAACACCGTACAAACAAGTCACAGCTACAAGGGGCAAGGCGGTGAGGGCAGAACCGATATCGGCGTTATACGATCAAGGCAAGGTTCGTCATGTTGGTATGTTCAGAGAGTTAGAAGACGAATTGGCGGCATTCTCAACAGTGGGTTATTTGGGCGAATCGTCACCAAACAGAGCGGATGCGGTGATATGGGCGCTTACTGAACTATTCCCTGGGATTGTTAAAGAAAAAGTAGAGCCTAGAAAAAGAAAGACGCGTGAAGTAAATTCCGGTGGCTGGATGGGGTAACCATGATTATGACATTGCATAGCATTGCAAATAACGAAAAATGGTACAGATGGCGCTCAAATAATTTTTATTGGATTTTTACATATCGCAAAAATGCAGTTTTTAATAATTACGTCCATTTTTCGATAAATTTTAGAATTAAAATTTATACATATATTAAATTTGATTTTGTGTTTTTTGGCCGCGGGTTTTTTATTGAAATTGGCAAAAAATATAAAGTAAAAATACAAAAAGCAACTAAATGAAAAAAAATTTGGCTATAAAAGATGGGGCATCATTAGATGATGTGCATAAAATTTTGTACGGGGTTCACATTTTGGACAATAAGTTAGAAGTTGATTTAACTGAGCATTTTGTTTTTATAGAAAAGCCGCCGTCACTAATAAATTGCATACTCGAAAATATAGAATATCGGGCGAAAAGAATTGCTAATTTTTTAAATAAAAGTCGTCGCAAAATAACTAAATGAATCCAACAATACCCAATTGCAAACTATGTGGAAGCATTGGAACGTATTACGACAAAGATGGCCCGCGATGCAATTCACATCGAATATTCTATCCTAACACATCCGAAAAATTGGCGGGTTATGTAGCCGGTTACGGAAGCATACAGAAAGCAAATCAATTGAAAGAACAGACAGCGGCCAAGAGTCGCTTTTTTTATGGCTGATGACAAACTAAAAACAGCGTTAGAGTTATTCACGTTAGCAGAAGATGCGGAATCAGATAATCGTATTGCTGCACTCGACGACCTGAAATTTGCACGTCTTGGTGAGCAATGGCCGGATGAGATGAAGCGCAAGCGCATGCTGGAAAATCGCCCGTGTCTGACGATTAATAAAATGCCGTCATTCATTCGCCAAGTTGTCAATGATGGACGATTAAACAAGCCTGCGATTAAAGTACACCCTGCTGACGATAACGCTGACGTTAAAACAGCCGAAATTATTAACGGTATCATTCGTAATATTGAGATAACAAGTAACGCTGATATGGCCTACGATACGGGGCTAGAGTATTCAGTCACAATGGGTTTTGGCTATTGGCGCGTCTCTGCTGATTATGCACACGATGACACATTCTATCAAGATTTAAAAATTGACCGAATTGCGAACCCGTTTTCAGTCTATGGCGACCCATTTTCTAAAGGTGCAGATTCCAGCGATTGGAATGATGCGTTTATTACTGACCTCATCCCTAAAAAAATATATCAGAAAAAATACAAAGGCGCTGACAAAATAGACTGGAGTATCGGCGCATATGCGGACATGCCGACGAGCTGGAAAGATGGCGAAAATGTTTTGGTCGCTGAATGGTGGTCGCGCGATGAAGTTAAAGAAAAGATATTAAGACTATCAAATAATCTAGTCATTAAAGAAAGTCTGTATCTCAAAAAAATAGATGGGCTTTCTCAGAAAGATATTCTAGACGCGCAGGGTGTAACTGTTATTGGTGATCGCGAAACGCGCAGTTATAAAGTCAAGCAGCGCATCATGAGTGGTGCTGAAGTACTAGAAGAAAACGAATGGCCTGGGATTTATATCCCGATTGTTGCTGTCTATGGCGAGGACATTAATGTAGAAGGTAAGCGGTATTTGCGTTCGCTGATTCGTGACGCTAAAGACCCGCAGACGATGTTTAATTACTGGCGTACATGTAGCACGGAGTTAGTCGCATTAGCGCCTAAAACGCCGTTCATTGGCCCTGTAGGCGCGTTCGAGACGGATGTGGATAAATGGCAGAGCGCAAACACTGATACACATGCGTTTATTGAATATGATTTGGTCGATGGCAACCCAATTGCCCCTCAGCGCCAATCATTCGCTGGCCCCCCTGCTGGTGCACTACAAGAAGCATTAAACGCGTCAGATGACATGAAGTCCGTGATGGGCATTTACGATGCGTCGTTAGGTGCAAGAAGTAACGAGACAAGTGGACGTGCAATCATGGCGCGTCAAAAAGAGGGTGACGTTTCAACGTTCCATTTTATTGATAATCAAGCCCGTGCGATTCGTCACACAGGGAAAATACTCATTGATTTGATTCCGCATTATTACAACGATGCGCGTGTTGTTCGCATTATGGGGCCGGATAAAAAGCCGCAGAATGTCGCGATTAACCAGCCGATTACTGGCCCTGATGGGCAGCCAGTACGTGACGAAAATGGCATAGAGCAAATTTATGATTTAACGGTAGGCAAGTACGATCTTACTGTTGAAACCGGCCCAAGTTTTAGTACAAAACGAGAAGAAGCCGCATATCAGATGACTGAGTTTATCCGCGCCTTCCCTGCTGCTGCACCTTTAATTGGCGACCTACTAGCTAAAAACCAAGACTGGCCTGATGCTGATGAAGTAGGCCGTCGTTTGCAAGCTGCATTGCCGCCACAGGTACAAGGTCAGAATCCGCAGATACAAGGGTTGCAGCAACAAATGCAACAAATGGATGCGCAAGCTAAACAAGCCGTCGCAGAACTACAAAAGAAACTTGCTGATGCTGAAATGAAGGCAAAAAGTAAAGAAAATAGTGATTTGCTTGAGGTTGCAAAAATCAAGATTGATTCGTACAAAGCAGAAACTGAACGATTAAAAATGATGGCCCCAGCATTAGGCCCACAAGAGATACAAGCGCTAGTTATGCAAACGTTACAACAAGTGCTGCAAACGCCTGATATAACGCCACAAGAACAGCAGCCTATGCAACCACCGCCGATGCAGCCTCAACAGAACCCGCCAAGTGCGGGTTTTTTTACGCCTGAGCAGCAGCAAGGCATGCATCAAATGCCAGACGGTTCAATGATGCCCGATGCGATGATGCCACAAATGCCACAACAGCCGGAACAGCCGTTACAATAACTATTCACCAACCGCTAGGAGTGAATAATGGATTTAAAAGAACTAGAAAAACAATGCTTAAATTTTGTTATAACTAAATTAACGGAATTTGGGATTAAATGCTATTTAGACGACGCTAACAATCAATGTTTTGTTGGCTCTAAATTTGTAACTAAAAATGGGCAATCTGTTCTGGCGCAAGAAAAAGGCGCAAGTTGCACATTAAACAAAGGTGAAGAAGTAAGTTTAGATTGTTTATTGCCTAGCTTATACGGTTTAGTTACTGATATCTCTGATGGCGTTAACAATAAAGATGAAGAAATAAAAATACATTGTTTAAAAATTCAAGAAAAAAATTCAGAATTTATTTTAAATGTAGTTTATTGGCAATATTTACCAAAATCAAATTAAAAAATTTAACAAATTAACTAAGCCGCCTAGAGCGGCTTTTTTTACGTCCAAAAATGAACGCACTTCAATTATTAATCTCGTTGCACCCTGCAATACCAATGAGCGCAGAGCGCCCAGGCACACAAACATCCAACAGTGAGCTACGCCGATGGATGGCAAACGGAGCAGTGATATTTAACGGGAATAAGTTACGCGCTGAAGATGAGATTGAATGCGAATGTAAAAGCCTCGTGTTTTTTCCTAAGTCTGAATTGAGAAAAACGACACTGTATTAATTATTAATTTAACCAACCAAGCCACTCTTTGTAGTGGCTTTTTTTATTTCACCAACCGAAACGGAGTGAGCAATGACAGAAGAAACGACCAACCAGGAAGCCGCAGCGCCTGAAGCAGAAGTAGTTGATACATTTGACTACGGCAATGCAGCAGAAGGAGTCGATAACGAATCAGCCGAGGCAACAGAATCGACTGATGCAGACAATGACGCGACTGAAGAAACCGAAAGCGAAATAACGCAAGAGGATTTAACAACCGCTGAATTGGAAGAAATTGAGTACGAAGGCGCGCAGCATAAAGTGCCTAAGCAACTCAAAGACGCAATTATGCGTCACGCAGATTACACGCGCAAAACTCAAGAAGTTGCAGAACAACGCAAGGCACTGGAAACAAAAGCGCAAGCCATCGAACAACAAGCCGAGCTAGCAAATGCATCTATTGAAGAACGTGCGGCGTTAATCGCAGTAAATCACCGCCTTCAACAATTTCAACAAGTTGATTGGAATGATTTAAACGCTAACGACCCGCTGACAGCGCAAAAACTATGGTTTGAACGTACTCAGTTGGTCGAAGCGCAAGGGATGATTCAATCCAAACTGACGCAAAAAGAACAGCAATTTACACGCGAAAAAGAACAAAAAGCATCTGAGGCGCAGCAGTCCACCGCCAAGCAAATCAGGGAATGTTTTGACGTTGTAGCGCGTGACATTAAAGGCTGGTCGCCAGAAATGGGGAAAGCATTAACGAAAACTGGCATTAATCTTGGCTTCTCAGATGAGGAACTGTCCAAGGTTCACGACCCGCGTTTCGTCAAGTTACTGCATAAAGCCCATATCGCTGAACAGCTTCTAAAAAAACAAGTTTCGCCACCTCCTAAACCCGCTCCGAAGCCATTGCCGCAAGTTAGTGGTAGTAGTGCGCCGGTGAAAAAAACACCGTCGGACATGACGATGGACGAGTATGCGAAGTGGCGTAGATCGCAACGAAAATAAACATTCAAAGGAAATTAAATTATGTCGAATTCATTAATCACACCTGACATTATCACGAAAGAATCACTGATAATCCTGCACGAAAAAATCCCGTTTATCAGTTCCATCAATAGACAATACGATGATCAGTTTGCAAAAACTGGCGCCAAAATTGGTTCTAGTTTGCGCATTCGTTTGCCTAATCAATACACGGTACGCACTGGCAAAACAGCGCAAGTGCAAGATACCGCAGAAAACACAGTTGCAATGACGATGGCAACACAAAAAGGCGTTGACCTGGCATTTTCTTCTGTTGATTTGACATTGACAATTGATGACTTTAAAAAGCGTTACATTGAACCTGCAATGTCTGCTTTAGCCGCTGATATCGAAGCTGATGCAATTCAGTCGATGACGAAAGACGTATATAACCAAGTTGGCACAGCAGGTACTACTCCTGCATCTATGCTGGTATTTGGTCAAGCACGTCAAAAATTGAACGAGTATTTAACGCCTAAAGACAAGCGCCGTCGTGTGCAGGTCGATTCTGCGACTATGGCATCCATGACGGACGCGTTTAAGGGTTTATTCCAGTCCAGCGCAGCAATTGATAAGCAATACATGGAGGGCTACATTACGCACCAAGGCGGTTTCGATTGGTACGAAAACGAATCTATCTATTCGCATACTAACGGCGCTGACGTAACAGGCATTACCGTCAATGACACCATCTCTTCTGGTGATTCTAGAATGACGATCGCTAATGCATCTGGTGCGCCTACTGTAGGTAGTGTGTTCACTGTTGCAGGTGTCTATGCGGTTCATCCTGAAACAAAACGCACGTACAGTCATTTACAGCAATTCGTTGTGACCTCTACTGTAACGCCAACTACTACGGATATTTCGTTCTCACCGGCGATGATTTCTAGTGGCGCATTGCAAAACGTTGCGGCCTTACCTGCTAACGGCGCAGCATTAGTATTTACCGGCGCGGCAGCAACATCCTACGGACAAGATTTGGCATACCACGAAGATGCATTCTCTTTCGTATCTGCCGACTTGGAGGTGCCTAAAGGTGTTGATATGGCATCTGTAAATCGTTTTGAAGGTATTTCAATGCGCTTTATTCGTCAATACGATGCAGTCAATGACGACTGGATTAACCGTCTTGATGTGCTGTATGGCTTCAAAACAATCCGTCCGCAGCTTGCCGTCAGAATTACTAAATAATTTCATTAATCATTGAATAGAACGCGCCGATGGCGCTTTTTTTTCGTCTAAAGAAAAGGAAATATTATGCCTAATCCATGCGTAATTGGTGATGGTCGTCCAGATGGTTCCACATTTGGGGCGTCCACTACTGAACTAGTTTCATTTTATGGCGTTACCCCAGTAGCACAACGTGCTGGCGCTGACCAAGTAGCTATCACAGCGGCAGCAGGAACCAAAATCGGTACTGGTATTTTAGCTGATGGTACTGGCACTTATTCGCAAACTATCACGAACAACAACAATGCAACGATTGCCGCTGCATTGTCAGAAATTCGTGCTGCATTAGTCGCATTAGGTGCAATTAAAGGTTCAGCGTAATCAATTGGGGCGGCTTCGGTCGCCCTATTTTTTAGGAATAAAAATGATCTGGTTAAAACATGATATTCACGGCGTAAAGCAATGCTACGTTGAAAGCGAAGCACTTACAGATGAAAAAAATGGATGGGTTCGTTTTGAACCGACTATTACTAGCCCGATAGAAAAAGAAGTCACGCTATTAGATGACATAGAACAATTAAACGATGCGCCGAAAAAACGCGGTCGCCCGTTTAAGGTTGAATAATGTTCAGCACTTACAGCGAATTACAAGATGAAGTAGCAAATTGGATTCGTAGGGATATCGACCGTATTCCAATATTTATTGGTTTGGCAGAATCTGAATTTAACCGCGTGCTTCGATTGCGCACGATGGAAACAGATAACGCATTATCTCTGGTTTCAGGATCAAGAACAGTCGCCATTCCAGATAATTATATTGAACCAATTTCATTGCGCTTAGTAATTCCAGGCGAACCACAGCACGTTCTTACGCCGCGCATGCCGCAGCAACTCGATATTTTAACGGGCACGACAGCAAGCCGCCGTCCTGAGTATTGGGCGATTAACGGTGCAAATATTGAGTTTCCTAACGCAGCAGACCAAACCTATGGACTGTCATTCAGGATGGTAACCGGCTTTGCTTTATCTGATGCAACGCCTACAAATTGGCTTCTTACTCATCATCCTGACCTGTACTTGTATGGCGCTTTGCTTAGAGCGGCCCCTTATCTAGTTAATGATGCGCGCATTCCGGTATGGCAGATGATGTATAGCCAATCTCTTAAACAAGTACAGCAAAACGCGTCTAAATCACGCTCAATTTCCTCTCTAGTGACCGATATGCCAATGGCACGACGCGGCGCATACAACGTTTATTCGGATGATTAACAATGCCAATTGAAAACGCAACATATGTCAATGATCTAGTTCCTACGAACCCATTGGGCACTGATGGCGCTGACACATTAGATCAACATGACCGATTAGTTAAGCTAGCCGTAAAACAATCGTTTCCAGGTTTTACTGGTGCGGTTATTGCTGGCGGCACGACTAGCGGACTTGTTAACGCATACACGCTATCACCGACCACAGCACTGCCTTCTTATGTTGAAAATATGATGGTGGTATGTGAATTCCATCTTGCCAATACAGGTGCGGCAACAATTAATATTTCAAGTCTTGGTGCTAAAACAATTAAGACGGTATCAGGTGAAGATGTCACCTCGGCAGATTTGCTAGGCAGTCGTTATACCGCACTTGTCTATGACGGCACAAACTTCCAATTACTAGCGATCACAAAGAATTACGTCGATCAATTGGTATTTGAACCCGTCTTGCCTGCGCAGTTTGGCAACGCAAATAAGTTACTTACTACAGACGCAACGAACGCAAGTTGGACTGCATTACTTAAAGCGGCAACAATTCGATTTGCTGATTCTACCGATACGACTAAACGTTTGGCGTTTGATGTCAGTGGTGTATCTACAGGCACTACGCGCACAGCAATTGTGCCTGATAGAGATTTTTATTTAGGCGGAATCGGTAACGCAACCACTACCACCAGCGCCACAAATATTACATTGACAGCGACTTCCGCAGGCTATCAATCCATTGCAATGACTGCACTTGGTAAGCGTGTGATATTGCCTGCCGCAACAACAATGCACGTCGGTGGGCCGTTATTTGTAATTAAAAATGACGGCAACTTACCTTATGGGGTGTATGACAATGCAAGTAACCTACTCACAGCAATTTTACCTGGCGGTGTAGCTGAATTCTATCTAAAAGATATCAATACGGCGGCAGGTGTATGGTCGTTTATTGGGGACTTGCTCAGTCCAGGCTTAATTAAAATTGACCAGACTTTTTCATCAACTTATACCGATACGTTTGATGCGTTTGTAAATTTAACTGATGATCTTTCGATTAACTTTCTTAAGTTGAGTTCAGGTTTTGCAGCTTTTACAATAAATGATGCAACAGGTGCTGTAGGAACGCCAGTCGCCGTTATTACAGAATCTGGCGCTGTCCCTATAACTGCGCGTAGAGTAAATGCTACTTCTACTATTGTATTTTTTAGTGGTGGTTCAAGCGGAACTGGTACTGTAATTCTTACAGAATCTAGCGGAAGTCTGTCAGTCGGCTCACCTGCATACAGTGCAACAATGTTTTACGCTAATGCTTCAGGAACTTACAACGTACCCACAATTGCCCAGTTAACTTCGACAAGTTATTTATCTATTTTTACTGATGATACAAGTCTTGGCGGTACAAATATTACAAAAGTTACTGCTTTAACCGTAAGCGGAAGTGCTATTAGTATTGGTACACCGCTGTCAGTCATAACTACCGGGAGCGTTAGAAATAGCGGAACAGTAGACCGCTTAACTGACACTACAGCACGTATTATATATTTAAGTGGTTCATCGCCTTATCAGGTAAATGTACGAGTAGTTACTGTTTCAGGCACAACACCTACTTTAGGTGCGGCAGCTACAGTGAGCGGCGCAAATAGCAATGCCGAATTTCTTGCTAGCTGTTTGTTTTCTAGCACGCTAGGGGCATTCTTAGTTTATAACGAAACAACCGATATTGTCAGCGCGTATGCCACTGTGATATCAGGCACTACAACAACCATTGGGGCAGCTTACGAAGTAGAAAATACTGTCGATACAAACACTACTAATTATGCCAATCATAACGCAGGTCTTTATGCGCCTCGTCTTTTCCCCTACAGCTCTTCTGCAATGCTTGTGCATTATTTTGATGTTAGTGGGAACTCGCGCGTCTTTACACTGACTGTTAGCGCACTTGGTGTTATTGGCTTAGGTAGCAAACTTTTCAGAAGTTTTAGCACAGAAGATGACCAAGGCCAGACTGGCTACGGCGTAATTCTTCCGCAAGGCACCTCTGAATTTTTAACACTAAGGCAAGAAGGTATTTCACCAGCATGGACGATACGCGCTATCCCCCACAAGATAGATGGCGTAACACTAACCTACGGGAATACTTCAGATAAATTACCAGGCACATCGGTATCAAGTCTTGGCAACGGTGGAAATGCATTAGCAGCTAGGCTTACTGGCGGTAACTACATTATTACGTCCTCGATTGAAGGTTCAGGCCTTACGGTTATTAAATCTGACGGGTCGTCTGCAATTGTAAGAGGCATGATTAATATACCAAGGGTAAGTTATCCCTTCTTCGGGCCAGCTAAAACTAACGGAAACAAGGTTACTGTTTTAGGTACAACGGATACAGGGTCTACCCCAACTTCTTCCATTGTCCGCTTACTTAACGTGGAGGTTGCAATATGAGTGAATTATTAGTAATAGGCCAGGCAATATTAGCGCAAGGGCCATTTGTTGAAACAGCCGATGCAATTCAATCCGCTGATGCTATCTACCCAAAACACGTTATTTCAGGTTACGAAATTGTAGAGGCTGAATTACCTGATGATTTTACATGTGCAGGATATGAATGGATTAATGACGCATTGTCAGAAATTATCCCTGCAAGTAATTTACCTACATTAAAAGCAGCCGCCATAGCTAAAACCTACATTGATGTCGATGCAGTGTATCAAGATGCAATTGGCAACCGTGTCAGCGAATACTCAGAAGCGGAAGCAGTGGCATTAGCCTATCAAGCAGCAGGCTACACCGGCGACGTATCTGAGTTCATATCAGCGTTTGCGCTATCCAATCCAACCGGCATTGAGCAAACAAACGAATGGGCAGCCAACGCCATCATTGCACAAGCAGAAGCTATGAGAACAGCACAATTAGCTATGCGCACTACACGATTCGATAAACAAAAGTTAATGCGTGAAGCAACCACAGAAGCAGAATTAACAACCGCTGTATCAGAGTGGAATTCGTTTATCACCGCGACGCGAACCGCATTAGGCCTATAAATGGACATTATTACCGTTCGATTTATTTCAAAATGGCCGCCTAATATTGCAAGTCTATTGGTCGCGCGATGTGGCGGTTCTAAGCAGTTTAGCCATGTTTTGAATATGATTGACGGTATGGCCTATGAGGCAACATTCAATCATGGTTGCCGCATCGTGCCGGTTAAACAAGCGATGGAGGGCGCATCATATTATCAAGATATGTATGTTCCCGTGCAAAACATAGAGACAGCAATTAATTTTGGCAAAATGCAGCGCGGTAAAAAATATGATGTTGCCGGTGCGTTAGGCATCCCCTTCCTCATGTCTGAAGACTGGGGCGATTGGAGTAAGTGGTGGTGTAGCGAATTCGCATTTATGCAAATCGGTATTGGCGGTAATTTCCTATTTGATAAAGACGCGCAAAAGCGAATTACGCCACAACATCTACATATGTGCAATTACAAAAAATCAGAGTTAAAAAAATATATTCCTGACTAATCCAAGCCGCTGAAAAGCGGTTTTTTTATGGGCAATTGAATGGCATCATTACCAATTAACACATGCGGGCAATACGGCATTATTCGTGATGTATTCCCGCATGAATTGCCCGATGGCGCATGGAGCGAAGGAAAGAATGTCCGTTTTGTAAATGGCTATGCGGAACAGATGAAAGGCCATTTACCCGTCTATGGCGCATCCTCTATTGAGCCGTATTTCCTCCTGCCTTATAGCACGTCAGGGGCGCGTAATTGGATTTATGCAGGCGCAAACAAAGCCTATTCCGTAACAGTCGATGTCCACACTAATATCACGCGCCAGTCCGGTGGTGTAGATGTCAATTACACAGCAACTGCGGACAATGTTTGGTCTGGCACTGATTTAAGCGGCATTGCTATTTTTAACAATGGCACAGATGCGCCACAACAATGGCCTGGCACTGGTCGCGCTGCGAATTTAAGTAATTGGCCGTCTGGCTATTCATGCAAAGCATTGCGGTCATATAAATACTGCGGCATTGCCATGAATTTAACCATATCTGGCAATAATTATCCGCATCGTGTTTTGTATTCGCAGCCTGCGGAACCTGGTTCCGTGCCCAGTAGTTGGGATATTGGCGATGATACGAAAGACGCGGGTGAATTTGATTTATCTAAAACCGATGGCCGTTTGATTGATGGCGCGGTAATGGGTGACAGTTTTTACTTGTACAAAGAATCGTCCATTTATCGTATGAGCTATGTAGGTGGCGGCGCGATATTTAATATTTCTGACCCAATCACAGAAGAGGCAGGCGCATTAGCATTAAATTGCATTGCCTCTTTCCCTGGCGGTCATGTTGTTTTAGGCCAAGGCGATATATTCGTATTTAACGGCGCACAAGCGGAAAGTATTATTGATGCACGTATGCGCCGGTGGCTGCAAACATCATTAGATGCAACGTATTTTAATCGCTCATTTTTAACGACAAATCCTACTAAAAATGAAATATGGGTATGTCTGCCATTAGTAGGTTATGACCTGCCTAATATTGCATTAATTTGGAATTACAAAACAAATACATGGACGTTCCGCGACCTGCCAAGTATTCACTATGCAGCTTCAGGCGTTATTGATACGATCGTCACTAATTCAATTGATTCGCGCGCGAACATTATTGACAGTTACACCGACCCGATTGATTACAACGAATACACGCAGTCGTCTAAGCGTTTAGTCATGGCCGATGATGCAAGCGAAATGTTTTTAGCTGACGCATCACGTCAATTTGATGGCATGAATTACACGTCTTATATCGCACGGACGGGGATGGATTTTGGTAACTCAAATCGTTTTAAATTTGTTAGTTCTATTCGCCCCATGTTTGATGGAGGTACTAATAATGTCATTCAAATCTATGTAGGCGGCGCAAACGATTTAACCACAGCAATTACGTGGAGTGAGCCATTTAATTTCACAATTGGGCAAGATTTTGAGGCGACGTTTGAACAAGAATGGCGTTATATCGCGATTAAATTTGAAACGACGGTGCAAACGTATTGGCGCTTAAAAAGCATGGTAATTGAATATGAATTTACGGGGATGTACTAATGGATTATAGATTTGGGAACGTCCCCCTTAATGTCGCTGAAGTGCCTAGTTTCTTGCAACGTGAATTCCCTCGTCTTCAGCAAGTATTAAATAATGCGCAAGATATCGTTTGGTTGCGCCCATTAGCCGTCGAACCCGTCAAAAAACGGGAAGGCATGACCGCTATTGCAGACGGAACGAATTGGGATCCAGGCCTAGGCGCTGGCACGTATCAATATCTTGGCGGCGTGTGGGTAAAATTTGAGGCGGCCTCATCAACGGGGAATGTTACTTCTGTTGGATTAGCATTGCCTTCTGAATTTACGGTGTCTGGAAGCCCTGTAACAACGTCAGGAACATTAACTGGGGCATGGGCAAGTCAGACGCAAAATTATGCGTTTATGGCGCCATCTGGTGCGAATGGAGTACCTTCTTTCCGTCCGATGTTAAGTGTTGATGTATCAGATGCGACTGACGCAAATACAGCCAGTAAAATTGTCAAACGCGATGCAAGCGGCAATTTTTCAGCCGGTACGATTACAGCGGCATTAACCGGAAACGCGACTACAGCCACAGCCTGGCAGACTGCAAGAACACTTTCCTATACGGGCGATGCAACTGGATCAATGTCGGTCGATGGTTCGGCTAATGCAAGTGCTGCTTTAACGTTGGCCAATACGGCAGTAACAGCTGGGAGTTATGGTAACGGCACGAATGTATCTACTTTTACGGTAGACAGCAAAGGGCGCTTAACGGCGGCATCCAATGCAGCAATATCGTTTCCAGTCACCAGTGTATTTAGCCAGACTGGCGCAATTGCGGATTTAAGTGGCGATGTGACTACGGCAAGCAGCTCAGTAACGACCATTGCAAACAATGCCGTCACGTTAGCAAAATTCCAGACTATTGCAACTGATTCATTTTTAGGGCGCGATACAGCAGGAACCGGCAATATTGAGGTACTCAATCAAGCTACGGCCAAGGCGATGCTTGATTTATCAGGCACTAATACCGGCGACCAAACTATTGCGCTAACAGGCGATGTAACGGGTAGTGGCACTGGCTCATTCGCTGCAACACTAGCAACGGTAAATACTAATGTGGGTAGTTTTGGCACAGCGGATAATGTCGCTTCTTTTACGGTTAATGCAAAAGGCTTAATTACTGCTGCAGCCAATACCCCAATTCAAATTGCAGAATCGCAGGTCACTGGATTAACTGGTGATTTAGCAGGCAAACAACCGTTAGACGCAACATTAACCGCATTGGCTGCTTATAACACTAATGGGCTATTGACGCAGACAGCCGCCGATACATTTACAGGCCGCACAATCGAGGGCGTAACTAACCGCACTACAATTACGAATGGCGACGGCATAAGTGGCAACCCCACGATTAATATTGCAAGTACTTACGCAGGGCAAACCAGCATTACAATTTTAGGTGATATCACGCCTTTGTCTATTGCCTCAATCGGCACTGTAACAGGTTCTAATCTTTCCGGCACTAATACGGGCGATCAAACAATTACGTTGACAGGTGACGTTACAGGAAGCGGCACTGGCAGTTTTGCAACAACAATCGGCGCATCAAAAGTTGTTAATAGCATGATTAATGATGTGGCATGGTCAAAAGTAACTAGCACCCCGACCACATTGGCCGGTTATGGAATTACCAATGCTGGCACAGTCACTGATGTTTCTGTAGTTACAGCAAACGGCATATCGGGCAGCGTAGCAACATCTACGACTACACCGGCTATTACATTGGCATTAGGTGCAATTACGCCAACAACGGTTAATGGGTTAACACTTGCTACATTACCCACAGGCTTTACGATTACCAATGGCGCAATACCTATTACATTTGAAGCATTTGGGAATTGCGGTATATCCGGCACGAATACGGGCGATGTTGCGTGTTTCGGTCAAAACTATCTTTCTATGTCTGGTTCCGGCCAATCGTTAACGGCTAATCCTGTTAACCTAGGTAATACTAACGTCACAGGGACATTAACTGCAAATAAGGGCGGCACAGGATTAGCAAGTTATGCAATAGGTGACACATTATATGCATCAGGCACAACAACACTTTCAAAATTAGCGCCCAATACTTCAGCGACCAAACAATTTTTGTCGATGACAAGTTCGGCGCCATCCTGGTCTGCTGTTGCTAAGTCTGATGTTGGATTGGGTAACGTAGAAAATACTGCGTTATCGACGTGGGCGGGATCAACAAATTTAACGACTGCCGGAACTTTCACAACTGCAACATGGAATGCGGGCGTTATTGCAGGTCAATACGGCGGCACTGGTGTTAACAATAGCGGTAAAACCATTACACTTGGCGGCAATTTAACGACCTCTGGCGCATACGGTTCAACATTTACAATGACGGGCACAACAAATGTCACGTTTCCAACATCAGGCACATTAGCGACAACTTCTGGCGTAGTAACGTCAATCACCGGCACAGCAAATCAAGTCAATGCAAGCGCGTCTACGGGCGCTGTAACGTTGTCATTGCCGCAGTCGATAGCAACTACTTCAGCGCCAACTTTCGCGGATTTGACGATACAGGGCAGTTCACCAGACATAGGATTAATCCCTTCTTCTGGCGACGGCACGCTTTCTTTTTACAATTCATCGGCTTCTTTAAAGTGGCAACTTGGCAACTCATCAAGCAGCGCACTATATTTTTATGATGCTGTTAATAATAATGATTTTATCAATGTTGGAACAAATGGTCATTTACTATTGCAGCAATATGCTAAAAATATAGCGATCGGTGACTCCATTGCCCCAGTGCGAAAACTTGTTTTAAAAAGCAGTGACAACGAAGCTCTTTTTATCAAAAGAATCACCACGGCCAACAGCCAGACAACTGGAATTTTATTCAATGTTGCTGATGGCGTTGCGACTAACACCGATTACTCAAAAGCCGCAGTTTATTTCCGTCGCAATGATACGCCAGGTGTTGGGCTAGGTAATGGTGATTTTATTATCGCAGTCAATACCGCTGCAACCACGACACCTGTTTCTGTATCAGACGAACGCTTTAAAGTTGATTACATTGGCAATACTACGATAACCGGCGCGTTAATAAAAACTGACGGGATGAGTAACACTAGCGTGCGCCCTGCACTGTCAACGTCCCCTGGGCAATACGAACTTCGCGGGAAATCAAGTGCATTTACGGGTGCTGATGATGGATTTATGCGTATAAGCGTAGGCAGCGGCACAAATACATCGTCACAAAGTTTTATTGACCTTGCGGGGTTTTCACTTGTGTCGGATATGATTAACACCATCGTGTTTGGAACTGGCGGACGAGAAGTGGCAAGATTTGATACAGCAGGTAGTTTTATTATGGGGGGAACCGCGGCACAAGCAACAAGTTCAACGTCATTTTTTACTTATATCGGCACTTGTGCAGGCGCACCTACTGGGGTTCCCGCTGCCTATTCTGGAAGAGCAGCGATGCGCGTAGACACAACTAATAGTCGCCTCTATTTTTATATTGGCGGCACTTGGAAATTTGCAGCATTAATTTAATGGAAAAATTATGGCATTAATCGGGAATTTAGATACGCAATATAATGTAGTTGCTGCGTACCACATCATCACATCATATAGCTGGCGAAAGTTTAATTTTATTGATGTTGAGATGGCTTCTTATGCAAGTCAGGCTGCAAGAGAAGACGGGGCAGCGGCATTATCATCTCAATCATTCAGACTATCAAATGTACCCCCAGATTATGAGGTGACGGTAAATAATTTATACACGTTGATTTTAGCTTTGCCAATTGAACAATGTGTATTTGCAAATTCAGAAATTTTTACATCAGATGAAGGGGAATAAATTGGATCATATTATTAAAACAGAGCAAATTGAAGAAACGTTAAAAGTATTGGCTGAATTCCCTGCGAAGTTCACATTCGGGGTAATTGACATGTTAAGACGACTTCCTGCTGCTGAACAAAACAAAGATGTAACAGAAGAAGTAACAAACAATCAACCGGCTTAGTGCTGGTTTTTTATTATTCAGAATATGAAAATAAAACGCACACGAGATATGGGGATTGTTAGCAGCATATTAAATCATCCACTAATTTTTCCGCATATTCACGAGGATGGGATAGATGTTGCAACGCCGATAGATCATGATGGGTTTTATTGGATGTTGGTTTCCGATGGAACTCCCGCAGGAGTATTTTTAGTCCATGCGCATAATCAATCATGTTATGAAATGCATACCTGCCTTCTCCCTAGGGTATGGGGGGTGCAGTCAAAAGAAGCAGTCAAATTGCTTGGAAATTATTTGTTTAATGAATTGGGCTGCAAAAAGATTATTACCAATGTGCCTGCTTATAACAAGCGTGCTTTACGTTTTGCGAAAGCCAACGGCATGACGGTAGAGGGAATAAATCGAGCTAGTTACTTACATAACGGCGTTTTAGAAGATCAAACAATGCTTGGAATCACAAAAGAGGAGTGGATAAAATGCCAGCAGCAATCCCAATAGCCGCAGCAGTTGCAGGTTCGGCGGCAAGCACCGCCATGAGCAAGGGGTCAAGTAAATCTGGTGATCAAACTGTCACCACTAAACAACAAATTGACCCACGTATTGCAGATTTATTATACGGCACTGGTCGCACATTAAAGCCAGGTGTAGCAGCGACTTATGCGCCATCCACTTCAGGATCTCAAATAAGGAACCCCAACCCATACCGTGAAAGTGCTGCAAATATAAGCAAAGGTGACGGGCAATGGCAATATTCGCCAGAAGTGCAAGGAGCGCAAACTAATCCAGAATCTGATTATACAAATGATCCTGGTTTTCTTAATAAAATAATGGCATTGCTTGATCAACAGCAAAAACCAGGCATGTCTGCGTTTGGTACGGGGATAGACAATTATTTAAACGATTATGGGCGCCCCCAATTTGATAATACCATGCGTGCCGCGGCTGGGTTAATGACAGGAAATACAAGTGCCCCGCAAATGAGCGCGGCACAAATGCAAGCGGCTCAAATCAATGCACCAAAGCAAAATGATTTAGGATTAGCACCTGCATTCCAAGATATGATCTACGGTGAAGCGGGGAATAATCCTTACCTCACTGGTGCAATTCAAAAAGGCATTAATCAATCGAATAATGCATTCGGGAATATGCTCACCGATGCGACTAAAAACTTAACGCAAGGTGTATTGCCGGATATACGTAGAGGCTCTATTTTAAACGGTCAATTCGGTGGCAGTCGTCAAGGATTGGCAGAAGGTAAAGCCCTTGATAGTTTTAATACGCAAATTGGCCGCGCATTGTCTCAAGTGGGCCAAAATAATACCGATGCTGCTGTAGGCGCACAAGCTGGCGCATATGATGCCGACCGAAGCCGCGCATTATCGGCGTTAGGAAATTTAAATAGCAATCAATACGGCGTTGCAACAAATAACGCGCAATTCCAGCAGCAAGCCAATCAATCCAATGCGGGATGGCAAAATTCAGCTAATCAAGCGAATTTACAAGCGCAATTAGGCACTAACCAGTTAAATTCAGCGAACACATTAGCCGGTATAAATTCAACATCTAACTTGTTGGGGCAGGCATATAACTACGGCACGAATAATGATGCTTACAACCTAAACAAGACCGCAAGTGTAAGTTCAATCCTAAGCCCATATACCGGCCTTGGTGGAGGTCAAACACAAACACAGCCATTGTACTCAAACACAGCGGGTAATTTGCTTGGCGGGGCAACTGCGGGGCTTGGCTTGTATGATGCTTACAATAAAGCTACTACCACACCAGTTTTATCGCCTGGCGTATCATTTGATGCAAGCAGCACTGTTCGCGATCCAATTCGCGGCTCTTACGGCTATTAAGGAATAATTATGGGCTTATTTGATAATTTAAATTTTGATGATCCTAAAACAATGGGGTTATTGTCGGCGGCGGCAAATATGCTAAATGCTAGCGGCCCGTCCACAACACCGCGCAGCTTTGGGCAAATACTCGGCAGTGGATTAGGTGGTGGGATGCAAGGCTATCAAGGCGCACAACAAGCACAAAGTGAAAATGCATTCCGTCAAATTAAAGCCAAACAAGCTAATATGGATTTGGAAAAAAGCGGCTTTGAAATGGATCAATTGCGTAGCTTACTTGCACGAGATAACCGCATTCAAGAAGCATTGCAAAAACGCAGACAGCCGCAAGTAGGGGTTATGCCTATTGAAAACATGGGAAAAAATGAAAATACTGAACTTTTATCGAATGGTTTGGCGGGAAATTCAATTATTAGCAATTTAAGCCAAGGCGCAATGCCGCAACAAGCGGCAAGTTCTTTCGCCGGAGGCCAAACGCAACCAAAAGCATTAGGCATGCCATCCCAAAACAAGCAAAATGCAACGCGCGCGTTTGTAGATAGTATGATTTCCGATGCAAATGTTTATATGGAAAATGGGGATAGCAAAACTGCGATTGAAATGTATGACAAAGCAAGCAAACTTATGCCATCAGTAGATAAATGGCAAACAGCAAACTTTGACGGAAAAATTTACAGCGTTCCATACTTTAAGGATGGTACGGCAGGCGAGCCCATCCCATATGAAGTGGCTGAAAAACTGCATTTTGCGAATACTGGCGGTAAAACTGTCGGCGCTAACCCATATACAGGCGCAACCGTTTCTAGCATAACTAATACACAATCCCCCGATTCTCGCGCAAGTACGGCGGTACAAATGCGAGGCCAAAATATGACTGACGCAAGAGCAAGAGAAAACATCGGTTTGCGCTCACAGGAAATTGCACAAAAAGGCTTTGGCATTAATAAGCCAATCCCCGTAGGCGCACTAAAACTGCGGATTGAAGCGCAAGATGCGGCAGACATAGCAAGCGGCATAAACGATCGACTTTCCACTGTGCAAAAACGCATTGGAAATGGTGAATTGTCTTTAGGCCCTGTTAGTAACGTAATAAATTCAGGACTTAATTTTTCTGGCATGTCTACCGAGGCAAGCCGCAACCTAGCAAGTTTTAAAGCTGACCTTGAAAAATTACGTAATGATTCCCTTCGATTAAACAAAGGCGTTCAAACGGAAGGCGATTCTCAACGTGCATGGAATGAAATTTTAACAAATATTAATGACCAAGAATTAGTTAAGCAGCGCCTTGCTGAAGTAAAAGAAATTAACGAACGCGCTAAAAATTTACGTTTAATGGAAGTCGATTCTATTAATCGCAATTATGGCGTACAGAGTGACGCTCAAAATAATCAGGTTGAACAGCCCACACAACAAAAACAAGCGCAAAGCTACCTCCCCGCTCTGCCCACTGCAAATAAGTCAAACCAAGGAAAAACGGCAATTGACCATGATACTGGCAAGCGTTACAAAAGCAATGGCATGCAATGGATGGAGGTTAAATAATGGCGCGTTTTGAAATTATTGATGATGAACCTAGAGGTAGATTTGAGATTATCGACGCGCCAGTAGCCAAAAAAAAAGTAGTTGGCGGGGGGGATCGTCTTCAAGCAGGTGTGGCGGCTTTAAATAAAGGATTCTTTTCTGATTTATTAGGTATGCCAGTTGATGCGGCAGCCAATGCGATTGACCTAGGCAAGGCAGCAATTGGTTATGGCACAAGCAAAGTGACGGGAAAAGCCCCGCCACAGTGGACGGAGCCTTTTGATCGAACACAAGTGCCCTTATCTGGCGAATGGCTTGCAAAACAAATTAATAAAGGTAGTGGCGCATTAGGCATGGGGTCGCCTATTGATAACCCTAACCCGCAAGATCAATTGTCACGGCTTATTTACTCTGGTGGGCGTGTTGCTGGCTCTTCTATTGTGCCTAATGCTAATGCTCCAATAAGTGGACTAAAACAGCTTGCTAACCTTGGCATGGGCGCAGTAAGTGGAGTAACTGGCGGCGCAGTCGGAGAGGTTAGCCCCGAATATGCGGGGGTTGCTGGTATGTTGCCTCAACTTAGTACGGCTATGGCAGTTAGCGGGATAAAGCGCGGCATTCGCGGCAATGAGGCGGGGCGTAAAAATATGGACCAACGTCTTCAGGATTTTAAAAACGCAGGTGTGGATGAGCCGTCTGTTGGTCTAACAAGTGGCAATAAATTAATCCAAGGTATTGAAAATATATTATCTCTTACGCCTGGCTCAGTGGGTGTTTTTGAAAAATCAAAACAAAAAATGCTGTCTGGTATGCAAAATAAAGCGAATAACTTGCGTGATAGCATATCAACAGAATACGGCCCCATTGAAGCTGGCGCTGCTTTGCAAGCCGATTTAAAAGGATTGTTCAAAGAGCGCATTGGGAATACTTACGGCACATTAAATGACAAAGTAGAACAGGCGGTCGGCCCTAACATGCCAGTTCCTGTTGCCGAGTCTATTTTTAAATCAGGGCAATTAACTACACCGATACCAGGAGCGGAGGCAACATCATCTAATTTTATTAATTCGCGCATTGCCAAAATTAACAAAGATTTGTCAGTTGACGCTGGCGGGAAACCTGAGAAAGTGGTTAATGGGCTTATTGTTCTTCCTAACGGGCTACCAGCCACGCAAACAGTAATCCCCGCGACACCTCCTCAAGGTGTTCCATTTTCCGCATTAAAAGACTTGCGCACAAAAATAGGTAAAGAAGCTGCTAGCAATGCCATTATGGGTACGCCGGAGCAAGGAGAGTTTAAGCAACTTTACGGCGCAATGTCTCAAGATATGAAAAATGGGGTTTCGCTAGCCGATTTAAAAAATGGGATTGACCCCGCGTCCCCAGGCAGCGCAACAACCGCTTTAAATAGAGCAAATACGTTTTATAGCCGCGCTATGAATAGGGTAGACCAAGTTAACCCATTAGCAAACCGTAGTACACCAGAGGGCGCGTATAAATCACTTGCTAATTCATTGAATGCAGGCCCGACAGTTTATAGCCGATTACGTGGCCTAATTAGCCCAGAATCACGCCAAAAAATTGTAGCAACCGTCATTGATGACCTCGGGAAAGCCAATCCAGGTCAGCAAAATGAACAAGGGGATGTATGGTCGCCACGTAGTTTTTTAACTGGGTACAATAAACTACTGGATGCAAAATCAAAAAAAGCATTATTTACTCGTTTGCCTGGCGGTGAAAAAATGTCAGACCAATTGACAGATATTGCTAAAGCTGCCGATATGGTTAATGAAAGTAGTAAGGTATGGGCAAACCCGTCAGGCACTGCACCAGCACTAGCCGCGCGTGGAACACTTGGCGCGGTCACGTTCGGCTGGTTCTTTTTTCCTATGGAAGCATCAATAGCAACGGGGGGGATTTTGGCCGCAAATCAAGTATCCAAACGACTTTTGTTGAATCCAAAATTTGTAAATTGGTTAGCAAAAACGCCAGAAATAAGGCCGCAGGATGCGCAATCTTACGCGCAACGCTTAATCGCCACAGCGAACTTAACAAATAATGCGCAATTTAAAAGTGATGTATCTGATTATTTATCAGAGGTAAATAATCAATTGTCGGATGCTCCGATTAATTAAAAATTCGATAAATAAGCGCGACAACGCAGCCGATAAAAATAATCGGCAAGCATAAAGCCATTATTGGAAATGAAATATCCTCCCATAAACTTTGGTCGCTATTATCGCGATAAAGCGGCGTACCAGACGGCTTGTTGTCATAGTTAGGAAGTTTCATGTCGCTCTCGTTATCTATTCTAAAAATAGAATTTAACATTAAAAATTTAAAAATGTAATCCTTATGACGAAAAAAAATATTTCAAGTGCTGAGAAAGATGCCATTCGTTCACCGGCAGCATTTGGCGCAATTAAAAATGCGGGGACTGGCTTTGCTTCTGGCTTTGCTGATATTGGCGATACACTACTTAATGCTTTTATTAACTCAGGGGAGGGCGTTAAAAACGCAGTATTTGACACCAATTCGCCTTCTGATATTAAGCACTGGAACGATGAGAGGCATGCAGGACTAGGATTATTTAACCAGGATTATGCCGATTCCCCTGCATTTGCATTAGGGCGACTAGGAGGCAATTTAACCGCGACAGCGCCCATAGGCCCGCTTCTTGGTAGTGGAGCAAAAGGAATAACTGCACTTGAGAAATTAGGTAATGCTATTGCGTCTAATGGTATGCGTATAGGCCAATCCACGGCAGAGGTTGCGCCTTTTATGGCTAGAGGATCGGATCTGGGTACGCGCATATTAGGCGGTGCAATCAATGGCGGGGCAAGTACTGGCATGGTTAGCCCTGAAAATAGCGGATTGGGCGCATTGCTGGGGGCGGCATTTGCGCCAGGTGTACTCGCGGCAAATAGACTAGGAAATTCTTTTTCTTCTTCCGCGCAACCTATTTTTGATTTAGTTCAAAAAAAATTAGCGGGACGATCTATTAAGGATTTTATTGGAAATAATGGAAATTTTTTAGGATATATAAAATAAATATTTATTTTATTTTTTTAAAAATCCCATATAAAAAAGCCAAAAGTAAAAATATGATTAATTTTAAAAATATATATTTTATATAAATAAAGTTGTTCATTAAAAATAACCTGATTATTAATCTTCGCCTAAGCCCACATTAACCCGTGGGCTTTTTTATTATGCCGAGTAATATCAAAAATGTACACAATAAAAACAAACTTACACAATTTAAGCGCAAATAAATAATGGAGCAGCATATGTCCGAAGCTGCAAATCATGCTAATTCCGCTACGCATGGGATTATTCTTGTTAAGGCATTGGTAAGCTCACCAGGAATAATCGGGATTGGTGGGGCGGCCTTATTGTTTATGGTGGATTGGCCGAAAACGGCAAAAGAAGGATTTTGTCGAGTGGTGGCAAGTGGCGTTGCTTCTCATTTATTCGGCAATGCCGTATTGCGGACTATTACTCACTTTGCGGATTGGATACCGCCAGAGGAAATACAAGCAGGCGCATATTTATTAGCAGGATTACCTGGTTGGTTTTTATTAAGTGCATTGGTGATGTACTTTAAAAAGAATAAATCTAAAAATATTGAGCAAATTATTAAAGGATTACAAAAATGACATTCGATGAAGCATTTGAAAGATTAATCGGGCACGAGGGAAAATTTAGCAATGATGAAAAAGATCCTGGCAATTGGACTGGTGGGCGGATTAATGCAGGGGAATTAAAAGGCACGAAATACGGGATAGCCGCTAATACCTACGGTGACTTGGACATTAAAAATTTGACAATTGAAAAGGCAAAAAGTATTTATTACCGTGATTGGTGGTTAAAACTTGGCGCGGATCAAATGGATAGTGCCATTGCATTTCAGGTATGGGATTTTGCTGTAAATGCAGGGATGAGTACAGCAAGGCGTGCATTGCAACGAGCGGTTAAAGTAGTTGATGATGGAAGTATTGGCCCTCACACGTTAGCCGCAATCCAGTCATACAGTGTTACCGATGTAATTCTTCGGTTTAATGCGCAACGCTTAAAGTATTACACGTCCCTTTCTGGATGGGCAACTTATGGCAAGGGGTGGACAAATCGTGTCGCAAATAACCTTAATTACGCAGCGGGGGACGCATAATGGACTGGAAAGCAATTGTATCAACGGTATCGCCCTGGATAGGGACAGCACTTGGTGGCCCATTAGCTGGCATGGCAGTATCGGCTATTGGGGATGCTTTGGGATTATCAGACAAAACAGAAAATGCAATTAAACAGGCATTATCAGGAGCAACACCAGAGCAAATGATGGCATTAAAAAATGCAGATCAACAGTTTTCATTGCACATGCAAGACCTAGGCTTTCAAAGCATGAAAGATATGGAAGAGTTAGCATTTAAAGACCGAGATAGTGCCCGTAACCGCGAGATACAGACGCATGATTCTACAAACAAGATTCTTGCTTATGCAATCGTTATCGTGTGGGCGGTATTAAACATTATTCTCTTTATGACCACTGTTCCACATGGCAGCGAGCAGCTTGTCGCTAGATTGTTAGGAACTTTAGATGCAGCATTAATGGTCGTTCTATATTATTATTTCGGCAGTAGCTACGGAAGCAATAAAAAGAATGAACTATTAGCCAATAAATGAAAACCTTACTATTTACCCTGTTAATAATGACAGGTAACGCCTTTTCAGCGCAAGTTATCGGCATTGCTGACGGCGATACTTTGACCGTTCTTGAAGATAACAAGCCACTTAAAATTAGGCTAGCCAATATTGACGCGCCAGAAAAGAAACAAGCGTTTGGTGAACGGTCAAAACAATCACTATCTGAGTTATGCTTCGGCAAAGACGCGCAATATGTCACGCAAACGATTGACCGTTATGGACGCACTGTGGCTGTTGTAACGTGTGACGGCGTACAAGTTAATCGCGCGCAGGTAGAACGTGGCCTGGCATGGACTTATACGCGCTATAGTAAGGATTCATCGTTGCCAGCAATAGAAGCGGAAGCCAGGGCGAATCAGACTGGGCTATGGTCTGACGAGAATCCGGTTCCGCCTTGGGAATTTCGTCGGAAAAAGTAAGAGTTAGGTCCACCCCATGCGCGCGCTATAATTGTAATTCCAACCTATTGTTTTTAAATGGTATTTAATCTAATTAAAGTTAAATATAGGGTAAAATCAGGTAAATTAGCGCGCATTGGTCCCATCTGTAGATTCAAGCTCTTTTATCCGTGCTTCCTGCCTTTCTACCATAGCAATAAGCTCAAGTATGACTTGAGGATTGGCTACTACAATATATCTGGCATCTTCTATATCTGGGGCGTATTCCGAATAAGGCGCATTGCCAAGCAAACGGCGTTTCCCGGCGTAAGAATCATACATGTCGCCACTTTCCTCAATTCGCCATCCCCCTTGTGTTGCTTGTTTGGCTAGTCTCTTTAGTTCTTCAATGTTCATTTAATCCCACGTCGCTGGAGTAATCTCAATTGCTGTTTCAAAAGGAATGGGGTTGCCATTTCCCATGTGCGAGCCGAAATCTTTCATTAATTGCCATAGTTGCCATCTACTGTAGCCCTCTGAGTCCTCTTTAGGAGGCATATATTCCATATCAATATATCGTTCGAGGTTTTTTAAGTGGATTGCACGGCCATGATCTGTTAATTTTACGCGCGCATAATCATTGATGTTTATCTTTAAATTCATAAATTTACCTTCTTGTAAGTGATAGCCGGTGTATCTTTATTTGCACTATCAATGGTTGCTTAATTTCCATGATTTTATTCGACTTGTATCGCAGTGGGAATTTTGCAAAGGGGAGGTACAATCCTTAAAAAATAAACCGGTTGTACATAGCGAATCACGCCATTGGCAAATTCTGACATCTCCGCTATCTAGCCACACTTTAAATGTCACCCCAGGTATATACGGCACTTTTCCTTGATTCCATTCCATATTTTTACCTTTTATGTTTTTTCTATATGTAATACCAAACCATTGTTTTTAAACGATAAACAATGCCTGTCGTTTTTCAAATGTGATAGCCGATGTGTTTTAATTTGCATTATAATGCATCAGCAGCATCAAGACGCATGCGGATTACAAGGTTCGATTCCTTGGGGCCGAAAAACGGGTAATGGGCCGTCTTAGTTTGATCTGGTCTAAGTCCGCAGTCGTGTTGATGAATGCGAAGTGCTGATTCGCAGTGGGTGAGAAGGCGCGCTAATCGAGATAGAACAATCCTCGTCCTTCAATAAAATTAGCATGCCGGAGATCAGCTCCGGCCATCAACAAATCATCTATTAACACATGCGCCCATAGCTTCTAATTGTGGCAGATTCGCGATAATTAGAATTTTTAGGTTCTTGGTTCAAGTCCAGGTTTGCGCACCATTTACTATGTTCGTAAATACCTAACCGTGGGGTATTTTTTTGTTAAAAATGCAAATTTCTTGCAATGGGTGCATTGATGCATGCCACTGTAAGCCTCACCATCTGCTTGAAATTTATGGAATACCATTTTACCTTTGCCACAGTTATTACAAATATATGAAACTCCGATAGGCTCTATTGCGTGGGTTATCTTGGGCATTTATATACTCATTTCTTGCATAATTTGCGACCTCGCCAATTCTAATAATCGCGAATTAGCTTTAGTCATTACATCCAAAAGTAAGCGTTTCTCTTCAAGATAAGTCACCGCAAACTTTGGGTCGTGCTTCACAATACTAGATGTATTGCTGATAAGGTCAGCACATTTGATTGTTTGCACCCATCCAGGCGCATTTGCAAGACGTTCTCGTGACGCTGCTTTGCGCTCTGTTCGGTTGCCTGTCTCAAAGTCTGAAAGCAAAATAACCCCGCGCACAACATGAAATTGAAATGACATGCCGTGTACTCCTAGCACTTCCTGTAATTCCTCTGCGGTTACTTGCTGATCCTCCATAGAATCGTGTAAATAGGCAGTAGCTATCATCACTTCTGGATCAATCTGATCCCAATCCGTAACTGTCGCTACAATTCCCGCTACTTCAGCAAGATGCATAAAGTAGGGCTCTCCAGTATATTTTCTTACTTGATCTTTATGAACTTCTCTCACAAACATCATTGCGTCATATGCAAGGCTCATCTATATTTTTTTTATTCAATTTATCAAACATCAAATATTTTGACTCTTCCACACTTTTCGCACTGGCAATAGTGCCTAGTCCATGTCGTATTATTTTTATTGTCGCATTCCACCGCTTTAATAATTTCCCACTTGTGGCAATGACCAAATATCAATAATTGAAGTAGTTTAAGCATAGGTGTTTAAATTTTTTGAACTAAAAGTTTTTTGCCAATATAAATAATATTTCCGCTATTTTGGAGGATTAACGCTACCGCAATTAATTTCCCATCTTGAATGCATTCTGCGAATTTATCGCCAAATTTGTCAGGGGCGCTAATTGACCATATTGCTTTTTTATTTTCCAATTCCATCGAATGCCTCTTTTTATAAAGATATGTCGATTGTCTATACATATCCGAAAAACGTGTACAAATTTCGGACATTTTTAAACATATCGCGTATGTTTATTCTGCAATTAGCCGGTTTTATCCTGTAGTTTTGTACTTTGATTTGATATGAACTCGTCGCACTTTCTATTTAAGCTAAAATCGCTCACAGACTGTCTTTCACCATAGGGTGACGTGTACCTTGCGCACTGTTCTTTTTTGTCGCAGGAGGAGGGCATACAGCGCGAATAATCGTAGAATAGGTTCATGCTTCGCCCTCAATCTTAATTTCAATTGTTGTTGTCCGCTTTACATGCACAAGTTCCCCTAAAGATAATTCATTAATGTAAGGGCCGTCTTTAGATAACATCCCGATAGGTTTGATGTCAGTAGAATTTTTGCACAATTCAGGATTGGCAATAATCGCGTCTTCAAGCGGAACCCATCCATAACTTATACCATTCCCTTTTTTGTATATTTTCCCCCATCCCTTACCATCTTTAATAACCATTACGCCGGTTTCTGTTTTCATTTCTTACCTTCGCTATGTTCAATTTCCACGCACTTATACGTTTTATTGCCAACATAAAAACCGCCAAGCCGTTTGCATTCTGTTGCTATCGTTGAATGCGCTATTGCGTCACCCAAAAAATACGAAAATAAAATAAGGTTCAAAACAAAAAATACATTTAGCATTTTTATGCTTCACTTTCTGCATTGGAAGCTGGTTCTGTATGTAAAAACGATAGGCTTTGTATGACTATTTTTTCGGGTTCCACATTATTTTTATTAGCAAGCTGTTTTTTAAATTCAAAGTACATGTCAAAGTTTAATATTGGGCTATTTGTATCGACAATGCCATCCATATGAATGGTAGAGCGTTCATTTTCTTGCATTGCCGCGTGATAGTGGTAAATGTATTTCACGTGTCACTTTCTTAATTTATATTTCAGATATCACGCGCGCCAAATCACGCAATGTTGCAACTTCTAATTCTTTGCCATTTTTAAAAATAACCGTCATTGGCGTTGCCCCCATGCAGCACTCATAGGTGTACCAATCAAGCCATTCTCCGCCGTCGCTAACTGTTTCAGACATCAAGTCGGTATAGGCTTCCCACATGTCAAAAATAGGTGTCATTAATTTGCTATCAGGCGCTGCGCCAGTAAGCCCTCTAAATTCTTCATAGGCGGCTGATAGCGCAATGTATTTATCTTTCCAAGGTATCAGGCGCTGTTCAATTTGATCTTTGGTTAGCATTACGTTTCCTTCGGCGCTGTAGCAATTGGCTGCCACTCTGTTTTTTTATTCTCAAGTTACATCTTCAAGTCATTAACTTGCTCAATCAACCGTTGTCTTTCGTCGAGTGAAACTTGTTGAGTGAAACTGATTGTTTTTGCAAATTCTTCAACAGTCTTAGGTGATTGTATTTGTGGCACTCTATAAGCAGCTACTACACCATCATCATTAGCAGATGATGCAAGAACTTCCTCCCATGCGCCTGAAATTGGATGCTTCTGAAAATAAGCAAATGGCTTTTCAATACATTTAAGATTTTTATAGAGTGGAATAACTATTCCATCATACTTATCCGCTTGTTCTTTGGTGTCGGCAATATGCTTCCACTCACCGCCGTCATGTTTATCGTGGTAAAAATATCCAGCGGGTTGCGCTTGCTCTGCTTGTTCTGATAGGGCATCAGCGGCCTTAATAATTAAATTCGACAATGCAAAATATGAATGCTTAGTTACGTTTTCCCAATCTCTTAACTCTTGCGCTATCTTTAGTGCTTCTTGTTGGTTATTCATCAAACTGTCCCTCAGTATATTCAACGCGAACACAGGCTATGCACTTTTCAGATTGCAATTTAATTGCCTCCTCTTTTAAGTCGCACACCCTAGAGGAACCATCCATATAAACATTCACATACATCACTTTCTTTTCTTGGGTATATTCCAAAATATTTTCTAAATCACCGCCATCGCCATAGCCAAATTTAATCCCTTTAGAATCCCATCTTTGAATTTCCACAAAGTCGCCTATATAGCCAACAATTGGGAATGCTCCTCTTGCCGTTGTGCTTATAATTTCCACAGGCTGCCCGCATTTTGTCTGCACAGGCTTAGTAAAATCAATAGTCATTTCAAACACCATAAAAGAAGTTATACCTTTGTTGATAAGACGCTAGATCACAAGGTCTTATTTGATTGCCGAAGTCATCTACAATATTTAATATGTATAGTGAAATAGTCATTTTGTTTCTTTCTGAGGTTCACCTTTAGATGGCGTACTTGCTTTTACAAATTCAATTTTATTTACATAATAATAATCAGCACCTGCATTTCCTGGCCCGGCGGGATGTGAATTATTCCATGCGATTTCTTCTTTTTGATAAATTTCCACTTCTGCGGAATTAGTAATATCGAGCGTGATAAATGAATTTGATTCATTATATTTTCTGCATAAATCACAAAAAGCATTTGCTTCCGCTTCATCTTCAAATACTTTTATAACGTTACTAAGTTGATAGTCATATTCGGACTCGACAGCAAAAACATAACTCATTTACCTTCCTCCTTGGTAGTAATCTCGTCGTCGCAAATCTTGCACCGTTCTCTACCCTCGAAATATTCGGGCGGATAGCCTGTTACTGGTTTATATTGATGCTCGCCGCCATTCAAGCAGGGTGCTTCCCAGGTTGAATAACTTATTTCGTATTCAACCTGGTACAAAAAAGTCTTTCCGCATTTGCCACACGTGTGCTCATAATTTTCACAAGGGGAAAGATTATCTGGGCATGCTTCCATCTGCGCCTTGCAATATGGGCACTCAAAGTCGTAGCTCACTCGATTACCTCTTTTCTGAATTGCATAGCAAACTTTATAGCGTCGCGTATGCAACTACTGTTTTATTTTGATCTGTCATTTTGTTCTCTCTCTTGTGACCAATGCTTTAGCTGCTTGGTATGAATTCCATGCCTCTAATCTTTGTGCGTCTACCCAAAGCTCCAAATAACTTGTGCTATCTGGTTTCTCATGTCTACGTGCATTCTTGCGAGCTAACCGCAGTCGATAAGCTAAATTTAAAAGCAGCTCTTTTGTCACGTTTGGGTATTCGTATTTTGGCCTACTCACCTTCACCCCCAAAACTAAGCGGAACAAAAGACGTATTAATTAAATACGTTCTATCCATTTCTTTCACGATATTTGCAAACTCACTTTTCCCCGCGCTATGTAGAAAATTAATGACTTGCTCTATTTGAGCGCATGGCGGATATTGCGGTAGTGTTATTGTGAACATAGTATTTCACCTCAAACGATGCTGCGTAATGTTTGTAATTCCAATTGGTAGATTTTCTTTCGCATCTTTTTTCCCTTCGATGAAATCAATATGTTCTCCAGTTGTTTTGGCATATTCAACTTCTAATTTTGCGCTATTAATAATCGTTTGCGACACTTCAGAAACGGCTTTTGCTCTATCAATGTCCATTGGATTATCTTTGTCTTTTAATGCAGCTAAAGTTTCAAATAAGTGCTTGCGAAGTTCATTTATGTCGTTCATTTATTTTCCTATTTAGTGCGCTTAATAGTCGAATTGTTTTTATAATTTCAACAGGATAGTTATGTATTGCATTTAGTTTCATTACTTCTTTTTTTGAAATTAACTCTAAATTATTAATCTCAAAATTATTTCTATTCCCATCTTTAAATCTTATGCTGTGCCCGTCAGGAATTTTTTGATTATGTTCTTTTTCCCAAATAAAACGATGCTTTAACTCCCAAGTATTAAATTTTGTTTTAATTCTTACATAACCTCTTTCATCTATTTGCGTTGTCCCCTCATGCAAATAATTTGAAGGTCTAATTCCTGTCTTTTTATTTAAAAATCCAACATATTTTTTAATCTTTAATTCATCTACTTTGCCAAATATAGATTTAACACTTCGCCCTAATTGTTCTGCTATTTTTTTTGTTTCGTGATCTGGATATAAATCTACAAGAATATTGATTTCTTCTTGCGTCCAAAATCTTTTTGCTTTCATCTCGCACCTTTAATTATCATTGTACTGATTAATAAATTCCTCTATTTGCTCTTGTGTTGGCTTCACCCAATTTGTAATAACGCCAGTATCAATATCAATATCTAACATGATGTAGTCGCCGTAATTTTCCCCAGGCATAAACTCTGGTACATAACCATCTTCTTGATTAAATATTACTTTATTATTTTGGTCGCAAATCTCAAACGAGAACATATCACTGCATTTTGCTGTAATCTTTAACGTCCTTGCGTCCACTTCTACTAATTTAGTTTGATTGATTTTCATGATGTTAGTTATAAGTTAAAAATGTTGTTCGATCTGACCATTTAATGCTTACCCATCGAATCGCATTAGCCCATCAATTACTTTGTCGATATCGTCGCGGGTATAGTTTTTTAAAACATGCTTTAAAACTGCATTGATAATCGAGTTATAAAGCCTCTCTTTTTCTACATCATCCATGCTTGAAAATGACCAGCTTTTAGCATTAAATCGGATATCACCATTTACCCTAATACTCGTAGTGTAAAATCCTGCAAGAATCGTAATATCTTCTCTAAACTGGTCAAAATTCTTTTCAATCTTTACGCCCTTGTGTTCCTTTTCTTGCGGCTCCCAAACGTCATATGCAAACTCAACCAACTTAAAAAGTTTATTGTGAAATTTCACATTGTTATAACGTTTTGGTTTTACCTCGACACCGACACCTAATTTTAATTTGCGGATATATTCGGCTGAATTATGATCAGCCGGAACCAAAGTGTTACTCGATGTTTTCATTAATACGATGTTGGTCATAAGTCACTTATTTAGCATGCTTATACCGCGTATGAATATTTGCCGCGATATGGATTAGCAAACGGTATATCGTCATCCATATCACTAAAACTTTGCGAAGCTGCTGATGCGTTTTGTTCTTTTTGATATGGGGCGCTATCATCTCTAGAGCCCCCAGACTTATTGCCTAGCATCTGCATAGTGTCTGCAATGATTTCAGTGGTGTAACGCTCTATGCCATCCTTATCAGCCCATTTACGCGTCTGCAATCTGCCCTCAACATAAACCTGAGAACCTTTTTTTAAGTATTGCCCCGCAATTTCAGCGAGTTTTCTATAAAAAGTAATTCTGTGCCATTCGGTTAATTCTTTTTTCTCGCCTGAGTTTTTATCTTTCCAGCTCTCCGTCGTCGCAACGGTGATATTGGTTACTGCTTCACCATTGGGCATATAACGCGTTTCTGGGGCTTTCCCCAAATTGCCGACTACGATCACTTTATTAACTGAAGCCATACGATTACCTTTAATAATAGATTTGAATGTGAGGTATTTTTGCTAGCGCAATTAACTTAATGCAGTCTTTTGCACAATCTTCTTTAACGCCAAAAGAAATAAAGGCTTCCAATGATTCATTGTTGATCTTTTCTCTATGCGCCTTATTCGCTTCGCGTTCTGCCCTTGCGGATTCCTCCGCTTTTTCTTTAGCAAAAATTCTTTCTTGTTCGGCTTTAATCGCAAGATTCTTTTCGATTTCAGCTTTAGCCAAGGCGTCTTTTTTATCCTGCTCTGCTTTTTGCTCTGCCTCAATGCGCCTACGCTCTGCATGCTCTGCTTGTAGCTTAAGTTCTAGTTCACGGCGCTCCGCTGCATCACGGTCTTGCTTTGCCTTGCGCTCCGCTTCTTCAATTAACTGACGCGCTTTATCGGCTTCCTGCTTGGCTTTTAATTCAGCATCTATAATTGCTTTTTCTGCTGCGGCTTTGGCAATGGCTTCATCGCGGTCTTTTTGTGCGCGTGCTACTGCTTCAGCGCGTAAGCGGTCAAGTTCTGCTTGCTCAGAATCATATTTCTCACGTTCTAATAAAAGCTGACGATATTTTGCAATTGAAGCGTCTTTTTTTTGTGCGGCTTCGGCAATAAATTCCTGCCAAGTTTCATTAATAGTGACCATTTCAAGTGCCGCTATATGAAGCCGATAGTCTGCTGCTGTTTGCCCTTGGTGAATTTCACCCAACGCAGAAAGTTTTTCTTTAATGGCATTGATGCGATTTACTTCTCGCTGTTCTATTTCATCAATTTTTGATTGATGCACAATGATCATCGCCTCAATGCGCTTTTCTATTTCTGCTGCTTCGGAATCAATAGCGCGACCTATCCGTAATGATTCTGCTTTTGCTTCTTTTCTAGTGCGCTCTAATGCGCCTTTAGTTAAGCGCAATGTGTTGACGTGACTACGTGCTTCTTTGTTTCCCTTTTTGCTTTCATAGTCAAATACCAACTTTAAATTAATTTGCTCTAATTCAGAAAGTTGAGCATAGAACGGCTGGTATTCTGCTACACAGCTTTTAGGTGCATTAAGCAATTCTGTTGTCATTTTTAAGACTCCTTCTTCATTCTAAAAATATTTTCATTCATAGATACGACCTTTTCAAATTTAACAAGGCCGTCCACCATTTCATCAATAAAGTTTTCATCTCGTAAAACGCGCTTGATGAATAATTGATTGCCTGCGTTTTCAAGCTCTGGTACATACATTACAAAGTCGCACCACTTGCGCCCCGTAATCCATAAGCCTGTTTGAATTTGATGCATGTAATCTGATAAGTCCTCAGTGAGTAAAATATCGCGCACTAAAACAGGACTTGCTAAACACTTGATTTCAATAAAACCATCATCTTCAATAAAGCCATCTGTGCTATACCCAAAGAGACGGTCGTCGGTAAGCACAATGCCGGATTCGGTAGCCATGTTTCCAGTCTCCGCTTCATACGCAATACGTGCGTCTGATTCGCGCTCTGTACCTTGTTTCATTTGCCAAGAATTAAAAATGGCTTGGCATGGCTTTTTACTGATTCTTTCCATTGCTACTTGCGTTGCATATAGCTCTGCTTTTGCGCTTGGCTTTTCGTTTTTTTTGCCTTTATTTACAACCTCTAGCGCCTCTCCCACTTTGCTTGCTGTAATCACACCGCAACGGGTTTCATGCCAAACATCAGAGCCTTGCGTACATTCGATAATCACCATGGCTTACTCCGGCGTGTAGACTTCGCTTTGAAGTTCTTCTTTAATTTCATTTTCTGGCACGTCTACAACACACGCTGCTTCTCTCAATTTAATTCGATGTGCTGCGATAGCGTCTTTCAATTGTTGATGGTCTTTTGACTGCTTGGCTACTCGTGCATTATTCGCTCTCCAATAAGCCAATGCCTCTTCATCTGTTTTAGTCGCTAATGCTTCTGAGATCATCGGGGTAACGTCAATGTGATCTGCCGATTTAGTCGCTGCATTCTGATCAAAATTAACGCCTTCTCCGCCGTCGGTATTTAAATAATGAATTGCTTGCTCTAAGCGTTCAGTTTTCGGCCAGAATTTGTATGCGCGTTTGACGCATGTTTTTTTCGCCATCTCGTCAGGATCACTAACCCAAGGACATGATTTATTTTTTTCGACCCAGGCTTTCCATGCTGACGAACGATCACGAATTGCATTGACTTCATCTATGCTCATCGCAGTCGTTAAATATTCGCCATCGGCTGTTTTGACAACGACATAAACTCCGACAACCGTGCCGCGATCTTTTGCGAATGGATTAAAGTTGTGCGTAGGGGGTTTATCAAAGCC
>TARA_R110002126_G_scaffold272933_1_pt1 | contig 37830 bp, 32 predicted proteins | sample TARA_R110002126 | Tara Oceans TARA_R110002126 (sample SAMEA4397536) | marine metagenome | biome: Polar Biome; feature: [DCM] deep chlorophyll maximum layer (ENVO:01000326); material: water (ENVO:00002006), including particulate matter (ENVO:01000060) such as... | depth 30 m | reverse complement strand
CGCCGGAGGTCGCGGGTTCGAGCCCCGTCACTCGCGCCATTTCTCAAGAAATGGACAGTTCTAAGACTTTGAAAAGGCTCCGTTTTTTAGCGGGGCCTTTTACTTTTCCCCCATAATTTCAAAAAATGGGGTAGGAAATTCGTCGAAAATGGGGTAAAATTGCTCCATGAGCGCGACCCAAAAACCAGACCAATATTTGATGGAACGCGCCGGAAGATGGTACTATCAACGCTTTATTCCGGCCCGGTTTCAGCATGTGGATTCGCGCAAGCGCATTCGCACTGCCCTGCGCACAAAATCAGTCGACATCGCCCGCCTTAGACGAGACGCATTAGCTGAGGCAGACGATGCTTATTGGTTGGCTCTATCCATTGAAGCCGCAGAAAATGGTGGTGTCAGCGATGCCACGCTGGAAGCCGAGCAACACCGCTATGAGGCGGCCCAGACCCGCGCCATGGCTTATGGATTCAAATACAAACCAGCCGAGGATCTTGCGAAAGAAGCCAGAGCCGACAAACGGGTCGAACGCCTGCTCGAACGGATCGAAGTATTAGAGCGCCAGACCGGCGCCTCCGGTCGTCCGCCGCGCGCGGACACCGAAGCCTTGCTCGGCGGTGTTGAGAAGCCCGAAAAGCCCGTCGCAGATGTTACGAGTGCCTTTGAGCTTTATGTTTCCGATATCGCTTTTGACGAGCAGAAAAAGAAGTCGCCTAAGCAGCGGCGTAATTGGGAAAAGACCAAACGTACGTCCATCAACTACTTCATCGATGTGATTGATGACGTGCCGCTCAATGAAATTACACGCGAGATGGCGCTGGCCTATCGCAGCTGGTGGATTGAGCGCATGATACCTGGCGATGGTGACACAAAGCCTGCCAGCCCGAATACCGCTAATCGGCATATCGGGAACATGCGCAGTCTTTACGACGCATATTTCACGCATATCGGTTCAGAAGAGCGATTAAACCCTTTTCGGAAGATGTTCTTCAAGGACGATCAGGAAACGAAAGTGCCGCCTTTCCAGGATGAGTGGGTGCGCGACAAGATATTGGTGCCGGGTATGTTTGACGAGCTCAATGATGATCTGCGTCTTATGATCTATGTATTGATTGAGACAGGCGCACGAATAAGCGAAATCTGCAATCTTATGCCGGAACAAATCAGGCTGGATTCCAACACACCGCATATCGAAATCCGCGCGATTGACCGCGAGCTTAAAACCGTGACGTCAAAGCGCGAAATTCCACTCGTTGGTGTAGCTTTAGAGGCTATGCGTTACACACCGAACGGCTTTCCGCATTACCGTGATCGCGGAGAATTGGTGTCAGCCAATCTTATGAAGGCGTTCCGTCATCGCAATCTGTTTCCGACGACGGATCATGTCATCTATTCTTTCCGTCATGCTTTTGAAGACCGAATGCTGGAGGCAGGTATAGATTTCGGTATGCGCTGCTACCTTATGGGGCACAAAAATCCGCGCCCGGACTATGGCAGCAAAGGCTCACTGGAATTTCGTCAAGAGCTATTGATGAAAATTGCGCACCCTTATCCCATGGGGCTTGTAAAGCCGTCCAGTGCTATGGTTGAACTTGCCTGACTTTCTCGTCCACAAAAGTTGCGCTTTTGTTGTTTGAAGGTTTTCTAAACTCAGCAAGCTGAGCGCGGCGCGCTTTGCGGGCATCAAGCTCTGCTTTTAGTGTCTCGAAAATGGGCCAATACACTTCTCCATGACATTCAATTGCATTTGCAACCGTACGCAAAGCACGGCGCAATCGCGCATCAGTGACAGGGGATGATGACTTCTGACCCATTGTCAGATTTTAGATGATAAGTGTCTGCGCGTAAGATAAGAAAGCGGGTAATAATTTAGGTGAATTCTAGGACTTAGGGGCGAAATCTCAGGACTACCATTCCTGCCTCAGGCGCAAATTGCAGACACCACGCGCTCTAGCCTCTGCTTTACATCTTCAGCAGTGGCTCGCAAATCATCACTACCCACCGCCCCTATAGAGGTAACCGGATTTACAGCCGCGACTTCCACGACATGGCCAGTTTCCTGTATCACAACATTGCAGGGAAGCATGACGCCTATCTTGTCTTCACGCTCAAGTGCGGCCAGAGCCAATTTGGGATTGCATGCGCCTAGAATAATATAGGGCCGGAATTCAACACCCAGCTTTTGATTGAATGTTTCCTGCACATTGATTTCCGTCAATACCCCGAACCCTTCAGACTGCAGAGCGGTCTTAGTGCGCTCAACGACGTCCTCAAAACCACCCTCTACGGCTTTGGAAATATAATAGTTCATGGCGCGCTCCGCTCTACGGTTTTCGTACTGCTTAAAAAAATAGTATAATTTGGAAAACCACGTTTGGTGAATTCTTTTTGGCAGCTTTTTGATTCAAATTAGGCTGCAAAAGAATAGGTGTGTCTCCCTGCTGGCAGCGAAGAACACCTAGGAGACCCGTTATGCCAAACTCAATTCGTTTTGTTTCCATTCTAATGTTCTTCGGCACATTAGGGCTGTCCGGTTGTAACCACTATGCACCTAATCCGAATTCAGTCTCTGTCAGTGCTATCTATATAGATCAGTCTCCGCCGCCCCGACCTCGCATCGTCGTTCCACCCGCGCCGAATTCGATTGCTGTTTGGATCGACGACTACTGGAACTGGACCGGTGTTCAATTCGTATGGGTCGACGGATTCTGGGATCTCAACCCGCCGCAGGCGCAGCACTTGGTTCGAGACCGTTGGGCGCAGTCAAACCGCGGTTGGTACCGTCAGCCAGATCAATGGCACGCGGCACCACTCGGACGGCGCACATGAACGCCCGGTCCCGCGTCGACTGACCAATTTCAGACGCGGTGAGCAGCAACCCTTCAGTTATATGCTCCTCTCTAATCCTAATCATCCGGGCGTTTACGCCCCGTCACCATCGCCGTAACGAGATTTTCTTTGTGTGCCAGACTGGAGGCAACTACGCCAAATATGTGAAGCGCAACAAGCATCAATGTCAAATACGTGAAAGCCGAATGGACGCCTTCCAGCGACTCTTCAAAGGCTTCTCCTCGTTCGTGATCATCTTCATATTCTTCCCTGTCATCAGCATCTCCATGCTCCAATTGAACACTTGATGTCGAAGATTGATCATTTACTGTTTGGGCACTGATAATACCTGCCAATGGCCCCCGGCCATCTTCTACTGCCAGTAGGGCCATTCCTGAAACAGTTGTGATTGTAAGCGAAAACAAAAGTGCGAAGATCATAGCCGCGCCTGCAGGGTTGTGGCCCAAATAGCGTTTGGCACTCCCTGACCGTATCCCTGCGAGATATTTAAAAACTGCTCGCGGGCCTGTAACGAAATTTGAGAACCGCGCATGCTTTGTGCCAACAAAACCCCATAGCAGCCTCAACACTACAGCAATTGCAACAGCATATCCCGCCCAAACATGAAGGCCGAGGAGTTCATCACCGGTTAAGTAGGCCGTGAAGAAACCGATTACGATCGTCCAGTGTCCTATCCGGACCAGCGGGTCCCAGACTTTTACTTTTGGCTGCTCGTCAGAAGTGCTCATTTTTGGTCTCCAAAATGCTGGTCCAGTTGCGCCCATTCTTTCCTGGAAGGTGCGCAGAAGGTGGTGGTTAGACAACCGTGCCGAATAATCTGCCGATTAAGCCTGTGATGATCATAGCTCCGGCGCCCCAAAACACGACGCGGGCAACGGCGCGAATACGTCCTGCGCCGCCGGCGGTTGCCGACGCGACCCCAAGCAAAGCGAGCGCAAACAAGGAGACAGTCGCAATGACCCAATTTAGCGATTCCATAGGCGCAAGCCAGGCCGCAATGAGTGGCAATGCGGCACCCGCTGCAAAACTCGCTGCTGAGGAGATCGCGGCCAAAATAGGTTGCGCGGTTGCCGCTTCGGACAGGCCGAGCTCGTCGCGCATATGCGCGCCCAAAGCGTCTTTCTCTAAAAGCTGCGACGCAACTTGCTTCGCAAGCTCTGGTTCAAGTCCGCGGGCCACATAAATATCTGCAAGTTCCTGTTCTTCTTCTTCCGGAAACTCTGCAAGAGCCGCCTTCTCTGTTTCAATATCAGCCCGCTCAGTATCGGCTTGGGAGCTGACAGATACAAATTCACCTGCTGCCATGGACATAGCCCCAGCGGTCAGGCCGGCAATACCGGCAATAATGATTTCGCTACGCCCCGCTGACGCGGCCGCAACCCCAATAATCAGACTGGCTGTCGACACAATGCCGTCATTCGCGCCAAGCACGGTTGCGCGAAGCCAGCCGATGCGATGGAGGTAATGATGCTCGTTTGGCAGATTGCGGTATGACATGAAAACATCCTTAGATTGGGTTGGCGAGCGGTTGCCAATAAGACTCTACAGTTAGAGATCGGCTCCCCGGCGAGGGCGTTTGTGGCCTCATAAATATTCGAACGTCACTCACAGGACGGCAGTGTAATATCAACACGAAGCCCGCCGCCCGGAGCATCGTCCAGTCGAATTTCGCCGCCATATAGTTCGACAATTTCTTTTACAATGGCCAGTCCGAGACCATGTCCCGATTCAAGTTCATCCCATTTATTCCCGATACCAAAAACCATCTCTCTGGCTTCCAGCGGTAGGCCTGGGCCATCATCCTCAATCGTGATGGCCACCATTTGATCTGGTGATCGACGCGCAGAAATCGCAATCGAACTGCTAGCAAATTTGAAGGCGTTCTCAATTACATTGCCAAGAATTTCTTTCAGGTCCTGGGCGTCAGTCGTCAGGCACAATTCAGGGTCAATATTGGTTTCGACGAGAACTGGTTTGTCTTTGTGCAGTGTCTCCAGCGCTCGCAGGAGCTGTGAGAGTTCTGATTCCAGGGGCGTTCGCATTCCGGGCATTCTGGCAACAATGGATGCACGTGCGCGGGCCAGATGATGGTCGATATGTCTTTGCATGATACGCGACTGTTCCAGGATCGCGGTTGCGCTCTTATCCTGACCGCGTTCACTTAACTCAAAGGCTTCGCTTGAGATTATTGTCAGAGGGCTTTTCAGGCCGTGGGCCAGATTCCCTGCGCCGGCGCGAGCGCGTTGCAACATATCGCCCATGCTAATGAGCAGCCCATTAAACTCATCAACCAGAGGCTGGACTTCTTGTGGAAACGTGCCCTCAAGATTCCGTGTGTCGCCCGCGCGCACATTGCTCAATGATGTGCGTAGCTTGGTAAAGGGTGATAAAGCAAATCTGAGAAGCATGATGGCTGACCCAACCAAAACAAGCGCAAAGACGCTAAGTGATATGCCCAGAAGCGTGTTAAATTCTGCGACCATGGCATCGAGGTGGCGCTTATCTGTTCCGACAATATACTGGCGCAATTGGCCGCTCGAGGGGTGTGGATTGATCGATCGTTCTACAAATAAAAGCGTGCCGGTTGGACCATCAACTTTGTGACGTTCCGTAGACGCACCTGGAGGGTGGGGGTCTGGTTCGAGGTCTAAGCTAAATCCGTCAAAAGAGGGACTTTCCAGCTTATTTTCATCGCCGTCACGAACAAGCCAATAGTATCCAGATTTAGCAACATCATATCGCGGATCACTGAAATGCTCACCCATAGCGAGATCTCCGCCATCGCGATCTTGTACGAGCCGCTCAAGCTCTAAAACATGGATATCCAGCTCTTCATAAAATTGCTGCGTAACTTGTGCCTTAAAGATATTGGAAAGAAGCAGAAAGGCGATCACAAACCCCGCGCAAATCCAAAATGATGATGCCCAAATCAATCGTCTGCGCAAAGAGATATTTGTGGTTTCCATCTTACCCAAACCTGTAGCCAAGGCCGCGAATTGTTTTTATTTTTTCCGCGCCAATTTGCCGTCTTAAGCGGCTGATATAAACTTCAATCGTATTTGATTCTCGCATGCCATCGAGTGAATAGAGATGTTCGACAAGTTCATTCTGCGACACGACATGACCTTGGCGGGTCATGAAGTATTTGAGCAGGCGAAACTCAAAAGCGGTGAGTTCAAGGTCTGCGCCATCTACGCTGACACGACTTCTCGATGGATCAAGCGTCAGGTTCTCATAAGTGAGCAGTGGATCGCCATGACCAGCTGTCCGGCGAACAAGTGCATTCAACCGCGCCGCCAATTCAGGTGTGTGGAAGGGCTTTGTTAAATAGTCATCCGCGCCCAGATTAAGGCCTTCTACTTTCTCAGTCCAGCTATTGCGCGCGGTCAGGATTAGCACAGGTGTGGTCAACCCAGAGGCGCGCCAGGCTTTCAGAACTTCCAGGCCGCTTTTACCAGGCAGCCCAAGGTCGAGGACAATGGCGTCATAGGCATTGTCTTGCCCCATAAGAATAGCGTCATCTCCTGAGTAAGCGTGTTCGCACACGAATCCGGATTGCCGCACGCCACTGGCGATGCGGTTGGCCACCTCCTCTTCATCCTCGACTATCAGAATGTTCATTTTTCGAATCTCCAATAAGCACGCGTACTACGGCGACTATAATACACTCCAAGCTGAAACGGGTCTGAAAAATTGAAATTGAAAATTCAGCTACACTTCAGCGCCAATTCAGATTACTGACGCATGGATCGCATTGTCTGATTTCCCCTTAATCGGACGACGATCTGTCTCGCGCAAAATGCATCCCCACCGCGAACGGCTCGTCATATACTGCCGCCTGCGTAGCGCCATAACTGTTGCCCCCCCCAACCTGGAAATGGCCGCTGCGCAGGTTCAGCGCCTAGGTTGGTATTGATTTTAAGGTTCAGTTCAGCTTGCCTTCAGCTTGGCTTCAACTGGCAGGGCTAAGCGAGTGTCCATCCGTTTGTATGTTTAGGACGAAGCCATGAAAATTCAGACCTATGCCATTGCGATCTTTGGGCTCTTGCTCATGGCCGCGCCGATAGCTGCGGGTCAATCAGCCCAGCATATTGAATTGACAGATCAGCAATTGTCTCGCCTCGGCATTACGCTCGATACGGCCTTGGCCGCAGAGAATGCAATTCTGGCCGAATTGCCCGCGCGTGCAATTCCCGCGCGAAGTGAGTTAACTGTTGTCTCAGCGCCATATGAAGGCACGGTTTTGAGTGTCAGCGCTTTGCCCGGACAATCGGTCAGCCGCGGCGATACGCTTTTCGTAGTTTCCAGCCGTGATTATGTTCAGGATCGCTCGGGCCTGGAACAGGCCCGCGCCGAATACCGCGTCGCAAAAGCAGCACGCGAACGTCAAGAGCGGCTGGTCGCAGAAGGCATTGCGCCGCGCAGTAGCCTGGATGAAGCTGTTGGCCGAGAACGCACGGCGCTCGCTATGGTCTCTGAACATGAGAGATCAACGCCTTCTTTTGTGCAGGCCGGCTCTCAGGGCAGCTACATAGTCAAAGCCTCCATTGGCGGAACTATCTCGAAAGTGAATGTCGGCGTAGGCGACAATGTTGCGGCCATGTCAACTCTATTAATACTTAATGGCTCAGATGATCTCTGGGTCGATGTTCAGGTGCCTGTACGGCTTATAGCGGAGGTAACGCAGGAAGATTTGATCATATATCCGAGTGGAGGCGCTGGCGAGATTCTCTCCATCCAGAAGGTCATAGATCCGCGTACTCGAGCTGGGACTCTTATTGCCACCGTTCCCACAAGCGAAACTGTAATCCAGGGTCAGTTACTCACCGTGCAAGTCGCGCGTCACACACCCGGCGACTCCTTGGTGATCGTGCCGTCTCCTGCTGTGGTAAAAATAGGAGGTGTTGACCGCGTTTTCCGCCGCAGTGATGACGGTTTCAATTTGATCGACGTGAATGTGAGCGGCGCAACCAATGGGGCTAAAATTCTGCGAAGCACGATCCTCCCTGGAGACAGGGTTGCGACGCGCGGTCTCGTCGAACTGAAAGCTATTGCGCTGCAGGGAATGAACTGATGATGCAGAATATGGTTAAGTTTGCTCTGACCCAGCGGCTAGTTACACTTGCTATAACCCTTGCGCTGATTGTCGCGGGAGCCATCTCCTTTTCTCGCCTTCCCATTGATGCCTTTCCCGATATCTCGACCACTCAGGTCAAAGTCATCATGAAGGCTCCCGGTATGACGCCTGAAGAGGTCGAACAGCGCGTTATCGCGCCCATCGAAATGGAATTGTTAGGTATTCCCCGCCAAACCATTTTGCGCTCAATGGCCAAATACGCCATTGCTGATATCACGATCGATTTTGACGAAAGCGCAGACATCTACTGGGCGCGCCAGCAAGTCACCGAACGGCTTAACACTGCGATGGACGCCATGCCGCAAGGGGTGAGCGGCGGTCTGGCACCAATTTCTACGCCATTGTCTGATGTCTTTATGTTTACGATCGACGGCGGAGAATTGTCACTGGAAGAACGCCGCACGCTCCTGGACTGGACGATCCGGCCCGCCCTTCGCACATTGCCAGGCGTTGCTGATGTCAACTCATTGGGCGGGCGGGTTCGCACATTTGATGTCATCCCTGATATGGTTGCGCTCGCTGATGCGGGGCTAACGCCACGTGATCTGCGCAGTGCCATCGAAGCCAGCAATCGCAATGATGGTTCAGGACGAATAAATGTCGGGGAAGAAGCGCTTGTCGTGCGGGCAATCGGAGCGATTGATACACTCGGCAGCCTCGCAGCTATCACCGTGAGCGAAATGGATGGCAAGGTGATCCGAATTGCCGACGTCGCCGATGTACGGATTGGGAGCCTCACGCGCTATGGCGCGGTGACCAAGGACGGTGAGGGTGAGGCCGTTCAAGGGCTGGTTTTGTCGCTGCGCGGCGCAGACGCGAATGCCATTATCGACGATGTACAGGCGCGGATAGATGAACTCGGCCCATCATTACCCGAAGGTGTTGAACTCGTTCCGTTCTATGATCGGTCAAAACTGATTGATAAGGCGATTGATACAGTCCGAAAGGCCTTGCTCGAAGCGATCGTTCTGGTGCTGATTTTACTACTCGCTTTCCTCGGAAACTTGCGCGCGGCGCTGGTCGTCTCTGTGACTCTTCCTCTCGCAGCCCTGTTCACATTCCTAATGATGAACCTGTTTGGTATGTCAGCCAATTTGATGAGCCTTGGGGGATTGGCAATTGCCATCGGTCTCATCGTCGACTCAGCAGTCGTGATTGTCGAGAACACAGTTGAGCAACTCGCCCATCCTGCCAAAAACAAATCGATCCCCCGAATTCACAAGGTCTACCGTTCTTGTTGCGAAGTGGCGCTGCCCGTCGCCTCCGGAATCCTGATCATCTGTCTCGTCTTTTTACCCTTGCTCGCACTTGAAGGGCTCGAAGGGAAATTGTTTCGGCCAGTGGCTTTGACGATCATTTTTGCCCTTGCCGGATCACTAGTTTTGTCACTCACTATTATCCCCGTTCTGGCATCCTATGTCTTGCCAGAAACACATGGCAAAGATCCATTGCTGATGCGTCTGATCACGCCAGTATATTCGCGGGCACTAAAAGCTTGTCTGGCACTTCCCATTATTGTCTACGCCGCGGCCGCTATTGGGATTGTCGCAGCTGTGTTGGCCTATGGACAGGTTGGAAAAACCTTCATGCCAACAATGGATGAAGGCTCCGTCATTCTACAGACGGCAAAGCTTCCCTCTGTAAACCTCGCGCGCAGCACCGAGGGGGACTTGCTAGTGCAGAAAGCCTTGCTTGAAGATATCCCTGAAATTCAAAACGTGATCGCGCGTGTCGGGTCTGACGAGCTTGGCCTAGACCCAATGGGGCTGAACGAGTCAGACATTTTCGTCGTCCTCAAGCCAAAATCCGAATGGCGCGTTCAGGATAAAGACTGGTTGATTGATCAGATGCGCAAGACCATGGAAACCCTGCCGGGGATGGACCCGGCCTTTACTCAGCCGATAGAAATGCGCACGTCAGAAATGTTGACCGGGGCGCGGGGCGACCTGGCGATTAAAATATTTGGCCCTGATCTCAACACATTGTCAGACCTTGCGGGAAACATTCAGGACGTTGTCGCAGAGGTCGACGGGGCCAGCGAAGTCTTTACCATGTCCAACGACACGATCGGCTTCATGCAGCTCAAAATTGACCGACTGACGGCCGGTGCGGCAGGATTGTCGATTACAGACGCCGAAGATGATTTAAGGGCGATGCTCGAAGGCCTGAGCGCTGGCGAAGTCGTTGAACCCGGCCGGCGAACACCCATTGTTATTCGCGGCGGCGATAATCTGAAATCCTCGCAGGCAAGTTTTACCCAAACACCGATCGCAACCCCTGACGGCGGCTTGATCCGCGTTGAGGACTTCGCGCGAATAGAAGAAACCCAAGGGGCTGTGAAAATCGATCGCGAGAATGCCTCGCGTTTCGCGCTGGTGCAGGCTTTTGTGCAGGGGCGCGACCTTGTCAGCTTCGTTGAAGCGGCTCAGACGGCAGTCGAGGCAAAAGTCGACTTGCCGCCCGGCTATCGTTTGGAATGGGGCGGGGAGTTTGAGAACCAGAGACGCGCCGCGCAGCGACTTGGTATCGTAGTACCTGTCGCTTTAGGACTGATCTTCATCGTTCTGTTTGCAACCCTGCGCTCAGCGCGACAAGCAATTTTGATCTTTGCGAATGTGCCCTTTGCCCTGGTCGGCGGCGTGCTGGCCCTATGGGTCTCAGGAGAATATCTGTCGGTGCCAGCGTCCGTCGGGTTTATCGCCCTGCTTGGCATTGCTGTTCTCAATGGTCTTGTTCTGGTGAGCTATTTCAATCAATTGCTTGCTGCGGGCCGGACAATGCAAGAATCGGTGGTTGAAGGATCCATACGCCGCCTCAGGCCTGTCCTCATGACTGCCAGCATCGCTGCGCTCGGTCTCGTGCCGCTCCTGTTTGCGGAAGGCCCGGGCTCTGAAATTCAGAAGCCTCTCGCGATTGTTGTTATTGGCGGGCTCATCTCCTCCACCTTGCTCACGCTGCTATTGCTACCGGTCCTGTTTCGCCGGTTTGGAGCTTCTCGTAACACAACCCGTATCAATATGGAGGCGGCGCAATGGGCTCCAATCTCTGCAAACTGACACTTGTTTACCCGCCAAAATCGGAGGACGCCTTGATCAGTTTCCTGCTCGACAGGGAGCCCGCAATCCCTGGCTTTACGACCTGGCACGGGGCGGGCCACGGGCTTGGGTTTGACTCAGCCAGCATAGCTGAGCGGGTTGAAGGCCAGGTTGCACGCCGCCTTCTCATCGTTCTTTTGGATCCCAGTCAGGCAGATACCCTTATTGAAGACATTCGCAGCGCTCTCCCAATTCCGCACCTTATGTACTGGATCGAACCGGTTAGTTCAGCAGGACGTCTGATATGAAACGCTTTCTCCCCGCCTTCTTTTTCCTGATCATAGCTGCTCCAGCAGCAGGCCAATCCTTCTTGCCGGCAGACGATCTCGTTCAGGACGCCTTGAACAGCTACCCTGCCATGACCGCGTCGAGAGATGAAATATCTGCAGCCCGCAGTGAGGCGATGGGTCTTCGTGCCAGCCCGTATGAATGGACGCTCTCGGGTGGCTACACGCAGCGCGTCATTGATAATCAGTTTGGCTTCAATGAATTTGACGCCCAGATAACCAAAGGTATTCGCCGACGCGGCAAATCGCGGCTCGATGGCGAAATAGGGGCGCTTGGCATTGAGGCGGCGCAATTGTCCAGCGCCGATACCCGGCATCAAATAGCGCTTGAACTTGCGACGCTTTGGATCGAGTGGTTAAGCAAAGAGGAAATCCACGTCATCAATCAGGCGCAGGTCGACGCGCTGGCAGCTAGTCTTGAGATCGTATCTAAACGTCTGGCCAATGATGATGCGTCCTATCTTGAACTGGAACTGGCCCAAAGTGCCTTGTTTGAGGCTAAATCAGCTGCAGCAAATAGTCTGGGCGATGCACAAATCGCCAAAGCGATGCTCGACTCCATGTTTCCGGACCTCCCATTGCCGCAACATCCGCCCCAGTTATTCGCGCCGGATGCGCTTGCAGAGCCCAGTGCCTGGATCGAGAAAATCATCTCGCGTAGCCATGAAACTGAACTGGCAAAGACACAGGCCGATTTTGCGTCGGCGCGCGCCAAGCGAAGCCGTCTTGACCTGAAACCAGATCCGGAGGTTGGACTTCGAACCTTTAGCGAACGCAATGGTGATGAAGTTGGGTTAGGCGTCGTCGTCTCCATTCCCTTGGGCGGCCCGCGCCGCTCAGCCTCCGCAGATAGAGATGCGGCCCGCGCCAGCGCGGCTATGGGCGCGTTTGTTTTAAAGCAACGCGAACTGCGCGCGGCGGCGAGGAAGGATGTCACTCTTGCCCAATCAACCAGATTGACGTGGCAACAGGCTTCATCAGCCCGCCAATCCAGTGAGGCGGCCATCGCCAGAGTAAGGCGTGGATATGAGCTCAGAGATACAGATCTTTCCGATCTTTTAGTGGCAGAGCGCCGACATATTGAGACGCGCAAATTGGAAGCCATTGCACGGGCGCAATCGGCATTCGCATATGTAAAACTCAGAATTGATAGTCATGAATTATGGATTGGGCACGGTGCAGACTATGCAAATGACGCTGCAGAGACCCATACCGGGCACTAATTCCAAAGAAAGCGATGAGTGAAAACTGTCCCAGTTTTAATGCAAAATTCAGGTCAGTTTAAGCCTTGGCGCACAGGGTTTAGATAGTACGTCATTACACATGTTTGGAAGGTTCATGCAAAATTTTAGACTCATCGAAGAACATGTCCCGGTTTCACATTTGCTGGCTGAAATAAATGCCGTGGAGAATGCGTGGGAGCTCAATCAAGGACGTCAATCTACAATCAAAGTGCAGCGCGAGGCCGAAGCTATCCCTATTCGGGGGCTTCGCAAATCAAAAATAGCTGGGCGGAAAAGATGGGATGTCCATGAATCGCGCTTTACGAATATCTCTCAAAACTTCCCGAAAATTCGATCCTGCCTTGTTGAGCTGGCGTCAAAGCTCAATGGTGAATTGTCCCGGGCCAAGGTCGCTAAACTGGTTCCTGGCGCCCGCGTTTATCCTCATATCGACCGCGGTGAATATTACCGCATTCGGGATCGCTACCATCTGGTGTTTGATAGCAAGCCAGGCAATGTCCTAAAGGCGGGCGACGAAGAATTATGGATGAAGCCCGGCGAATTGTGGTGGTTCGACAATAAGGCCGTACACGAAGCTGAGAATGCAAGCGAAGGTGATCGGGTCCACTTCATCTTTGACCTTTTGCCGTTGTGACGGGATCCGGTTCATCCGGATGAGGACTGGGTGACCTACCCGCTAGCGTTAAAAAATGGGGTATCGCCCGCATCGGAGTTTCGCCGATGGGGCCGTGTATTGCCACAGGCCTTGCACCGAAACATCAACACGGAGACGAATCATGAGATACCGTAATAAAATCGGGCCAGTTTCGGCCACAGCGCTGGTTCTGGTGCTTGCGGCTTGCGGAGGGGCACCTGATAATGCAGCTGCTCCGCCAGCCAATGACATGAAGGCCGCGCCAGTAAACGCGGCAGTCCAGACATCAAAAGCCAAATCCAATGCCTTCTGGTGGCCAGAACAACTTGATCTGGAACCCTTGCGCCAGCATGCGACAGAATCTAATCCGCTTGGTGAAGACTTTGACTATGCTGAAGCGTTTCAATCACTTGATCTGGAAGCTGTCAAAGCTGATATCGAAGCTGTTCTGACGACCTCACAGGACTGGTGGCCGGCAGACTACGGAAATTATGGACCCTTCTTCATTCGTATGGCGTGGCACAGCGCTGGGACATATAGAATGGCTGATGGCCGCGGCGGTGCGGGCGGCGGCCAGCAACGGTTCGAACCGCTCAATAGCTGGCCGGATAATGTCAATCTGGATAAAGCCAGGCGCCTGCTTTGGCCGGTAAAACAAAAATATGGTCAGAACATCTCCTGGGCAGACCTAATGGTATTGACTGGGAACGTCTCGCTGGAGTCCATGGGGTTTAAGACCTTTGGCTTTGCAGGCGGACGCACGGATGATTGGGAACCTGATATTGTCTACTGGGGACCTGAATCCAAGTTCCTTGCGGATGAACGCTATAGCGGTGACCGTAAGCTGGAAAAACCACTAGCTGCCGTCCAAATGGGGCTGATTTACGTTAATCCGGAAGGCCCCAACGGCGTGCCTGATCCGCTTGCAGCAGCCAAGGATATCCGAGACACTTTCGGACGCATGGCGATGGATGATGAAGAAACCGTCGCGCTTATTGCTGGCGGACATACGTTTGGTAAGGCGCACGGCGCAGCGCCGCCAGCCGATTGTGTTGGCGCCGAGCCAGCTGCCGCGGGTTTTGAAGAGCAAGGGTTTGGCTGGAAGAATAAATGCGGCGCAGGCAATGCCGGAGATACAATTTCGAGCGGATTGGAAGGAGCCTGGACGTCGGCGCCTGCAATGTGGACAACCCAGTATCTCGACAATCTCTTTATGTTCGAATGGGAGCAAACCAAAAGCCCTGCTGGTGCAGTCCAATGGATTCCAAAGGACGGACAGGGAGCCAATCTTGTGCCGGATGCGCATGATCCGGAAAAACGTCACGCGCCCATCATGTTCACAACTGATCTGTCGCTGAAATTTGATCCCGAATATCGCAAGATTGCGCTGCGGTTCCAAGAAAACCCTGAGGAATTTGAACGTGCCTTCTCTCGTGCCTGGTTCAAGCTCACCCACCGCGATATGGGCCCGCGTGCGCGCTATCTGGGAAGTATGGTGCCCCAGGAAGTGCTCATGTGGCAGGATCCTGTTCCGGTTGCTGATTATCAGATGATCAATGCCGCTGACATACGCCAACTCAAAAGCACTATCATCGCGTCAGGACTATCTGAACCTGATCTCATCAAAACCGCATGGGCGTCTGCCGCAAGCTTTCGCAGCACCGATATGCGCGGCGGCGCTAATGGCGCGCGCATCCGCCTTGCGCCGCAAAAGGACTGGGATGCCAATGATCCTGCTGACCTTGCCAGAATACTGACACGCCTGGAAGAGATACAGTCTGAGTTCAATGAGGCTCAATCCGGCAATAAACAGGTTTCGTTGGCTGATTTGATTGTTCTCGGCGGAAACACAGCGATTGAACAGGCGGCTAAAAAAGCTGGGCAAACCGTCAGCATACCATTTACACCGGGTCGGACCGATGCATCGGCGGCGCAAACAGATGCGGCTTCGTTTGCGGTTCTGGAGCCAACTGCCGATGGGTTCCGCAACTACTTCAACCGTATTGAAGGCCCGTCGCCTGCGGAGATGCTCGTTGACAGAGCAAACATGCTCAGCCTCAGCGTTCCTGAGATGACGGCTTTGGTCGGCGGTATGCGCGCTCTAAACGCGAACGCTGGCGGATCTCAAAACGGCGTGCTCACAATGCGTCCGGGCACGCTCAGCAACGATTTCTTCGTCAACTTACTGGACATGTCCACAGAGTGGGAGAAATCGACGTCTCTTGAAGGCGTGTATATTGGCCGCGATCGTCAAACCGGCGATCAGAAATGGACGGCAACGCCAGTTGATTTGATATTCGGATCAAATTCTGAACTGCGGGCGGTCTCGGAAGTCTATGCCGCGGCAAATGGTGAATCGCGCTTTACACAGGACTTTGTCGACGCATGGACAAAAGTCATGAACCTGGATCGATTTGATCTGCAGTAGCTGCCCCGCAGGTGAACGTATAAAACATCTTGGCGGCGACTCTTCGGAGTCGCCGCTTTGCTTTGAAGGCGGGAGTGACGGCCTAAGGTGCACTTTGAAACTGTCGGTATTATTGGTTAACTCGCTGCTTCAAACACTTGTGTGCACAGCGCGTATAAACGATCGCTCTGCTTCAATTATGCTCCCTAATGCTCAGAGCAGAAACGACAGTGTATGGGTTTGCAGCGTTGACAAGCGGTCCTCGAAAAAGGCTCAAGGACGAGCACGAACCTGATTTTTAATGTGCAGTATGAGATTGGGAATTCACCCGAGCAGCTAACATCTGTCTCAGAGAGTTTTAATTGTGCGTCTGGGAGAGTGTTGGTTTTGGGTCTTTACCGCAAACGCAAAACGCAGCGTCGGTTAAGAAGCGGCAGCCAGAATTACTTACTTACTTTAAAAGCAAAACATCTGGACGGTTAACGCCCAGATGTATCGCCAATCATATCAGCGGGGTTGCAAAACAGGTATCGATCCCATTTCGCGGATAGTTCTAAAACGCAATCTGGAGACGCCCCATCAATGCGTCTGCGCTTTCATCGACCCCGTTTCTGTTCGGCTTGGCGTCGGCTTTCACGTAATTGCCCATGAGGCGGACATTCTCATTGATATACCAGTTCACACCAGCAGAGTAATTGGTTTGCTTGCCACCCGTAACCAATGCGTCGCTTAGATCCAATGTACTGACGCGCGCCGCGACTTCGACCGCGCCATATTTGCCGCGCGGCCGGATTGCGCCAAAAGTTCCGCTATTTGAACTATACCTCTGGCGCTCTCCCGTCACGACATAGGCCGCCTCGACTGACGCGCCATTATAGCTCGGATCACCAATGGCTGGTGCGTCGTTCTGGCGGGCAATATATTGCCCTTTCACCATAAACGCCCCCTGCATATAGCCGGCCTCAGCATTGTAATTTGTGTAGGCTTGGACTTCTGGCTGCGTTCCAGTGCGGATCAGCGTCACGCCGGACAATCCAAATTCCGGTTGGGCGCTCACTCGTGAGGGTTCAAGATCTTTGAGTTGCCGGTGCTCAATCGCACCCGCCAGGTGAACGGCGCGGCGGCGTTCCTTAATCGGCGCATAAACAATACGCCCGACAACACTTTCGCCTTCATCTGTTGCGCGGATCGGGTCCTGATCAATTGGGTCACCGAAATAGCCACCCGTAACAGACCAATTGTCACCGCGGTAGCTGACCTGTCCGCCGACGGCAAAATTGGGAGCAAGGGCGGATGGCAGGCCGCGTTCCATGAGTTTCAAATTGTTTGAACTCATCATGTCTTCGCCGTTAAACGGAACGATCATTTGTCCGGCCTTGATCGAGACATTATCAACGCCGCGATACTCCACCCAGGCATTCTTCCAGCCCGGGCTCAATCCGCCAACATCGTGATCAAGTTTGACGCGAAAATCATCAGCGACAGTGAGCGTCGCATTGATCCGGAAACGGCGGATATCCGATTTGCTCGGGATAGGTGTGATATCATCATTGACGCTGACGGTGTCGGCATGCAGCCGTCCGCCAAACACGAGTTCGAAATTATCACCCTCGATAGTCACGCCGTCCTCATCGGCCTTAAAGTCCTGTGCATACGCCATGGGGGCAAGCAGAGTTGCCCCTGCAACGCCTAGGCAAAGTATTGTTCTCATTGTTCCGCTCCTTCTTGATTTGGAATGAGCCAATCGAAGATCAAATCCCCCAATTGGTGTTTTTGCACACACCGGCCAAAATCGTGCTTGGCCTTTTTGATGATGTGAAAATCGATGTCGGCCTCTATGCCGTGCCTCTTTGCCGCGTCTTGCATTGCTGAGGCCCAGTTTTGCGCACGCTCGACGCGCGTATAGCCCTGCACCTTGTCGATCCGCTTGCCCGTTTTCAGAGATGCGTCGCGGTCAATGTCGCGGCCTCCAACCAAGACGCGTGTCGGACGTGCGATCAACCCCTCTATGTCCAGAGATCGATCGGCTAGGACTTCGGAAGTGGCCAGTCCCAGCGGATAAGCCGTTTTCGGATCGGGCATAGTAAACCATCCAGCGGCCATCAACACCAACCGGTTCACGCGGGAAGGGCGCATCAGCGTATAACGGTGGGCAAATTGCGCGCCGCCAGAAAACCCGAAAAGATTGATCTTGCTCGTGTCGATACCAAAGCGGTGACTGACATCTATGAGCATACGGTCCAGAGCGTCAGCCGGGCAGGTTTCGCCCTCTCGCATTTCAAGGCGCTGATAGTGTTTGTGCGCGGATTTGGAGAATAGAGGGGCGATGAGGACTACGCCTTTCTCTTCTGCGTAGCTGGCAAGGCGAAACGCATGTTCGGCGGCATTGCGCGTCCAGCCGTGGATCGCCAAAACCGGGTCGGCACCAGGCGCAGCAGCGGCTGGTTGAAATATGAAATAGGGCAAGCGTCCGGACGAAGCGTCATAGACAGAGATGATGCGCCCCTTCCATTGGGCCGCGTCTGCCACGCCTTCAAGCGGTTCAGCGATGCGAGCGATTTCACTCGCAGGATTTGAGGATGTCATGCGGCAGTCTCCGAGAGCTCGGCATGTCCATCATTTAGACGCCAGTGAAGCGTGGAATGTTTTAACAAGGCCGGATTATGGGTCGTGATCAGAAGCGTGCCTTCATACTCACGAATAATGTTGTGCAGGATCTCAAGTCCTTCTTCGTCTAGATGGCTGTCAGGCTCATCCAGGAGAAGGACGGGGGGATTTCCAAGCAGGGCGCGAGCGAGAATGATCCGCATGCGCTGGCCAGCGCTAAAATTCGAGCCGCCTTCCATCACAGGCGTTTCCAGCCAATAGGGCGATTCAGGGTTCAGCCCGTCCATCCCGCAGCGCGCGGCGGCCTCATAGATATCATCCTCGCTCGCCGTTTTTGACCCATAGGATATATTTGACCCGATGGACCCGCGTAGAAGCGGCAGCGTCGGAGAGGCAATTGAAATCGACCGTCTGAGCTGGCCTGTCTTGACCTGCCTGACATCGCGTCCATCAATCAGAACGCGGCCGCGATTAGGCTCGATCAGGCGCAAGGCCAGCATGAGCAATGTGGATTTTCCAGCGCCATTTGGCCCCGTAATCAATACACGGCCACCAGCTGGAGCTTCTCCAGAGAAATCCTCCAGTGACCCTGCCACACTGACCTGATCATAGGTCAAACGACCTTCAACCTGCTTGAGTGATTTTGGCGTTTCAGCCGCTTTAATTATGGGGCCTTTGCGCAGAAGATTTTCGGTCTTCTCAAGCGAAATCGCATAGCTCTTTCGGTATTCATACACACGCCCAAAATCAAACAGGCTCGGCGTAATCAGGGACAAGATACCGAGGGCCGCCATGATCTGCCCCGTTGTTGCCATTTGGTTTTGTACGAGCAGTGTTCCTGCGATCACCGACACGGTCAGCGCAAGACCAACCACGACGTAAATCATCGCCCGAAAAGTTCCGATGGCGCTTGCGCGCGCAATCATAGCGCGCTTGAGGCTTTTGGTCTGGCGCTTGACTTTCTTATGTTCATTATTGCGTTGGGCAAAGGCTTGCACGATCACCATATGTTCAAGTTTTTCAGTGAGGTTTGCCGCGATATTTGCGCGCCGCCTGCGCGATTCCCGCATGGTGTAATCGATTGACCGCCCCAGCAGCATAGCGCCGATCGTCCCCAAACCAATGAGCGCAAACAGCAGGCCGCCAAGAACAGGGTTCATGAATGTCAGTGCGGACATAGCGCCGATCAGAACAACACCTGAGACAGCAAGGCGCGCAATGCCGAGCGTCACCCATTGGCGAAGGGCCGTCAGATCATTGACAAATCTGAGAAGCACAAAGCCTTTGCGGGTTTCACCGAGCGCGCGGGCTGATAGCTGGCTGACATGCTGGAAGACGTCCAGACGAATATCGGCCACATAATCCTGGCCCATCGTTTCGGCATCAATGCGTTCGCGGCGTTTCAGCCAGCCAATAGCGAGTGAAGCCCCCGTCATTATGAGCGCATTTTGCCAAATTCGCGGTGCCTGATCAGGGGTCATCAGGCCGTCGATCATGATCTGCATGACCGACGCGATGGCAACCATGGCAGCTGCCTGGACAAATCCATTGAGTATCAAAGCAGCCAGACGCCACTTACGCTCGCGCGTGAAGAGCTTAGGCAGATTTCGCAAAACCGAGACTTTCTGTGGCGTGAGCGCTGCGCAGGCAAATGTTGAGGCCATTGTCATCCTTGAGCATCCGCTCAAGTGAGAAGATTTCAACGCCGGAGGTTTCGGCCAGTTCTTGTGCGGCCAGAGGAGACGCCGTCACAGCGCCGGAAACCGCACTGGGTTCAAGGCCAAGATCGCGCAGATATTGGACGCCCGCCATGCCCGACATAGGGTCAGACGCAGCAAACACAACACTATCCAGACGTGCCCGAAAACCTCGCGACGCGAGTAGGCCTGCGGTCTCTTTTTGATAAAGGCCATCGGCGATTTCGATGATCACCAAGTCAACCTCTGATCCGGAGGCACCGATCAGTTTGGTCAACAGGTCTTCCAAGTCAGCAATAGCAACACCTACCGTTGTGGCATACCCACCATCGGTAAAGTCGAACACAGGATCGATCCCGCTATCTATATATTTCCAGAGATCGCCGCCGGACCCGGTGCCAGTCAATTTGATCGCGCATGGGCGCAGACCGCCGCGCAGCGCCATCCGCCCCAGTTCAGCAACGGTTGTTGTCTTGCCGGCATTCATGCTTGATCCGACCACGCACAGAACGTGCGGGTCTTTGTGATGCAGCACTTGTGCAGGTTCGATTGCAAAATCGCGCAAATTTAAAATGCCGCCAACGGCGTCCGTGAGTAATCCGATAGGCGTGATTTGAGTCGGCACACGTGTTTTGGCGTGCCGCGTGATCATTTTGGATGCAATCCCGCCCGCTGCTACCATCTGGCAAGGTGCCAATGAACTGGGTACAATAGAATGAAATTGATCTGTTGCGTAACGGGCTCCAAAGGCGAGCAGCACTTCATCGCCTGGATTTAAATATGCGCGTCGCCCCGTCGGAAGTTCCAGCCGGCTATGATGTCCGAGACGGTCAATTCTTGCCAGGCAGAGATCGCCCGCACTTGGTGCAGTATTCGTAAGGGATGCCGCGCGGTTCAGATCAACGCGCCGGATGACGAAAGAGCGTTTGGCCAAATTCAATCGGCGCGAAAATTTTGTATCTGACACGGCAGGTCTCCCATTATTGTGAGGATGTGTTGCCCGCCGGAACTGAAACGAGCCTGAATTTTACATGAAATCCTCTTAAGGAAACGCATTCATATTCGCTCGCAAATTAAGCCAGAATTCAGTTGGCTTTCAGGCTCTTGCGTCAAAGAGCTATTGAAAACGCCGGATCACATCAGCGCGGAGCCCTAAACTTACCGCCGCATTCTCGATGTCCAAGCTGGGAGGAAAACGATATGCCATCAGAGTCGGAGGTAATCGAATTCATCGTTGCAAAAATACTGCCCCAGGCCGCAGCGCAACCTGCGCAAAGCCCGGATGAGAGTCATTTCTATCTTCTGCGCGCAGCGCGCGACTATGGATATACCGAACCGTTCTCTGCCGAGCTTGTTGCGATGAACAAGATACTCGCTAACCAGTGTGTTGGAGAAAATCTGGCACGTGAGGCCTGGCGGCTCATCTTTGAACATAACTTCGTGCAGAAAGTTTACTGACTTGGCCGGGTGTTCCTGTCCAAGATCCCCGCTGCTGGCTGCCCCACAACACCGGCAGCGGGGAGCTATATGTCTAAACCTGCAGTTTCGCCGTCGCGTCAGGGCAAAGTCGGCAACACAGATCGGTCTTATGATCGCGTCACGAAATCCTGTTTTGCAGACTGCCATTGGGTTAGGTTCACAGGTCAGGCGCGACAATTCTAATACCCGTCATCTAACTGAAATGGGTAGTGTGTAATGCCGTCTCCTCCGCGCAATATGGTCAACCCCGCAGAAATTGTTTTGATATGCCTGCCGGCCATCAACCAAGACCCGACACCTGCGTATTCTGCTCTCCTTGAGTCCGGGTTGCCCATTCATAATATTGAATCGACAGACGCTCCTGCATGGAACGATCAGGGGCTTTGGGCTGAAATGGACCGCCTTGAGGGGCGGCAATTGGCTATCCTCGCGCAAGTGCCTGGTCCCTATGAAATTGGGCTTGTCACGATGGCGCTTGAGCGGGGTTTTCAAGTCTTTTTTACGTGCTCAGATTTACAGCATGATGATCTGGCCGCGCAGCGACTAAAGCAGATGACGGCAATTGTCACGACAGATAAGGCCTTGCTGGCTGAAATAGAGCTGGCACAGCGCGGCAATAAAGATGAGCAAGGATGATGACTGACCATCCCCCATTTACAATTGCGTCATGACTCTCACTTCGAAGTCAGGCTCACCTGTACCAATCCAGGTAAGGCTCGTCTTGAACCGTAAGGCTTTCATCTCCGGCAGCTTCGCAGCGCCAAAGCGGCTGAGTAATCTCTCTGATAATGTCACCTCAAACAGGGCCATTAAGCGTCGGAACGCCCGCAGGAGCCAGCAGGTTTTCCAGCCATTCAATTGAGGCTCCGCGCGCCTGGCAACGTGTGAAAAATGCACGCTGCTTGGCCCGTGTGAAAGCGACGAAAAATGATTTAAGTTCTTCAACGGAATCGGGCCGCAGGCTCCACCAGCTCTGTCCGTCAAGACCGAGAAATATCATGGTGTGAAACTCAAGGCCCTTACTCTTATGAACGGTCATGAGCGGGATCTGGCCAATACCCACAAAACGGTCCAATGCAGCGCTCCAATCTGGTGCGCCCGCATTAGACTCTCGCATCAACGCCATAAAGCCGGCCTTGATACGCGCATAATCGATATTGCGGCCATAGGAGGGTACACTGCGACGCAATGCAGTTTCGTCTAGAAAGCGTAAAGCCATATCGGTGACTTGAACACTGTTGGCTGGCGTTGGCGGCGCTGTCATCGCCGCGCGCAATTCACCGACACATTTCTCAAGGTCAGAGCGAATGGCTTCTCCGCCGAAATCATCGCCCAATTCGATCCCGCTCAAGCTGCATTGCATCGATACGGCCTCCTGCCAGGCGTCAGGCGCTTTGGTGCTGGCCCCGAGCCTTAACAGCGGTAAGATGCACTGGGTTAGCTCTTCGGTCAGAATATCCTGTATCGCCACCCCGCCGACTTGTCTGGCGACGTTTCGGATGGTCAGTCCTTGTGCCGCGAAGACGGGCGCAAACTCTTGCTCAACCGTATCCGCCCGCATTCTCACCAAGAGAGCAACCTCATGCGGCTCAATAATGCCGCTTGCGATCTCCTGCGCAATCCAATTCGCCATTCCTGCAGTTTCTGCCTCGCGCGTCGGATACGTCCAAATCGCTGATACATCGCCGTCTATATTGCGGCGCGCCTTAGCCTCTGGAGCCGGGCTGTCGGCATCTATACGCTGGGCGATAATGTGTTGAATGGCGACCAAATCCTCATGTGAACGCCAATTGGACAGCAGTGTAATCGGGACTGTGTGAAAATTGCGGGCCAAACGCTCAAACCCGTCCGGCATCGCGCCCGCCCAGCCCATAATGCGCTGCTTGTCATCGCCGACCGCTGTGAGCTTCGCGTTACTGCCCATGAACGCCGCCTGTAACAATTCATATTGCGCCTCGGTTGTGTCCTGAAACTCGTCAAGAAACACAAATGGGTAAGTCTGTCGCAAGGCGCGAATAATTTGCGGGCGCGATCTGAGTAGATAATCGGCCAGACGATTGACCATTGAAAAGGCGAGCCGCGTTTCTGCCGGATCTCGGTAAGCTTCGGTCCACCAGGCTTCGACAAGCTGTGTCCAGTGCGGAGCGAGCCCCGCCGTTTCAACCGGAAGTCTTGCATTGGCAATATGCTTGGAAAGAGATTGTGTGTTTAGATTGCGTTGTCCTTGTCGCTCAAGGAAATCCCGATAATCGTCAGCACGTGGAAAACTAATCTGATAATTCGCCGACGGCGTATAGGGCGCGGGGATGGCAGGCCCAAATCGGTCGATGAGCGTTTTTGTAAACGCATCAAACGTCATGGAATCAAATCGGCGGGCCATATCTGCGGGACATCGCTCCTGCACGCGTTCAGCCAGGTTTTTCGCCGCGTCGCGCTTAAAGCTGATCGCTAATATCCGATAGGGAGCCCGGCACAGTCCGGTCTGCAAAAGATAGGCCGCTTTTTGCGCTAAGAATTCAGTTTTTCCGGCCCCGGCGCTGGCTGTGACACACACGCTTTGCGCTGTCTGTTCCAGTGCCTGCATTGCTGCCGGTTCAAGCGCCGCAATACCTTGTGGCTGCCAGTCTTGAGGGTGGACATAAGCCACTATGTCTGGTCGCTCAATTGCGCTTCAATATGGTCAAGCAGTTTCTCAAGTGACATGGGGCACTTATCATTGAGTTTTTCGTCGGTCAGGCGCGCGAGTGCTGCAATATGGCTGGCGGGCTTACTGCTCTGCATAAAGTGATAGGCATACCAAACAAAATCCAAATCATAACTCGTCGGGTAAAGGTCCGGATTTCCATTCTTTTTCAGGACAGTTTTTTTGCGGGCGGCTTTGGCTGCATCTGTCGTGCTGGGGCCATGACCGCCCGGACGGTTAACATGATACGCGTCCGGAAAGGCCAGGGCCATGGCAAAATCAAGATCAATCGGTTCTGAGAAATAGACATTGTGTTCCCAGAGCGCATACATCCATTCATCGCCCTCTAAGTCTCCATCGCTGTAATCGAGCTGGAAGTCGCTATCTTCCAAATCGTCTAATTCATCCATGTCGATGGTTTCATCGACCAAATGCGCCTGCGTTGTGTGCATTGATTTTCCGATTTCCCCCAGCGATGCAATGACCGAACGAATTGTGTTCGGACCGCCATGCTGGCGACCAAGATCTAGGTCGAGTAATGTGGCATAGGGAATATCAAGATCGTTCAATAGGCGCCAAAAATGTGAAACATAACGCCCGCCCAGCGGCACGATCGGCACGAAGCTTCGGTCAAGCGATACACCGCGAGCTTCGGCCAGACGCGGCAGGACCAATTGTTCAGAGTCGCCCTCTGCCAAAACGACAAAACGCGCGAAATAAAGCTCGGGATAGGCGCGCACGGCTAGGCGTATATAGGCTTTAGCATCAGCGTCGCCCTCGGGCAGCGTAAGCGTTTTAACACTGGCTGTTGCACGTGCCTTGTCGAGCTTGAAATAACGGATGCTTTCTGGCTCCACACGCGACAAAATACTGGCGCTGTGACTGGCCATCAGCACCTGAGCCGTCGGCATCGCGCCGATCTCGGTTGCGAGTTGCATGATACGAGAGAGAAAGAAGGGCGAGAGTGAGTTCTCCGGCTCTTCAATCGCCAAGATGGTCAGCGGAACCTGTTTGAGCGCGGATTGATCGAAAGGCGATGCGTCGTCTTCAAGGGCGAGCGCGTCACGTTCGACTTCGAGTGTCGCCGCTGTCAGTGCAATATGGAAAAGTGACTTCTGGCCGTCACTGAGTCTCGACAATTCACGTTCCTGCTGCGCTTCATCGGGCCTAAACCTGATTTCAGTTTGCCGGATAAGCTGCTCGAACCGACCTTCGATCAAACGGAACACGGGCTCGGTATCAGTATCAGCCGTGTGAACTTGCGACCAGCGCCGCTCCAGACGCTCCAGAATGAATGCGATAGGCGCTTCACCGCCGAGTGCCGTCTGCACCGTCTCCGCGCTGTTGGCCGCTGCCTCTTTCAGCTCCGGTGACCACTTCGCCGCTTTCCAGAGCCGCGATGACAATAAGGCTTTGACCTGTTCCTCTGCGCGTCTGATAGCTGGCACATAAATCATTTGAACCGCGCTACGGTCAGTCGCCGTCACTTTTGGGCAGGTCTCCCAATCAAATGCATCATCAAGACGCGGTATCCAGCGAATATCTTCTTCAACCGCCCCATCGGGCGTGCCATCATCGACCCAAATTGCCTTGAGCCGAATGCGGACTTTCAAGGCGGCGCCGTCTTCGGAGGCGGCCATCTGTCGCCAGAATTCTGCAACAGCAGGGGTATTTTCATCTGCGCCTGCCTCTGCGCCGTCATCACCCAGTTCAGGAAAGCCGAATATCGCTTCGATAAATAACGCATCGCCATCCTGAAGACCTTCCGCTTCCCGGGAAAGATGAAAGTCAGATTTTAAGATTGATCGCTGCGCGCGCGTAATTCCGAACAGGCGCGCCAACGCGGATAAGGCGGCCGTTTTTCCCGCCCCATTACCGCCAATGTATGATGTGACATCTTCCGCGAACGTAATTTCTTGAGGCTCCGGGCCAAAACACCTGAAGTTAGACAGTCGCAGAGAATCTAGTTTCATCATTTATTCGCACATATTGCGCGCTCCTCAAATTCGAAATTTTCCAATTATTGCAATATCTTGGTTCTCTTTGCCAATAGAATTTCTAGTTTTAGGTGTAGGGCGCCTTGCGGCTTGCGCCGCAACCGGGCTCGCGTGAACCGAGCCTTACCTTCGCCAAGTCTCGGCCCTTCGGGCTTTCATCCTTCCCTCAGCTGCGCTTCGGCTGGCGCGAGGCTCCGTCCGTCCGCATAATCACAACCGTTATTCATTGTTCGAAGGCGTATAGCTCAACCATGGCAGCGACAGGATAGATAAGGTCGTGCGAGACTGGGTTTTATTGTGCCTTAGAAAGCGGTGCTGATTATAGGCGCTCATATTTCGATCCTTATCGAGCACGGCCAATACAAAGTCTGGTGGCGGACCATCCATCCCTGCTATGTCTTTCGAGATGAAGTTGCCGCCCTTATAGAGAATGGTTTCAATCGCCTGTTTGCCAAATTTCTTCTGGGTCGCTTTGCACTGCACATAGCATGTTGGCATACCTGTTTTGGCGGCCACGAGATCAATACCGCTATCAAATAGGCCAAGTCTGAACCCGCGATAATCGACGCCATAACCCAGCGTTTCGTAATGGACGCCGACATGGCGTTCATAGACAAATCCCCAATCTGTTGGTGTTAAATCGCTAAACGGTATTCTGGAGATTGTTTGAGTATCGCAAAAGACCAATACCAATTCGCGCCTGGCGTCATCACGGTAGGGCGTTGATACCAAAAGTCGCTTGGCTAAGCCCTTTGTCATCGGTTTTTTAGCGTATCGGTTCATTCCCTATCAGTATGCCAGACAGGAACCGCAATTCATACCAAATCATGTTTTATCGCTATGGATTTTATCGCTTCTGCGGCGCGCCTTTGTCGCTGCAGGACACTTATGACCCATAATAATCCGTACACAGACAAGATCATAATGAGCCAGATCCAAATCGGCCCGCCGCGCAGGAGCTGACGCAGCGCAAAGCCAGTAATCGAGGCCAGGGCCGTAATCAGTGCTCCATTGACCATCTGGTCTGCCTCCCGAAAAGTGGTCCGTTATTTGAGTTAGTTCCGGCTTCAGATATGGAGCTGAGACATGGGCAAGAGAGCCAAGCCTGAAGAGATTATTGCGAAACTGCGGGAGGTGGAGGTTCGCCTCGCTCGCGGTGAGACGGCAGCTTCGGCGGCGCGAGCCGTTGGTGTGACCGAACAGACCTACTACCGCTGGCGCAAAGAGTATGGCGGCCTGCAGGTCGACCAAGCCAAGCGCATGAAAGATATGGAGAAGGAAAACGCCCGACTTCGGCGCGCAGTCTCTGATCTCACGCTGGACAACCAGATCCTTCAAGAAGTCGTGCGGGGAAAGTTCTAAGCCCTTCGCGTCGTCGTGCTGCAGTCGATCACGTGGTGGAAAAGCTTGGCGTCTCCGAACGCCGGGCCTGCCGTGTGATCGGCCAGCACCGTTCGACCCAGCGCAAGCAGCCCATACGGCGAGACGATGAGGACGCCCTGACATCGGCGATTATCCGCCTGGCCGAACGGTTCGGCCGGTATGGCTATCGCCGGATCACGGCGCTCCTCAGAAATGATGGCTGGTATGTGAACGAGAAGCGGGTTTACCGCATCTGGCGACGGGAGGGGCTGAAAGTGCCGATGAAACAACCAAAACGCGGTCGTCTCTGGATGAATGTTGGCTCGTGTGTGCGGCTGAGGCCGGCGCACAAAGGCCATGTCTGGTCCTATGACTTTGTGCAGGACCGCACCCGTGATGGACGTGTGTTCCGCATGCTGTGTGTGGTCGACGAGTTTACACGGGAGTGCCTCGCCATCCGAGTCGAGCGAAAGCTGAACTCACGGGATGTCCTCGACACGCTGGGTGAGCTGTTCGTTCGGCATGGGCCGCCGGAACACATACGCTCTGACAATGGCCCTGAGTTCATTGCAACAGCCCTCCGTGACTGGCTTGAACGGATCGGAGTGAAAACGCTGTACATTACACCGGGATCACCTTGGGAAAATGGCTACTGCGAGAGCTTCAACTCCAAGCTCCGCGACGAGCTTCTGGCGAGGGAAATTTTCTTTGATCTGCGAGAGGCGAAGATCCTGATCGAAGCCTGGCGCCATCACTACAACACCGCCCGTCCGCACTCTTCGCTCGGCTATAAGCCACCCGCCCCAAAAGCCGTCTTGCCCGCAGCGTTCATGCCGCCTTACTATAGGGAGGTGGCAGCATGAACGCTGCTACTTTGAAACCGCCGGGCTAATAAATCTGGTGGATCACCCCTGTGGGGCAGGCCACTGGTTTGGCGTGGAAATTCAAAACCACAACGGGACTCTATTTGTAGCACGGCGAAATCCTGGCGCTTCCCAACGAACGAGCCCTGATATCTATATCCGTAGAGGTGAGTTCGAAAGCCCACCAATATATACCGAGCTGCAGAAGAACATCGCTGAAGAAGGTCTAACACCTCTTTTATCTCGATTTGCAGGCATCTCAGAAAACGAGCATCGTCCAATATCAGGCACACGCCTTCCTCTCGAAGCGACCATACGACACGCGCTTTTTTTGTGCATCCAAAAGCAAGATGAAATCGATAGCAGAGAGCGGTTGTTCCACCGTCAAGGTGACCAATTTATTCCTCAAGCTATTAAGGACACACTACCATATTTTCTTGGCGCAATCGATGAAGATCATTTCATAAAACTGGCAGAACTAGACGTTGCAAGATCTGAGTTGCGAGCGCTGGAGGCGACACAGGCCGCCCAAAAGCAAGCTGTTAGCAGTTCAATCAGGCGCGTGCGCACCTTTCTCAATGATGGTAAAAGGGTAGGTATCATTGATCAGACTTATGAGTCCTCGGATATCGATGATATCATCGAAACTCTAAAAAACAGCATCTTGGTTGACGTCGGCGCTTCCTCACTTTTCGCGGACTTCGGCGACACGATAAATAGACTGCAAGATGAGCAGAAAACACTACGCGAGCGCCTAACCAGCAATGTTGAAGAAACGCGTGCTACGAAGCTCTTCTTGAGTGAGCAAAGTGCATTTGCAAAAGAGTCGAGCGAACAAGCTGCGAGACTATCAAGTCTGCAGCTCTTCAACGGGACGGATGAGCACGACGGGACAGTTTGCCCAATTTGCGAAAGCGGATTGGAACATGAGGTTCCTTCCGTTTCGAATATCAACACCTCTCTGACTCGGATTCAACATAGTCTCGCGCGTGTCGGCGTCGAGAGCCCACACCTACAAGAACAGCTAAAGACTTTAGAAGGTAAGCGGTCAGAGCTCGAGACATCGTTGGTCGCAAGTCAACGAGCACTTGAAGACGCGTATAAAGCTGATGCCAAAGCAAAAGCCCAACGTGAATTGATAATTGAGCGTGCTCGCGTTGTGGGCCGCATTGGAGCGTTTCTGGAGCAAGCTGGAAAAGGGCCGGAAGATGAGACGCTGCCAAGTCGGATAGAAGCCGCCAAACTGAAAGTTGACGCATTGGAGAAAGGTGTAAACGCTGATGAGGTTGGACAACGTCTGGATACTTTTCTAGCGCTCATTAGCAAAAAAATGTCCGAATACGCTCGACGACTGGAAATAGAGCATGGATCAGACTCCGTTAGATTAGACATCAAAAAGCTTACAGTGGTTGCCGATACTCCAACGGGCCCAATATCGCTCAACCGCATGGGGAGCGGAGAAAATTGGATCGGGTACCACGTCCTGACATTACTGGCGTTACATCAGTTTCTGAGGTCGCAAAACCGTCCAGTGCCTGGCTTTGTCATATTTGATCAACCGTCTCAGGGGCACTACCCACCTGACGCAGACACCGATGAATTGGCTGAGCCTCTTGGAGATGCCGATAGAAGAGCGGTTCACACTTTATTTGAACTCATGAGCGATGTAGCAGACGAAATAGGTGATGGCTTTCAGGTTATCGTCCTTGATCACGCCCACCTACATGATCCCTGGTTCGAAAGTGCAATTGTGGAAGAGTGGCGACAGGGTAAGTTCCTCGTTCCAAGCGAATGGATAAACCAATAGAGCGTCGAATCGATTCGGCCCCATAATACCGACTTTCGTTTCACTTGATGATCAAAGTGGGGTAAAAAATGGGGTAAAGAGTGGGGTAAAAAATGAATGCCAAAACGCATAAGTCATTGTTTTTGTTATAAATAGTAGTTGATTTCGGCCCCCGTCACTCGCGCCATTTCTTCGGAAATGTAAATTCTATAACTCATTGAAATCAAACGACTTTTTCGGGATCGTTTGCATTTCTATGCGTAGAATGGCCGGAAATTGTAGACCAAATTGGGACCATATTGTGGACCAATGGTCAGCGTCATGAAACGTGTAGAAGACAATTCTTACCTCGAGCTAAGAGGCCGGGTCTGGTGGTATAATCGCCGGGTCCCGTCACGCTTTGCCCACCTCGATTCGCGAAAGCGCATCAAAGAATCCCTTGGCACCAGATCAGTTGAACAGGCCCGTCACAAGCGGGACCTGCTGGCTGAGGCGGATGACCATTATTGGGCATCACTCAAAATCGCCGAGGAAGCGGGGCCGGGAGCTAATCGCGATGTATCGGCAGCTGTGCAGCGGCGCTACCAGATGGCGACGTGCAAGGCGCTGGCGGCAGGCTTTACCTACCAGCCGATAGATCATCTTGCGACGGAGGCCTCACTAGAGGAAGCGCTCGCGCGCTTGCTGGCTGTTCAGAAACAGGCTGGGCCGTCCGAGATACCCAAACCCCAAGATGCGGAGGCGCTGCTGGGCGGGGCTGAAAAGCCTTCCATCACGCTGTCGGAAGCGTTCGAGATTTATGTTCGTGACGTTGCCTACAATGCGCAGCTTTATAAATCCCCGGCGCAGCGCCGCTCCTGGGAGAAAACCAAGCGAACCTCAGTGGACTATTTCATTGAGTTTGCGGGAGACCTGCCACTTGAGGAAATCACGCGGGACTTAGCGCTGGAGTATCAGTCGCACTGGGCGAAACGCGTGAAACCCAAAGACGCCAAGACGAAAGCGGTCGCGCCAAACACAGCGAACCGCCACATCGGGAATGTGCGATCGCTCTATGGCGAATACTACAAACATATTGGCGAGGATGAGCGGCCTAACCCGTTTCGTAATATGCACTTCAAGGCCAAGACGCGCGTTGAGGTTCCGCCCTTCTCTTCAGACTGGGTTAGGGCCAAGGTTCTGGCACCTGGAGCCACGCGCAAATGGCGACCTGAACTTCAGCTCATCACACTGATGCTAATCGAGACCGGGTGCCGCCCCAGTGAGATCATCAATCTCCGTGTAGAGGATTTTCACATGGATGAACCCGTGCCTTACATCTCTATCAAGGCGCGGACAGATCGCGAGATCAAAACTGATACATCAGCGCGCGATATTCCTTTGGTTGGGATTGCTCTTGAAGCAGCCAAGCGAGCCGCGCCGCGCGCCTTTGAGCACTATCAGGATCGCAGCGAGCTCTTCTCTGCCAACATGATGAAGAACTTCCGCAATCGCGGTCTGTTCGAGACGCCCGATCACCGTATCTACTCTTTTCGGCATGCGTTCGAGAAACGGATGCAGGAAGCCAACATCGATTATGGCCTGCGCTGCTTGCTTATGGGGCACAAGACAACCCGTCCGGTTTACGGAGATGGCGGATCGCTAGACTATCGCCGAGACGAATTGCTGAAAATCGCGCACCCCTTCGCGTTAGAGGTGATGGAGAGATTTGATCTGGAGCATCCAGATTGGGCGCTTGGGACGGTTTCACCATACACCCCTCCTACGTAGTAGGAGGGGTGTATGGTAGATGCGGCCAGTAAACCGGACATGAATTAGCCGGTATTGACTATGGAATTGTTCATAATGTTCAATTATATATGGGTATATGACTGATAAAGAACCGGACACCAAAGCGGACATTGTTCCGGCAGAAGATCGCGGCGAAGGCGTCGGGGCGATGGAGCCTATGCTTGTAGGCTCTTCCAGCCATTATCGGGGACAGTTGGGCGACCTTGCGGTCGAGGTGGCTGAGCGCTCTGCTGGGCTAAGGCGGAGCTTGCCAGATGGTGTGGTAACCGCTCTGTCCGATCTCGTGCGCGCTATGAATTGCTATTATAGCAATCTCATTGAAGGGCACGACACGCACCCCATCGATATTGAGCGCGCCCTGAACAATGATTTCAGCGCAGATGCGGCCCAGCGCGACCTGCAGCTTGAGGCCAAAGCACATATTGAAGTGCAGGCTTGGATAGATGGCGGGGGCCTGGAAGGGCGTGCCACATCAGCAGACGCGGTTATGGAGTTGCATCGGCGCTTCTGTGAGAACCTTCCTGATGATTTGCTCTGGGCAGACAACCCGGACACCGGAGAGCGCGTTCCCGTTGTTCCGGGAGCTTATCGCACCCGCGATGTTCAGGTCGGCAGGCATGTCGCGATCAGTTCCGGCGCGATCCCCCGATTCATGGAGCGTTTCGAGAACGCCTATGCTCGGCTTGGTCGCGTAGATGCGTTAATCGCGGCGGCAGCCGCACATCATCGCTTGCTTTGGATTCACCCCTTCGTTGACGGCAATGGACGCGTCGTGCGCCTGATGTCTTATGCCATGCTCCGGGACGCGCTCGACACAGGCGGTATTTGGTCGGTGGCGCGCGGCCTTGCGCGACGTGAGGCTGAATACAAGGCGCAGCTTCAGGCATGCGACGGCGCGCGGCGCGGAGACCTTGATGGGCGCGGCACGCTTAGCGAGGAGGCTCTTGCGAGGTTTGCGGTCTTCTTTCTGGAAGTCTGCCTCGATCAGATAAAGTTCATGGAAGGGCTGGTTGAGCCCGGACGCCTGCGAGACCGGATCCTTCTCTGGACGGAGGAAGAGGTGCGCGTTGATCGTTTGCCGCCAAAATCAGGGTTGGTGTTGGAGGCCTTGCTCTATCGCGGCGTGCTTCCGCGCGGCGATGTCGCCGATCTCTTGTCTGTTGGAGACCGACAGGCGCGGCGAGTGACCTCCGCTTTGATTGACGCAGGTGTGGTAACGGCTGATACAACACGCGCGCCGCTGAAGTTGGCATTTCCAGCGAAGCTGGCGGCGCGATGGATGCCGGGACTGTTTCCGGAGAAGTAGCCGAACCATGGAAGTATCTGTCCAGAGATGATCAGAATAGTTTGGTCATATGCTTTACGGCCCACTTTTCATCGTGCCTTGTCTGAATTGCGGCTGCGAGTTCAATGGAACGCTGCGACGTGAAATCCTGAATGCTGAGTGGTCTACTTCACTCCACCAGGCTCAAACCGTCATCAACACCTGGCTCCGGCAATACAATCGTGTCCGGCCACATCAGGCTCTAGGCATGCGGCCGCCCATCCCTGAAACGCTAGTGGAATGTGACCCATAAACTGGGGGCTGGACAATTGGTTTGGGTCAGTGCGCAAAATTGTCGCTCGTGTCTCTAAACGCGAGCACGAAAGAAAAGACTGTCAGCGCCCCCGCTAACGCAAGAGTGATGCGAGCGAGGAATAGCTGACCGAGCTTGATGTACCCTAGTGCATGACTGCCGACAACGGTCGCTAATACGTTAGTGCCAAATGAAAATGCGATCCAATAAGGGGTTTGTCGATGGGCGAGCACTCGCGAAAACGCCTCGGCTTCTGCGAACCTAAAGCGTTTTGTTCCGTTTTAGCTTCTCCGTCTGGCGTCATTCACCCCCAGAAGGACTTTATTGCAGAGCACGCAGCTTGAAAACCATTTGCCCACTACAAGGTCTGATCGGGTGGGTTCTTTATCTTGAGTAGTCTTCTTTCCAAGCTCTTTAAGTTCGCTTCTGCTGTTTTAGTTTTTGGCTCTTGAAGTGGGGGTCGACTGCGCTATCCACGAAATGTGGCGCACCGCTCCCAGGCTTGTCCACATGGGCAAGCGACGCGCCAAGCCCCTGCTTTCCCAGTTCAATGTTTAAGGTTCGCAAGTTTTCGCACCACTGAGACTCGACTTCCACATCCCGCGTGTTGGCAGTTTCGGATCGACCATCATGCATGTACGCGCGCACTTTGCTTTGAATTTTCCCGCCTGGTGGAGACATGAGCTCGACATCATAGTGCGGCTCGCTTGGTCTGGCTCGGACCTGGCCATCAGCAATCTCTTTTCAGCAAGCAAAGTGTTTTCCTCTGCAAATGTCCGTAACTCATCCTTGCCATCAGGAATTTGAGCGAGAACCTCTTTTGCTTTTTCGAGCGCCTCTTCGGCCCTTCCAATGCGAGTGTCCGATAGTCGTATTTGGATGGCAGTTATAACAGCGTTTAAGGCAGACAGCCTTTCCTCAGCGGCAGACAGCCGTGCGGACACGATGTCTTTGCGAACCTGAAGGCTTTCAAGGTCTGCGCGAATGGTTTTTTGGGCTTGCTCCAGCCGCTGTCTTTGTGCGTTCTTTAGAGTCAATCGCGCTTGAGCGACCGGGTCTTCGGTATCACTTGGCAAGGGATCGCTCAGAAGATTAAGCGCTTCACGTGTCTTGGAGAGTTCTTCTGGTAATACGGCGGACTTAGCGATGAGCTGTGTTTGGTTTTGGCGCAAACTATCGATCGTAGCAGTTGTAGATGAGCGCTCTGCATCCAGAATTGATAGCCTGGCCGTCAGCTCGGTAATGGTGTCGCTGTCTTCTGGTAATAGAAGTGATGCATCTGTTTCAGCTCTGCGCGCGGCAATGTCTGCGCTTATAGTTTCTCTATTGTCGATTATCCCCTTAATAGCGTCGGCTTCTGTTTTAAGACGCTGCACGCTCTCCAGCTCACTCCGGGCAGCCTCAAGCGCTTGCAGTGCTTCCGTTTGTAATTCCGCAGTTAGGGCAGTGTCTTCTGAGACTGTGCTAATTTGCTGATCAATTTGGCCAAATGTGAGCTCTTGTGCGCGCGCATCCAGCACGGCGATCACGCAAAATACGATCGATATACACAAAAGTTGAAATGGCAGTTTCAAAATGGCCTCGTTCGTTTAGCGTTGCGGCAAGATCAATCTCTAACGCGACAACCACATATTTAATAGAAGGCAAGAGTGCGAAGTTACTCTCTTGTATGCTCCGACGGACGATTAGCCCTGACGGGATCGAAGGCAGGGCTCGCCTTTATGATAATAGGTTCAGTCTAATATTCGCCCCTCGACTTGAGACGGCACGCCGCCTCATTGATTTTGTCGATTGCGCTTACTTCTCGCACCTGATGATTTCGGCATCTATTTGCCCAAAATAAACAAGGAAATAGGGACTCATACGTATTCAGATCGCGGCGCTCGATCACTAAGTCAGTCATGAAAGGTTTAGTGCGCCCACGAATAGAAGGTATTGAGATCAGGCTTAAGGTGTAAGCGTCGTTACCCTTTGAAATTGCGGTCTTTCTCTGCAATTTTAGAATGGAATACGATTCCTCTATTCCTCGCCAAAAATAGGGAACGCGCAGTATTTGGTGAAAAAATGAAAGGCTTATCAAGTCAACTCGGTGCAAAACTAAGACCGACCGGAGATGATAGTTCTGCCTTGGGCAAGTTGCTCGTAGCGACCAATGGCAGTCAGCGTGCGAACTTGGGCATTCGGCGCGCGGCGCAGCTTGGCATGCAGCACAACGCCGGCTTGCACGTTCAGCAAATCGTTAACCCCGAGACGCGGCTCCCTGAAGGTGAAGGCTGTTTGCAGGCCCTAGAGCAGGTCATTAAAGACGCCGTCAACCTCAATTGCCTCACTGTCGATGTCGGAGTCTGCCCTTACCCGGATTACTTCATAGATGACGAAACGGGACGGGCTTCAACTCTTCTGGATATTGCTAGCAAAACGGCTGCAATCCTCATCGTACTTGGAATTCACAGAAGGGACAAAATCCGCCCGCTTTTGGGAACGCTTACTGAGCGATTGTTGCGGGAAGGCGATGTGCCACTTTTGATCGCGGTCAATGACCCGCCAGCAGCCTATAATAAAGTTATTGTTGCGGTCGACTTTTCACCACTGTCCGAACAAGCGCTGTCCATGGCTCTCTCAATTGCACCTGATGCGGAACTGGTCCTGACCCATGCCGTGGGCGCCACAACCGATGGCGTATTTGTTGCCGATGGCGCGATGGAAAAAGCGGTCACTGAAGCCGAGGTTAAGTTGGGGGCCTTGTGGGAGCAGGTGGTTAAGCCTGTTGGTGGCACAATGCCACCCGTATCCTTGCATGTTAAGCAGGGGCCACCGCAGAAAATACTGCGTCAGGCGATTGCGATCGAGCAGCCAGACCTTGTGGTTATGGGCACACGCGGCAGATCGGCCATCGTAAGCACTGTTCTAGGCAGTGTTGCGCAAAACATTATCGCAGACCCGCAAAGTGATGTGCTGGTTGTGAACTTTAAGCGCACGGAGAAGTAAAATGAATGTTTTCAAAAATATACTGTATGTCTCGGACGGGATTGCCGGTGACTGCCCAGGGCTGGTCCAGGCATTGCGCCTCACAGAGATGAACGGCGCAAAGCTACGTCTTGCGATTGTGACGCCCAAACTTCCAAAAGAATTTTCCACGTATCAGGACACTTATGAGACCGGCTCGCGAACCACACTAATGGAGGCCTTCAAAGATGCAGCGCGCGAGGCGGGCATGGCTGCGCCACCCTCTGTTGACGATATCAATGTTGGATCTGATGTTAGTGGCCTTACAGGAACAGTCATTTCAAAAATGGTTTTGCGCGGAGATCATGACCTCTTGATCCGTGAGTCTCGGAGAGAATCTGAAGGCGCTGGGTACAGCGCAATCGAAATGGAATTGCTGCGTAAGTGCCCGTCGGCAGTTTGGCTCGTGCGGGCAAAAACAATGTCTGCTGGGAAGCCGAAAATTGCCGTTGCGATTGATCCTCAGGAAACGGAGTCACAGGCAATTTTACTTACACAGTCTCTACTGCAAGTATCCGAGCCACTAAGTTCCATGCTTGATGCAGATCTGCACATTATCTCCAGTTGGAGCGCCTCTTTTGATGATTTTCGAACACGGCACTTCTGGGGTAAAGTCTCAGAAAAGAGCATTCGCGCTTTTCGGGAGAGAAGAGAAAGCCTGCATAAGTCTGCCATGGAGCGGACGCTCAAAAGCGCTGGGCTATCGATGGGGCCAAATGTGCACCAACTTGAGGGCTCGCCGGATATGACAATCTCAAAGTTCGTTAGTGACAATGGCGTAGACACAGTGGTCATTGGCACCATCGGTCGTGTCGGTATTCCGGGGCTTTTGATGGGAAACACGGCTGAGAAGGTTTTGCGCCAGCTCGATTGTTCATTGCTCGCATTGAAACCTGAAGGCTTCGTTTCGACGGTAATGCTGTAGCATAAACCGCCGAACAATAGCCAAGGGTGTAAGGTTACATGATTTAGCCTCAAATATGGCTCGCTCGTTAAGGAGTTTTTCGAGCCCTTCGAGCGATCGTCCAGCCTAAAGCATAATTTTTCTCAGGGATTCCAACACGCACAAGTTTATGCTAGCTAGTAGTTCGGCGCGGTAATTCGCGTCGAACTCAGGAGGTCCACATATTTGTGGACCATAATCGGACCTATTCAAGGACCAATTTTAATTTTACAATCCCTCAAGTCCTTGAAATTAAAGGAATAAAAAAATGGATTGCGGCACGTCACTCGCGCCATTTCTTCAATTTTTTCAAACAATTAAGTCCTTGAAAACATTGTAGAAATGTTGCGCGCATCGCGCGTTCTCACCACTCGAGTCCAGTTAGTGG
>TARA_R110002126_G_scaffold257585_1_pt1 | contig 38016 bp, 52 predicted proteins | sample TARA_R110002126 | Tara Oceans TARA_R110002126 (sample SAMEA4397536) | marine metagenome | biome: Polar Biome; feature: [DCM] deep chlorophyll maximum layer (ENVO:01000326); material: water (ENVO:00002006), including particulate matter (ENVO:01000060) such as... | depth 30 m | reverse complement strand
CATGTGATAAACACAACATTTAAAGGATGTTCTGCCGGCTTAACATTAAATAATACAAGAGAAGTTCATTCTACTGCTGCTCAAGGTATAGACGATTTATCAGTGACGGCTGGAAATAAATTGGCCATTTGGTTTATGGGTGGGAATCATTATGCAAGTTCAAATTCTCCTTTTTATTCTACAATCAAAATTTTAGTAACAGATGCAGGAGGGGCCACACATTATGAAACAAGTGTTTTTGCTTCGGTTGGATCGGATGCAAGATTTGATGCAATTACAGCATTCGCATTTCATACTATTGCATCTGGTACTACGTCAGTCGATATACAGTACGGAGTAAGAAGTAATTATATAAGTGGTATTTATTCTTATTGGTTAGTACCAGCACACGCTGATTCTGGTGATCCAGAAGGGATGAGATTTTGTGTACAGGAGATACAAGCATGAAAACAACAATAGAATTTAAGACAGAAGCATTATCAACATTTTTAACAAAAGGGTTTACTATCGCAGGAGATATTATAACTCCAGTTGATGATTCAGAAACAGTTCCTAATAATCTGGATTTAGATGCTAAAATTGCAGAATTACAAGCATCTTACGATGCACAAGAATATGCCAGAAAACGACAAGCAGAATACCCAACAATAGCTGAGTTGACCATAGCGTTATATGACGAAGCAGACAAATCGGCATTGGTGGCAAAACGGAATGCTGTAAAGCTGAAGTATCCGAAACCCTCATAACGGACACTTATGTCCGAATTGAAGTCGAATTTATCGACCACAAACTAACTTGAAAAATAGAAGTATGAACCCTAAATTACAATGAACACTCAAGTCCTCTTTGCATTTGGAATTGTTGTGTCAATATTAGGATGGACACTTATATCAGTGTCAGATTTAAAAGCAGATATGAAACTTGTAAAGTATCAATTGAACGCAATACATGAGTCTATAAATGCAAAAAATAATTGATAATGCTGTAACTATTTTTCTGGGCTTGGTTGTTGGAAGTTTTTTCTTTTTTGCTGTACAGGCAAAAGCGGAACCACCGAACTTTGACCAGTACGGTTATCGTAATCCACCGCCACAACAACAGGAGCATACTTTGAACACATTACCTGACGATGCAGTTTCTATGCTATTAGAACAGGGAGTGTTAGGTCTTGTGGTACTGGCATTGGGGTTCTGGTTTGTAAAAGAGAGTAAAATCAATAGGATAGATAGAAATGCACAACTAGAAAAGTACGTTGTATTGTCGGCAGAAATTTCAAGTCATCTTGCTCAAAACTCAACAAGACTAGAAAATCTTGAGCGTGAAATTGAACAAGCCAAGCAAATTGAAATGCTGAAAAGGAGTTGATATGAGCTACGGAAAGAAACCAAAACAACCAAAAAAAGACCATTTAGACCGACTTAAGGAATTACACGAACAGTATAAAAAAAGGAGTTAAAATGATAGGATTATTAGCCCCACTTATAGGCGGTGCAGTCAAAACAATGTGTATGAGTATGCTCAGTGAGAAATTGCTACAGCAAGTAATATTGATACTTTTGAGGCGGTTAGTAGCATCTACAGAAAATGAAGTAGATGATCAGATACTAAGTGCTTATGAAAATAGTATCGCTTAATAATTCCGTTTTATTTTACTTAGACGGACATTTTTAAAAGTAATCGCAGGATGGATAACTATGCTTAGTGTCAAGAATTTTTCAGAAAACGAGATGTCGTGCAACTGCTCCTGCGGTCAAAATGAGTGTAAAGATGAATTAGTCTCTTTACTTCAAAAACTGCGAGATGACGTAGGATTCCCAATTCGATTAAGCAGTGCTTACAGGTGTGAATCTTGGAATAAAGAGGTGGGCGGACATCCAAATTCGGCTCATAAAGAAGGCTTGGCAGTTGACGTGCTGTGTCGAGGAGAGAAGGCATTACAGATAGTCGAGAGTGCTATAAAGTTAGGATTTACAGGTGTAGGGATCAGTCAAAAACACGGTCAGAGATTTGTACATTTGGACGTTAAACCAACTGGATCAAAGAGACTTTGGAGTTACGTTTAATGGCATTATTACCAATAAAAATCCCTGCTGGTTTCTTTCGGAATGCCACTCAGTACCAAGCCAAGAATCGCTGGTACAAAGGGAATCTCGTCCGATTCTCTGAAGGACGGTTACGTCCGATAGGAGGGTGGCAGAGATTAGCCGACACTCAAATAATACAAAAAGGTGCGGTCTACGAACTGAAGATTGAAACAGCAGGTTCCGGTTATTCAAATGGTACATTAGCCTTTACTGGAGGAGGAGGAGCATCTTTCACTGGAGCATACACAGTTAGCACTGTTGGAGGTGTCGCTGGAGTTATTACTGGTGTTAGTATAACTAACTCTGGTTCAGGATTCACCAGTATCCCTACTGTCACCATTTCAGGATCAACTAGCGGAATAACTGCGGTTATCACTGCAAAAGTCTTTAATGCAGTTGATCCGATTAGAGGACTCCATTCATGGAGGCTTGGCGCAGGAGCAAGGTATTTATTGGTTGGATCAGTACAATCATTGAGACTTTGGGATGGATCACAATCTGCCGGAACTAATGCCCCACTTTACGATATAACTCCCACAGATGCGTCCGTCCCATCGGGGACAATCGCATTCAAAGATCAAAAAGATTTCTTAATCTCAGGATTGGGATATGGAGCGATGGAATACGGAGGAGATCGCAACTTGGATGGAACTGGAGGTACAGCTTCAGGAGGAGACACATACGGCACAGCAAGATATGCTCCAATAGACCCAGATATCCAAGACGCAGATGCGTGGAGAGACAACTATGTTCCAACTTGGCAGTTCGATTCATTCGGGGATGACGCAATCGGAGTTCAATCCGGTCAAGGTTCGATCTGGTACGTTGATGTTTCAGCACTCTCCTTTAATAACTCTGCTCAAACCGCTACTCCAGCAGTCTTGCTATCATCTCTCGCTAACTCAACTGGAGTGCCGGAGGACAACGTAGGCGTTCTCGTAACTCCAGAACGACACATAATGATAATTGGTGCAGGAGGTAATAAGAGAAAGATTGCATGGGGTCATCAAGAATCGTTGACTGATTTTACTCCTTCTGTAACTAATACAGCAGGAGATTTAGAAATCCAGACAAGAGGACGCATAGTTGGAGGTTTCAAGTCTCGTTACGGAATCCTCCTGTTTTTTACTGATTCTGTCTGGAAGACAAATTATCTAGGTACACCCTACATTTATGGTGTCGAGCGTTTATCGGAAGGAGGTGGTTGTCTAGGAATGAAATCGGTTGCTGGTTCTGCCGATTTTGTAGCATGGATGTCGAGAGGCCGATTCTGGTCATTTACTGGAGGTTATATAACTGAATTAGCGTGTGATGTTGGTGATTATGTATTCTCAGACATTAACACGGACTTAGAAGGTTTAGTGTCCGGTGGACACAACGCAGAATTTGGAGAGATAACGTGGTTCTATCCAAAAGAGGGTGATGAATATTGTACTCGCTACGTCACATACAGCTACAGAGAAAAACACTGGACAACAGGAGAACTGGAACGATCAGCATGGGAATCGTCTGATTCACTAGGGTTTCCGGTTGCTGGTGGAGTTGACGGATATTTGTATCGTCATGAACTCGATCCGGATACACAGAGTACCCCCATCCTACGAGAGAGCAACGTAACTGCTCCGGCAGATGTTGAAGCTCTTTCCGGCATTGAATCCAGAGTTATGGCAAAAGGAGTAGATTCGGCTATACATCCAAATGTAGCGAGTGAAGAACATCTCTGCTTTGCAGAAACCGGAGCAATTGAAATCGGAGGCGGTAACAAGCTAATGTCTGTCAAATCAATAATAACTGATACTGACGCAGGAGACAAAGGATTAAGAATGAAAGTGACTGTAGCAGATACTCCAGATGATTCAACTCCAATAGTGGAGGGTGCATACGATCTAACGGCAGATGGATATACTGACACTAGATTTACAGGTAGACAAGCATTACTCAGAGTTGAGTCACCATTCGATCAAGAATGGAGATTCGGGGAAGTACGCTTTGATGCAACCCAAGCAGGGAAACGATGAGCCAGACTCAACGACCATTACCGAATCCTCCTGAAGAATATAATCGGGAATATATGTTCGATCTTGCGAGTTTAGTTATTGACGAAGAGAGTATAACTTTAAAGACTAATCGAGATAATATCGTAGAAACTGGAGCGTTAATATTAAAGGATACGAGCAACAATAACTATTATAAATTAAAGGTCACAGGAGGGACACTAGGAGTCGTGCTAGTCCCAGAAGACTCAACCGGAAGACCAACAACTTCAACGAATCCATACGCATAAGGTAACTATGATGAATCAGAGACAGGCAGGGAACGTATTAAAAAGGAACGCTCCACAGGGAGAGCATCCAGCATATATTAACAATCAAGAGGCAAACTGGCTCAAGGGTATGGGAGGTTCTGGGAAAAGGACAAAGTCTGGTCTTAGGAGTTATGCAACAAGAGAAAATGACGTGGATTTCGATAACCCAAGCACAACAAATGCCTTCGGCAATGAGATATCGCAAACTGCACAAGACGCTGAACACCAAAGAGTCCGTGATTTACCACAAAATGTAAGTGAAGGAGTGAGTGAAGGAGTGACCAGTACAGTTGAGGGAGTCACTAATGCAGTAGGGGGAGGAGGTATGGAAACAAGAAACAATACAAATACTTCAACGTCTAATCTTGACCAGCCGACCACAGAGTTCAGAGATAAAATTTACGGTAGTGCAACAGATGTTATGGATACTCCGTATGAGTCTTATGGTGATGCTACTGGGAATGATAGATTTGCTGATGCAAATACAGATACATTAAATGCTTACGACACTGTCAGGGAGGCGCAAGGCACTGGTCAGGTACAGTATGAGGAGGCTTCAGATATTGGTTCAGAAGTAGGGAAATATGAATCAGAGCAAGTCGGAGATCAATCGTTCTTAAAAGGGCCAACAGTCGATGAGTATATGAATCCTCATACTGCGAATGTAATAAACGCTAATACGAACCAAGCCATGAAAGCGATGCAGATGGGCCGGAATCAGCTAGGAGCGCAAGCTCAGATGGCTGGAGCAGGGATGGGGTCACGATCCGCAATTGAAAAAGGTGTCATGGCTGGAGAAGTTATGAGTAACTTAAACCAGCAAAATTACAATGCTCTCAACTCTAGTTTTGAAGGTGCTTCAGACCGTAAGAAGTATGACATGGACTCGTCCAGAGATGCTGATAAGTACAATGTTGATTCAGGACTCAGGGATGCTGACACTCGGCTCAGAGGCGCAGAGACAATGGTAAGTGCAACGGATTCCGGACGTAATGCGACTTATACTGATGCCAGTGCGTTGTCAGCAGTTGGAGCAGATATAGAAGGTCGAGCTAATAATGACAAGGATTTTGCTTACGATGAGTATGTAGAGGAACGAGATTGGGATAAGAATAATACATCTTTCGCTTCAAACGTCCTCTCCGGTTCGCCATCTGGGACTGAAACTACAAACACAAATCCTCAATATAAAAACCCAAAAGTAGACAAATTTGGCAAGATCATCGCGGGGGCAGGATCGGGATGGTTAGCAACTGGCGGTAATCCATACGGAGCAGCTATCGGTGGTACACTTGGGGCAATCAGCTAAAGGAGAAGGATTATGACTACAACTACAAGGAAAGCAAAATCTTATTCGGATCAAAACAAAAAATTAAATATTCCGGAGGACACTTGGTTCCAGAACTTTTTGAACAAATACGCTCCTACACTGCGTTCTCAATATGAGGTTGAGAAGGGTCTTATTGCTAAACAAAAGGGGGGATGGGAAAGTATGCAAAGTGGTCTTGACTTAGATGGTATTAGTGACAAGATTTCTGGGATGAGCTACAAAGGGAGTTCAGCAGACCTAGACTCTCAACATGAAGGATTGCTGTTAGGTGAGGAGGATAGTGACTCAATTATTGTAAAATCTATGGAAGACGAGTTGAGTTACGACAAACAGGATATGCAGGACATTAGTTATACAGTCGATGATGATGGGTCGCTTGCTGGTTTTGGTGATATTATGGACGATAAAGAAAGTTACGCTGAAAGTGCCGTTGGCAGAGACTCAGAAGTTTCTGGTGGGATGACAGATAATGTGTTTGGGAGTGATGATCCTCAGATGTCTCCGCAAATGCAGAAGTATGCACTCGGACTATTAAAAGATTATATGGAACCAGACTCTGATCCGGCTCCGCAACCAGTAAGAGGTATGGGGATTATAAAAGGTGGTGGAACTCCATTCCCTTCCTTGCTCCAGAAAAAACCAGAACGTCAACGTCACGTCAACAAAGGATTGGGGTTAATCTAATGGCTCGAGAAAAAGAACTAGATTTAGTTGCTCAAAATGATTATCCGGTTTCAGGGGTATCCTTTAATCCTGACACTATGGAAGCTAACGACCCTAAACAACAGGGACTTTTGGACTCTCAGAACGCCAGTGACGAGTACGAAGGGATGTCTCCGTTAGCTATGGGTCTGTTACAAGCTGGAGCATCTATGATGCGTCAAGGAGGCTGGAGAAACACTCCGATGACTACTGGTGAGGCTATTGGGAATGCTATTCCTGCCGGAATCAGTGGATACTACAATCAAGACATGATGAACCAGCAAGGTGAAGCTGAGTTCTATGAGAGGCAACAAGCTGAAGAGCAAGCGAGGCAAGCGAAGGGACAAGCGAGGCAACAAGCAAAGATACTAGAAGATCAACAGAAACAGGAGCAAGCTCAGATAAAACAAGCTCTTGATGTATTAGATCGTATTCCTACAAAGATGATCCGTCCAAGTGCAAAAGATGCTTTGAGATGGCAGTTGAAACAAGGAGGAGAATCTGCACAAAATGCAATGAAAGAGATTGTAACTCTGACTACTAAAGAAGAAGCAGATAAGTTTGGAGATGTAGAGTTTGGAACTTGGGGGAAGGGACACGCAAATTCTTTAAAATTGATAGAGAAACAAGGTTTGACTGCACCAGATGGAGCAGTCGATCTTAATATCTTACCAGTTAAATCTGGTGAAAAAGTAATAGGATACAAAACAGAATGGTTAAATGATAATGGACTTCCTATTACAGAATCAAAAGAAGACAAAGAAGCAAAAGGTTACAGATATATAGATGTCCGTACTCCGGATGAGAAAATAGCATTTTCTAAGGAGTTTGGAAATATGCCGATTGCAGATGATGCAAATACAATGATTGTTGATAAGAATTCTAAAGTAGAATCATACATAAATACTGCGGGGAAAACTTACGACTTTAGTATGGATTTAACGGAAAGAGCAGTGAGGGAGAGGAAACTTGCAAAGGAAGTAAATGTAAGAGTCGAAGGTTTCCGTTCTAACAGTAAGGATAAAAGAATTGCAGAATGGTTTAACGAGGACGGGACATCAAAAATTAATATCCCTGAAGGGACAGTAAATGTAAAGATACTTACAGACGGAGACATTCAATTCTTAGGTGCGGATAACCAACCAATAGACCTTCGGACTATGGTGATTGCAAGATATAATGAAACTACCAAAAATTATGACAATGTGCTTATTAATAAAGATACTGGTAAAAAGATTAAGGAGCTAGGAATATCTAAAGCGTACACAGAACCAAAAGAGGTTTGGCAACATAATATAGATAAGACAGAGAAAGAAATAAAAAGAAAGAACTTTGACGCATATCTAGCAGACATCCAGAAGTCATACGGTATACCAGATGGTCAGATAAAAGAGTGGAAATTATTAGCCGGTTCGGATTTTGAAAAGGCACTGTCAAGCGCAGAATCTGCTGCAAAGTTTGCATCAAAAGCATTAGATGTTGTAAAGAGTGGGAAACAACTTAATGAACGTAAAGTCCTTGATCCAAGTCAAAAGACTTCCGCAACTTTTTATGACGAAGACAGGTTTTATAAACAAGCAGATGATGGTAGTTGGGCAGAATTTGATCCTGCAAGTAGTACAAGATTTGCCGGAGAAAATAGTATAAGGAAAGAGTATAACCAACTCACACGAGATCATCGTATAGCATCTCGTGGTTATGATGGTATCATGTCTGGTTTGAAAGCTGATTCTGGATTTGGTGATATTATGGCAATCACTTCTTTCCGTATTATGTTTGAACCAAACTCTGTTGTTCGTGAAGCAGAATTTGAGATCACATCTAAAGCGGGCGGTTGGTTAGAAAGTTTCTTGAACAATCCAGATCAGTTTATGGATGGAGATAGATTGTCTGATACAGCAAGATCGCAGATGCACTCTCTTGTACAGACATACATGAAAGCAATCAAGGTAAGATCAGACCAACATCACACAACCTTTACAAAAATAGGTTTAAATAGGGGTTTTGAAAACGATGGTATCGTTGATCCATTTAAAAACCATGACTTTGATATTGATTTTAAAACATACAAATCCACAGGGGAATCGGATGGAATTAAAAGTACAATCGATGGGAATTCTAAGCATACTACCTTAGTACAACACGCAAAAGCTATGATAGCAAAAGGGAAAAATGGCAGAAAATAAGGGAAGTAATAATCAAACGTTAGAAATTATTACTTCTGTAATTTCTGAATTCAGAGCGAAAGGTGGTTCAGAGGAGGAGGTCAATAAAATGTTAAAGGAATTTAGTTATACTCCTGCTTCTTACGAATTAGCATTGAAGCATAAATCAGAGAAGGAAGATAAAGGGGAGGGATTCTGGTCAACAGTTGACAAGTATATTCGTGGCGAAGGTGACGTAGTTACAATGGGAGGCGGTGGAGTTGGTAGTCAAGGTTCAGGTCTTGTCCGAGACTTAGCACATGCACAGGATTCTTTTACTTCTGGCGCATCTATTTATGGGAGAGCAGGGATCAAGTCATTGTCAGATAAAGCAACAACTGGAGAATGGAATTGGGATAGAAACCTTGCTGGCACTAGAGCAGAGATACAGGATTATATGCTTGAGAACGAAGCATCTTCCAAAATCTCGGATGCGGTAGGTGCTACTGCTCAAGCGTTTGTTCCTGTTGGTAAAGTATTACAAGGTGCAAAGATTGGGAAGTACGCAAACTCTGCAAAGCCTGTCCGTAAAACATTAAAAGAGGTAGCTGTCGGGATAACAGGAGGAGGAGCTATTGCAGGAGGGCAAACAGTAGCGTTAGCAGGAGCAAGAGGAGAAAAAGATATAGCAAAGCAAGGAATCTTTTCATCGGCACTTGGAGGAGCAACAGGAGGTATCTTACCACTATTTGCTCCAATAGGGAAAGGTCTTGCTGGTGGTTATAGAATGATGATGGACAACCCTAAAGTCCTCAACACTATGGACGAATTAGGTGAAGGTTTCCAACAAATAAAACCTTTCTTTGTGAAGGATGGGAAAATATCAAAAGAAGTAAAAGCGAGGTTAGCTAGAATAAAAGCGTTAGGTCTTGGTGATGACGTAATGGCGGTTGATTTACTTGATGAAGTCGGTCTTGAAAAAGCAGGTAGCTTTCTTAGGCTAGGTGATCCAAGCAGTGATACGATAAGGACTATCAGAGGTGCGTTAAGAGCAAGGTTAATGAATACCAAAGAGAAAGCAGTGTCCTTCATCACTTCTGCGTCTGGACAAGTCAGAAAAGGTATCCAGAAACAGAAAGACTTTTTAATGAACAAAGCAAGAGAGCAATCGAAACCTCATTACCAAGAAGCGTATTATCGTGTAAATGAGGCAGGAGAAAAAGTATACAATACAATCCAGAATACTGAACTTGATAATATTTTTTCCAGACCTGACTTTATGGAGGCTTATAAAGTCGCACAGAAACAATCAAAAAACTCGATAGATGGGAGGCCACTCCCTAAGTTTCCTCTGGAGCAGAGGTATCAGATGGTGGATTCTCCCAATAGTGATTACTTTGTAGATGGATTACCTAAAGAATTTGCTAGAGATGACGCAGGAAACTTGATCCCTATTTCAAATGATCCTGTCGAATGGCCTGTCTGGGCTTTAGATACCGCCAAGAAATATCTTGATCGTAAATACAAATATGCTCATCTTCCTGACGCACCTCCTGCACTCAAAGGATCTAAAGGTGATATAACCGAGCTAAAGGCAAGGATGGTTGCGCTTACAGAAGATGCTCATCCTTCCTATAAATTAGCAAGAGAGAAGTACAGAGGACAAGCAGAACTGGAAGACGCTTTTGAGGAAGGTGCTGATCTTTGGAAACCATCTTTGTCAAAAGACGATGCAGAGTATGTCTGGAAAAATCTAGCAATCACCCAGAGAGATTCATTCAAACTTGGTGCATATAATTCACTAATGGATTCGATTGAAAAAGCAGGAGAAGGTAAGAATCCAAGAGCAGTAGCAGATTACTTTAAGTCTGAACAAAACCTAAATAAATTGACATGGCTTGTACCTAATCCTAAAGAAAGAAGGAGATTACTGGCAAGACTTGATGAGCTAGGGAATAGAATATATGTGGATAATGTACTGTTAAAAAACTCTTTGACTGCATCTCGTCAAGCAATGGATGATGACACTACCGTTTCCGCAGGACTCCAACTACTGAATGATGTTAAGTCGAAGAATGTTGCTGGTGTTGCTTCAAGCATTGAACGACAAGTAACTCCGGAAATAGTCAAAAGGAAAGCTAATGCAGGAGCAGAGTTTGCGTTTAAACAAGGTGGTAATGAAGTCTCTAAGAACCTAAAAAGTGCAGAAGGACTCCTGACAAAACAAGCAATGAATAAAGGGAAATATGATCCAATGGGACTTCTAGGTGTAACAACAGGAGTCTCTTCTACAACAGGGAATCAATATGATACAAGGAAAAAAAGGCAAGGATACTAAGCCGATTTTTTTACTCTCGCTTTACATTCACCTATCTCCTCTCCAGCCAACTCCATACTGCTTGCAAGATGTTGTGGAGACAAATGAGCGTACCTGAACACCATATCAACTTTACTGTGACCAAGCAAATCAGCTAGTGATCTCAACGTCACTCCTGCCATTATCGCTCGACTAGCAAATGTATGCCGAAGATCATGCCAACGGAAGTTCTCGATGCCTGAATTCTTGAGTGCAGTATCCCATGCTCTCTCAAAATTGTTAGGGGCATTAGAATTAACTGGAGAAGGAAAGACATAATGAGAAGTGAAATTAATATCAACTCTTCTCCTCTGTAGAATCTCCATTAAGTCTTGAGTCATTGGAATGGATCGAGGTTTGCCAGACTTAGTTTCCATTAGTCTGATATGGTTCCTTTTAAAGTCCACATCCTCGAACTTTAGTCTCCATATCTCCTGCTTCCTTGCTCCGGTCTTTAATGCCATGACAACCGCATCCCAGAGATCACCTTCACAAGCATCCAGCAAATACTCCTGCTCTTGCTTGGAGAGATAGCGAATCCTATTTGTCGGTTCTTCTTTCTTCATAATCTTTGAGCAGGGGTTCTTATCCATCCAAAGAAAATCCTTGACGCATCTCCCAAGCACAGCACTCAGTGCAGACAAATATCTGTTGAGTGTGGTATTAGAACGCTCTTTAGATTGGAGACTATCTCTCAAGTTCTTAATAATTAAGGCACTATTCTCAAGTTTTGCGAGCGTCTGATTCCCCAAGTTTTTGTCCCAAAAATCTAAGTGAAGAAAAAAACTTTTCTGAGTATTTCTAGTTCTATAGTATAGGACTTCTTTCTCGTATTTTTCGATTGCTTCTGATAGCGTATGCAATTCTGATTCTTTTTTTTTGTTTTTCATAATCTCTCCTAGAAATCTTTTGTTGACAAACATCAGCTAGTATATACAATAGTAATCACATTCAGCTTAATATAAATGTTGATTGTGAAGTCTAATATATATTTAATAATAATTAATTGCAAGGAGAAAAATGCGAATACGAGAAAAGATGAAGACTTTCGGGGTAACGCTTACAGACATAGTATCTGAGCTACCGGAAAACAATTACCCGCAGGTCTGCAACATCATGAACGAAACTCTTTCTGCAAAAGTCCATGAAGTCGCTGAACGACTCTGCGAAGAGAAAGCGGTTAAGCTCCGGTCAGCGTTAGAGTTATGACTGAGCTAGAGTCTGTCATGAAGTTAATGAGTAAATTAAAAAAAAGGAAAAAGGAGGGAGATTGTTAAAAATAAAAAAATGCGTAATCTGCAAGAAGGATTTAGACGGAACTAAGACAAAGTTCTGCGGTGATGTCTGTTACCAAAAGCATAAGTCTGCAAGAGCAAAAAAGCAATCTGCTCTTATGCGGAGGAGGTATCCACAAATAGAGTGTACTGTCTGCGGAACAGAATTTTATCCACTCAGATCGGATGTTTGTGCTTGTAGCCCACCATGTTCGCAAATTCAGGCGAAAAGGAGGCAACAAGAAAAACGTAATAAGGTTCGGAAATTTGAACCAGCGAAACCTCTGGAAGTCCGAAAACCGATTGTAGTTAGGCAGGATCATACTCTATTAAAAAGAGTGAAGACTGCTGAGTTCAACGATTCAGATACTACAAAAACACAAGTCCTCAAGTACCTCGAATCGGGTGGTACTATCCTTAAATTCCCAGATGAGCCACGAGCAAAGATTCCAGAAGTGGGAATTAAGTTCGGTCATTCAAGTGACGAATTAATGGGGTTCGGTCTGGAGTTTGATCACGATGAATTACTGGTTCCAGATGCGATTTGAAATCACTCCGGTTCCAGCTTGCCGTCAGAACCGAGCCGATAGGTGGCGAAAAAGAGCAGTAGTCCTGAGATACAGAGCATACTCAGATAAACTGCGCCAAGCCTGTTTGGAAAAGGACTTTGTTTTAGGCGAAGAAATATACATGGAGTTTCATTTTCCGATGGCAAAATCTTGGTCGCAAAAGAAGAGGGATAAGATGCTTGGAACTCCGCATCGGCAACGCCCCGACACTGATAATGTTGTGAAGGGAATTCAAGATTCGCTACTCGCAGAGGACTGTAAGGTCTGGCATATAGAAGCCAAGAAGTTCTGGGCAGAAACAGGTTTTATTATATTGGAGAACCGTGACACAACGTAGCTACTCTATCTCTATGACAGAAATGGAAGAGTTCAATTATAACTCTGAGATTTCAGAAGAGACAACATTAGAGATGCTCCTCATATGGAGGGGTGGTTACTTAGGATCATGGTGTACAGGAAAAGAATCTTTATCAAAATCAGAAATCACATCACTGGAGAATATGAATGGAAAAGATAATCGTTACTGAAGAAATTATTTGGTTAGCAGAGAAGAGGATCGAAGACATCCCAATACTCAAGGATTCGATCAGAGGTAAGGAAGCAAACCTCATTGGTTCAATTGGAGAAGTCATGTTTGAGAAGTTCATTCAAGAGCAGGGGTTAATGCTTGAGAAAGAAAATGGCGAACAGGAGAAATACAACCACGATTATATCGTGGAAGGGAAGTACACAGTTGATGTCAAGACTAAGGAAAGATCAGTAGTCCCAAAAGATTCCTACGATTGTACTGTAGCTCAAAAAACTTTGGATCACCAGAAACCTGACTATTTCTATTTTGTCTCACTGCTCAAAAAGAAAGATGTTTTAGTTGCTGAAGCAAAGTTCACAGAAGCATTTATGTTGGGTGCTACGGATTTGCCGACATTCGTCAGGGAAGGAGAAGTTTGGAATGAAGGTGACGTTGACGTACGAAATGGGAAGAGGATCAGAGTCGATTGTCGGTCAATCGAAATCTGCTGTCTAATCAGTAATCATGAATTTATTAAAATACTTAAAAGTCCAATTATGTTTTAAAGGAGAGTAATGGAGCAATTAGAGATGGAGTTAGGAAATTTCAAAGTATTACAGGCTATTAGAAAATCGAAGGAGGAGAGAAACAAGGAGTCACGGAAGTCTTTCTTCCGTTTTGTTAAATTCAATTTCAGGAAAGATGGCAGGAATTAAAAATCGAGGGACTCAAGTCCATCGAGTTAAATCAAAATACAATCGAAATATGGAGAAAATTATGTTCGATACAGATGACCAAGCAGATATACAGAGGATGAGAGGATACAAGCCGGAGGCAGATCATGCGGTGAGGAATCAAGGTATCGGAGGATCAGATGCAAGTGTGATTATGGGACTGAATCCCTTTAAAAATCGTGTGGAACTTTGGGAAGAGAAAACAGGAGCGAGAGTTCCTGCTGACCTGAGTGACATTGAAAAAATTAAGTGGGGTGTCCTGCTGGAAGACATCATTGCAAAAGAGTATGCAGATCGAACTGGGAAGAGAGTCCGAAATGTAAACCGTACTTACAGGCACAAACAGTATCCAATTCTTCAGGGGCATATTGACAAGAAGATTGAAGGACTTAACGCTGGAGTTGAAATCAAGAATGTCGGTCTTAGACAGGCAAAGTATTGGATAAAACAACCGCCAGTTTATTATGAGTATCAAGTCCTCCACTACCTGTCAATTACAGGATTCGATTTTTTTGATGTAGTTGCTCTGGTTGGTGGACAAGAATTAATGATTCATACAATCGAAAGGGATGAAAACCGTATTGAAGAGTTAGTCCATAAGGAACTCGAATTCTGGAACGAGTATGTAATTAAGAATGTTCCTCCATTGCCTGAAACTTCCGGTGAATGTGCATCTCTGTTCCCTATCGGCAAAGTTGACGAGATAGCGTATCTTCCACCTGAAATGTACCATGTGATCGAGGAGTACCATAGGGAAAACGAAATTTATAAAGCGTCTGGTAAAAAGCTAGATGTTTTAAAGACTCAAATCCAAAACACTATGAAAGACGCTTCTGTGTGTGAGGATTCTGAGGGAGAGAGAGTAGCAACTTGGCCTACTCAAACACGGTCTAGCTTAGACCAAAAACAGATGAAAATTGATGAACCGGAATTGTGTGCTAAGTATTTAAAAGAAAGCAGTTTCAGACGATTTTCTATAACACAAAAAAAGGAGAGAGATGAGTAAAAAAATAACCCTCGACAGTATTGTCTCAGGGAAACAACCGAAACCTATTCGTGAATTAGTTTATGGATTGGATGGTGTCGGTAAAACTCACTATGCGTGTTCTGCGGATGGTGTAATAGCGTTAGATTTTGAAGGAGGACTATCTGAGCATGATGTTCAGTCTCTTCCTCTGTATGACAAATCAGTAACATTTGATGATGTTACGGACGCACTCAGGTTGATCTATTCTGAGCATAAAAAACTAGGTTGCAAGACTGTCGTTATCGATAGTGCGGATTGGCTAGAGAAAAAGGTGCATGAGAAAGTCTGCAATGTAAACAATGTTGATTCGATAGAACAGATCGGGTTTGGGAAAGGGTATTCGATGGCAGTTAATTACTGGCATGGGTTTCTCTCTGGACTAGATTCGTTGAGAGCATTAGGACTCGACATTATTCTGATTGCACACTCACAGATCGTCAGGATCGAAGACCCTACTTCTGATTCGTATGATCGGCATGACATCAAACTCGACAAGAGAGTTAGAGGTGTTGTCCGTGAGTGGGCTGACTTTGTATCATATGCGCTTTTTGAAATTCATAGTTTCAAATCCGGTGAGAAGTTCGGACAGAATGTCTACAAGGCAACTTCTACCGGAAACCGCATTAAGCATACGGTTGGTCAACCAGCATTTGAAGCCAAGAGTCGAGTAGCTATACCGTCACCACTTCCATTAGATTGGGAGGTTTTTAAACAAGAAATCGCTAAAGCGAGGAAAGGATAAATATGGATTTGAATTTTGATTCCACACAAATAGTAAGCAATGAAATTCCTTCAGATTTTGGAGCAGTTCCAGAGGGAAAATATTTAGTTCACATTGCTGAGACAGAAGAAAAAATGTCCGGTGCTGGTAACAAGTATCTGAACTTAAAACTCCAGATTCTTGACGGAGAGTATAAGAATCGATTCTTATGGGACATCGTGAACCTTTGGCATCCAAAGGATAACGTCAGAGAGATCGCACAACAGACAATGGCAAGTATTTGTCGTGCAACTAATACTCTGAAACCAGCAACCTCAGAAGAACTTCACCACAAGCCTCTGAGGGCATCTATCTCTATGGAGACTGATAGTCAATACGGAGATCAGAACCGAGTCAAAAAGTATCTGCCAAATGACTCAACCGAGACATCGAGGAAGACTCTTTCTAGCATACTCGAACTCCCGAAGCGAGGTGTGGACGCTCCTGTTTCCACACAAGCTACCACCGATGATATCCCTTTCTAAAGTGGATACTTTTAAAAAATGTGAGCAATGCGGAAAGGATTATGTAGCACATAGTCAGAATATTTCTATTCAGAAGTATTGCTCAACATCATGTAAAGATAAATCGCAGTATTATAGAGCGAAAAACTCTGGACATATCAGAGCAAAGAAGTCGGGGTATCCTCGTAAGCTATCAATAAAACTTTATATGCTTGCGAGGAACTCAGACATCACTGCTCCTTGCCATTATTGCAAGAAGAGATTGATGCCGGACAATTTCCAATTGGATCACAAGGTTCCCATGTCGAAAGGTGGGTTTACGACTAAGGCAGAAATACAGGAAGAATCTAATTTAGTCGTGTGCTGTGACGCTTGTAATAGGGAAAAGGGAAACGAATATACTTACGACCAATTTATAAAAATGAAACAAAATGGATAAATACCAAAGAGAAGCGGAGGCGATTGCGAAAAGAGTACAAGCAGGGAAGGATGACAAAAAGAAACGTAAAGCAAAATCACTGGAGAGTTTTAGATGTTACTTGGCATACATGAATTTAAGAGAACAAGATAGATGAGAATCCTTGAGTCTACAGTTAAGAAGGATAAGTTCACCGCAAGAGCATCGGAAGCATTCGACTATGAATTTGACGGAAGAACTTCTTTTAAATGCTTTGACAAACCACCAGTACCAGATGAATTTTCCGCAGGTCTTATCGTAGGGCCGTCCGGTTCAGGCAAATCTTCTCTCCTCAAAGAGTTTGGGTTTGAGAAAGTTCCTCAATGGAATCCTGAACTGGCGATAGTCTCTCACTTTGAGACTCCGGATGAGGCTATGGATAAGTTATCTGCGGTCGGGTTTAACTCTATTCCTTCATGGTTACGTCCATATCATGTTTTAAGCACTGGCGAAAAGTTCAGGGCAGACTTAGCGAGAAAGCTAGAGGACGGAGCAGTCATAGATGAATTTACGTCTGTGGTTAATCGTGACGTTGCTAAGTCGGCATCATTTGCGATTAGTAAATATATTAAGCGGAAAAATTTAAAGAACATAGTATTCGCATCTTGCCACGATGATATAAAGGAGTGGCTAGATCCTGAGTGGACATTCGACACAGCAGATGGAAGTTATACCATCGGGAGGTGGCTTCAACGGGTGCCTATTCGATTTGAAATCTATGAGTCCGAAAGATCGGCATGGGAAACCTTTAGCCAGCATCACTATCTAAGCAAGGATTTAAACGATACTGCTAAATGCTATCTGTGCTATTGGGAGGACAAGATGGTTGGCTTCAATGGAACGCTATATTTCTGCGGTTATTTTCCTCCATTATTTGAGGGAGACAAAAGGCCAACTTATAGGGCATCACGAACTGTGATATTGCCTGACTTTCAGGGACTAGGATTGGGTGTCCGTTTCTCTGATGCTCTCGGTCAACTTCATTTGGATCGAGGGTTTAGATACTTCTCTAAGACTGCACATTTTAGGTTCGGAGAGTATAGACAGAAGAGTGATTGGTGGAGGCCAACTACGACAAATCTTAAAAAAATATCTGTTGACAGTAAACCAAGAACTTTGACAGGCGATTGGTTGCCGGATTCAAATCGGATTTGTTACTCACATGAATACATAGGGAAAAGGGGAGACAAGTACAGAGAGTTGTACGAACTAGAAAAATTAAAAAAGGAGAGAGCATGAACATTAGTTTTTTTAAATCAGCACTGTCAAGGAATCATGCGCTGATCGATTCAGATGAGTTTTTTGAGAACATACGTCTAGGAAGATGGAAACATGAAATAGATGCTCTGAGAGGGTGTTTAATGAATGATGGGAAGGATGCCTACAATAAGAAGAAGAAACTATTGTTTGCAGTAACACTTTCTGGAAACTTCAATGGTCGGACTGAACTGGTAGAATATTCCGGTTTACTTCAAGGGGACATAGATTCAGTTGCTAACCCAGAACAGTTAAGAGATCAGCTTTCGCTAGATCCTCATGTCCGTGCAAGTTTCCTTTCACCATCGGGGCAAGGCGTTAAGCTCGCCATCAAAGTTCCTCATGATCCTGACCAGCACACCGAATACTTCCATACTGCGAGAAAATACTTCAAAGATACACACGGAGTCGAACTGGACACATCATGCAAAGATATTAACAGGCTGATGTTTGTGTCCTGTGATGCTGATATAAAAGGGAATGAAGATGCCGTTGCACTAGAAGTTCCCACCAATACACTCTTGGAGGGTGATGCTTATCGTGATAACTTTGGTGGTAAATGGGAAAAGGGTGCAAGCGAAGACATGACGAAGGACGTATACAACATCGAGCCTGAAGACGTATTTTTTGACAGTACAAAAGTGTTTAATGACCCTACTGCAAGCGATTACGAGAAGGCAGAGGTTGCACTCAAAGGAATTTTCCCAGAGGATTATGCAGTCTGGTTCAAGGTTGGATGCTCTCTAAAAGCATTACTTGGGGAGTCAGGATTTGCATTATGGGATGCTTGGAGTAGCAAAAGTTCCAAGTACAATTCATCCGAGATGCGCTACAAATGGAATTCAATCAAGCAGGAAGGCGGAGTTACAGGCGGAACAGTCATGCAACATTTCGTTCCTGAGAATAATAGCGCATTCAGCCAGCAGAACATGCAGCCTAATCACCAATCTTTGCAGCCTCGTGAAAAGAAAAGAGCATTGGCGGTGGAGGAGAAAATTTTGCCCCTTGATGCTTCGATGTGCTACCCAAGCGGATTGGTCGGCAATTTAGTCCAGTTTATCTGCGAAAATTCCCGCTATCCCCAACCCACTCTTGCATTATCTGCTTCGCTGACATTTGTCGGGACTCTAGTAGGCAGAAAAGTCGCTACCGAAGACGACATCCGGCCTAATCTTTTCACAGTGGGTCTGGGACGGACGGGGATCGGGAAAGAATCGGCTCGAAGTATCATCAAAAAGATATACTCTCAGCTAGAAATACAAGGGTTTGGGGCAGAGAAAGTAACAAGCCGGACAGCAATCGAGCGAGTCCTCTCCGCATCTCCGTCTGCCCTCTTTCTCTTTGACGAGTTCGGCAAATATGTACAGTCGATCTTGGGAGAGAAGAGTTCCGGTCATGTCAGGGACGTTATGACTGCGCTAATGGAGCTATACTCTTCATCAGCTACTACCTTTTTTGGGACAGATAAAGCCAATGCAAGGGAAAACCCACGCTTTGTTATAAGTCAACCACATACAAATATCTACGCAACGTCCACACCCGATTCGTTCTGGGAAGGATTGACGCATACCGCCATCCGGGATGGAAGTTTGAATAGGTTTCTAATTTTCTCTGCTGAAGAACGGACGGCAAGACAAATGACAAGGCGCATAAGAGAGATACCGAGCCACCTAACAGATGATATACTCAGACTCTATAACTTGAGTGAGAACATCAAAATATCGAGCAGAGGCAGGACTCATAACCCTAAAACCTTTATCGACCATCATGGTGAAGTCATAAAATCCCACACCAAATTCTTTGAACCTATTCATCGGGACTTCGGGGAGATCACTTGTGACCCTGACCCGATGACGATTGGATACACGGACGAGAGTCTGGAAGTGTTCGATGACTTTGAAGACGTAGTATTGGGTCGAGCCGATAAGAAAAACTCAACTTCTTCCATGTGGGTTCGTGCCAGTGAACATGCCAAAAAGATTGCTCTTATATTAACTGCTTCAAATTTTAAATATGAAATTCCTGTAGAGATTGCAGTTTATTCAACCAGTTTGGTAGAGGTACTAATGAAAAACGCCATAAAGGAAATAGCGACACATTTGAGCGATAACTTTGCAGAAAAAGAGAGTAAAAGAGTTGAAAGAATTATTGCCGAATATGGTAAAAAAGGTGTATCCATGAGCGAATTAACACAACGCACAAGATTCATAAAATCACGACAGCAACGTAAGAATTTGTTAGAGGATTTGTTTGAGGGTGAATTGATTAACTTTGAATGTCGCACCTCTACGTCTGGTAAAAGCACGACATACTATTTCTGCGAATGATTATTTTTTAAAACCTATGGTTTCAGCATCTTTTAATATTCTTTCATCTACTGCTGAAGATAAAAAAGATATACTTGTGAACTTCATACCTGTTTTTTTGTGCATAAGTTTAAGGTGCTTATCCATTCTCTTTTTTGTAGCAACTTCTATTGCAACTAATTCTCTATCACTCATTTTTTCCTTTTCATTTTTAGAGTTATCTATAAACGGATTACCCAATTTGGAAAAATCCGTATTTTCATCTATGACAAGAACATTTTGCGACCCAAACACATAGTCTAGGTCGCTTACTAATTCCTCCACATTCAGTCTTTCATTATCCATTACTCTCCTTTTCAATTTGAAGTGCATTGAATCTTTGCAGAAGTTTTTCAAACTCTTGATCTTTCTCCTTAATAATTTCTTTCAAAAACTTAATGAGATACTTCTCCGCTGGATACTCTGGATTCCAAAGCTCTTCTCTATGTGCGACTATAGTTTTAATCTCCATTACTCTCCTTTCATTGGTTTAGATATTGTAGCAAACATTTCAGCAAAATCTGCTACATTTAATACGATTGATTCAATACCTTGTGATTTCATTTCATCAATCTTAGGAACATCATTCCAGTTGCAATTTTCTGGAATAATGATTGCTTCGACTTGCTTCTTACTAATTTTGATTTTTTCTATCCAGTGCTTGTTCATAACTCTCCTTTTTCAGTTAAAGAATTTACAATACCGTAATCTTTTTCAAGATAATCATAAGTCAAACTCATGTCGGTATTGTGTTCCTGAATGTCTAATTCTTTTTCAATTCTATCCATATCATCAAAACTTGAGACATAAGAATTGCTTTTATACTCTCCACAAACAACTTGATCTGCTTTACTAAAATTCATATTACACTGTTTAACAATGTATATCCAGCAAGGTTCAATATTGTTCTGTGATGTGATGCAAGTTGTCAAGACTCGCACATAATGATTGCTACTGAAGATTGCATCTGAATTGCTCTGCATGAAATTCGGTCTATATCCTTCCAATGCATCTAATCCTTTCAATGCGTTCCAATCATCAAATGTTATTAACTCTCCTTTCACTGTTTCATTTGAAGTTTTATAATTTTCTACTTTTGCAGTGCTAAATGATTTCATATCTTTTTCAAGATCACCTGAAGCAATGCCTAAATATTGTGATTCTTTCATGCAGACATACGGCAAACCAGTGCAGTATAATCTACCATTCACTTGCGCTGATTCAACTTTTTTAGAATCCTCAATACGAATATGATTGCGGAAACCTTTTTTAAGTGTTCCATAAACAAACACTTTCAACTCTTTACTAATGGACGTTTCGGTTTTCTCCAAGAATTCAATATACTCTGGAGACAAATATAATTTACCTTTCAATAAGTGTTTCAAATATTCCTCACTTGGTTTCAAATTCTTCTGAGTTAAAATTGCTTGGTATACAAAAGCAGTGATAAACTTACCATCTGATCTGCGTATACGTTTTTCGACTCTATTGTAATGTTTACCAGCACATTCAAACTTATCTAATTGCTTGTACAGGTGCTTGGATTCTAGCCTGTATAAAATGCCTTCAACTTCATGCGCATTGCTCTTGATAATGTTCGCAAAGCCTTCTCCAGTTTTTGAAGATTTTTTATTGAATACTAATCTGTAATTCGGCAATGTTCCTGAGGTGCAATGATTCCATATAGCATTGCGCTTGAACATTCGCTTACGATTCATGTTTGAACCAAAAGCAAAATACCAGACAGTAGTCGGTGCAGGTATTGCTTGTTTTAATGGTGCTTTTTTAACTTGTTGGTGCAAGTGTTCACCTTTTTTATTGTTTAAGTATTTCATTTGATTTTCCTCGATTCTGACAGTTCATATTCTGCATCACGCAATTCATTTTCCGCGAATTCCAATTCTTCCAATTGTTCGTACATACTTTCCAGTTTTTCCTCATATAATTTCAACTTGTATTCAAGCAAATTTTTATACTCTGGTGATGGTTTATAATCTTTATTAGCACTTATAGAATCAATAAACTTTATAAGTGATTTAATTTTATCATCTAATTTATTCATTTTAATATAACTAAACATTTGATTTTCTCCATTATGTGTGCGCACCTTGACGGTGCGCTGATTGACTAAAATAAACTTGTGTACATTCCGGTGTGCTTGGTGAAAATGTCGGTCAGCATTTCATTATAAACATTGCTGTACTCTTGAACTTTAGTTTCCTGATATTTTACTATCCTGCTAAACTTCAGATCATAAGTATCTAAAGAATTCAAAGTAATTTTAAGATAGTTGCTATTACTTGAATTTCTACCAATACGCATGGAAAGCGAATTTTCATCACCTGCTAAATTTTTCGCTCCTGTCATTGCTATGAATTTATTCCCACCTAATTGACTTAATATTGTTTTAGCTACCGTTAAATTTGACATTTTTTTCCTTAGAATAAGATTGATGAAAAAGTTGGATAAAGAGTTTCAATATGCTTTATTGCATATTTGTTGAAAATAGGCGGTCTGGTCGGTACTACTGGCAGTGCTGGTATTTGTACAGATGTTCTTTCAAGTTTGTACTGCTTCCAGCTATACGCACCTTCATGCTTATCAAATAAGTAAGTATATTCTAAATCAGCATATTCAAACTCAGCATCAACAAAGCTACTTACTTCATGGAATAAAATACTACCTGCTTGATTTTCTTTTTCTGATTCGCTCAAAACACATCCATTATTTATAAACAGATCAAGTGATGAAATATAACCTGAAAAACAGACATCAAATGCCTTTTTCTTGCTAAAAAATACTTCATTTAATGGCTGAAGTAACTGATCACCATCCATATGAACATATGTCGAAATAACCAATCCATTATACTTGTTGTTGTTATCTCTTGTTTTATAACCAATTCTTGCTCTTGTAGACATGTTATACTCTCCATTATGTGCGCACCATTAAGGTGCGCTGATTAATATTATAAGTTTGCGATTGCTTGCTCATAAGTTTGTTCTACTTGTGGGATGATGTCGCTAAAATCACCTTCACACTCAGGTTGCTGACTTGCGATATATCTTCTCATGGTTCCATTACTTGCGGAACCTAAGAAGCATCGACTACCTGCTGATCTTGCTCTGGATATTTCATAACGTCCAGTATCTTGCTTAGTACATCCAGAGTTAAAGGAAAAATACTTATCTCTTAAAATCAATCTTCTCATGAGATAAAAATCTGTAATCTCTTTTGAAACTTCCAAGAGTTTGAACATTCTTGCAAATGATGGTTTGTGATCTTTTGATATTTTCTTACGATTATTTGAAGCAAATACCATCATTGCTTGAGTTAAGATAATCCAGTTTTTCAACTTTGCAAATTCAGTAGTTGAGCTGTGATGTCTGAATTCTATAGTCTTGTGAGATTGAAAAGCTCGCTGAATGTTCAGTTTGCATTCTCTGCGAAATGTTCCAGAAAATGCTGTTGACATGTTGTACTCTTTAGCTGAAATATTTTGTTCTCTTGCAATCCATGTAGAAAGTGCTTTCTTTGATTCTACTCGCTCAAACAAATCAGTTGATGATTCGTGTCGATGCTTCATTGGTACATTATAAGAGTTTGTATAGCGTCTTGACATCGGCATTAATGAATCTAGTGCCGTTTCATAGAATGTATAAAACTGGCTCAACTTGATCATTTGAGTTGCATTCAGCATTTTAGCATCATGATGAATATGTAAACCGCATGACTTATTTACTTTTACATTGCAGTCATTTAATGCAGTGAGCATTTTCTCAAGATCATTTAATCCTGTTTCACCTTTCAAGATTGGTGATACTATTTCACAATCATATGGATGTGATGATGTGGTGTGAATGGTGGAATCTGTAACTATCTTCCAATTGGTATATGAATCAGTGTGATTGTACCTCTCACTGGTTACAGATAAACCAGTAATAATTTGGAGTTTGGTTGCTAATTGGTCTTTGTGTATTGGTGAAGCTGTTTCAATTTCAACTCCAAAAGTGTTATTTTCTAGTATCAAATCGCTCATTTTAAACTCTCCAGTATTAAAGACTTTGATTTGTTGTTTGGAAAATACATTTTCTCCATGTCTAAATTATCAAAATGTATAATATATGTCAACATAAAAATAACACTTGTATAACACATTAATAATAATAGACGTAAAGCACTGAAATGCAAGAAGATATATTTTCATAATAAATGAAGTTTTTTTTGGTGTTTTTGAAAAAAGTAAAAAAAAGTGTTAATTAATGGATTAAATGAGGATTTATCATGCTTATCTGAATGCTCAGATCTCTATGTAAGGAAAGGTAGTATATATATCTGTATCATTTGATATATATATGTTTGTTAGCATAGAGAACGATTTAAGCGTAAAATGTAAATAAATGTACACTTATGTACGGTCATTTCGTCTTGGATGTTACTGAATATATTGATTAAATATACTCTTTTTCTCTATATATGTAAAAAAAAGGGTAGAAAAAAGGCGTATTAAGGTTTCATCTTGGATATTGTTGAAATGATTAAGTGTTTATCTTTATTTGCTTATCTGTCAGTATAAAAAAGTTTTTGTATGCTACATTTTACATTTATGCGCTGATTTTATGGTTATTAGTCAAGCATTTCAGTGCTATCCAAGATGAAAAAAGCGTACATAAGTGATACATAAGTGTACACATTAGGAAAAGGTGATTATGGCAGGACGTAAGCAAATAAAGAAGAATCGGCTTGAAATGGCAAGCAAATTGGAAAGTGATTCTTTTTGGAATAAGTTGTTTATCGCAATAGGCGAAGAGGGATTGAGTTTGTCTGAGTTTTGTTTAATGGAGAATGTGCATTATAATCAAGTATCATGGAGGTTGAAAAGTGATGCCGATTTGCAACAGCAATATGCGCATGTACGACAAATGCGAGCGATGAAAAATGCTGACAAGATCGAAGCACTTGCTTTAAAGTGTGAGCAAGAGTTAATCAAACCGGATTCGGCAAGAGTTGCGATTGATGCGCGTAAATGGATTGCTTCACGTCTTGATCCTACGCAGTTTGGCGACAAGATTCAATCAACTGTTACAGTGCTTGACATGAACAAGACATACCTGAATGAACTAAAGCAATTAATGAAAGCGGGTCATGGTCTGAAGGTGATTAAACATGTTGATTAAGTAAAAAAGGTGGTCGAAATACCTGTAAGTAGCTGTAATTGCTACATGTCTATATGATATTGAATCACATACCGGAACGGGTCTTGCTCTAATGCGTTGCTATTGCTACATCTGCCAGATTTTCCCGATTTTTTGAACCCCCCTTGATTTTTAAGGCGGTGGCTTAGACTGAGAGGTGTTACATCCGTCAAACGCCATGACCTCAATTTTTTTTAAAATTTAAACTGAAAAACTTTTTATGGAAGAAGAATCAGTTGCAACACTATTAAGACAATTCCAGCAACGCTACCTTAACGACCCTGTATTATTTGTAAAAGAAGTCCTGAAACTGACACCGGACAAGTGGCAGGAACAAGTCCTGACTTGGGTAGCACATGGAGAGCGCAGAATCAGCATCCGTTCTGGACATGGAGTGGGAAAATCATCATGCGCATCATGGTTAATGATTTGGCATCAGCTAACTCGTTTCCCCCAGAAGACGGTTGTGACTGCACCATCGCATTCTCAGCTACATGATGCACTGGGAGCAGAGGTTCGCAAATGGATCACAGGTTTGCCAGAGGTTTTACAGGATCAGTTGGAGGTCTTCACGGATCAGATACGTTTAAAGGCATCTCCATCGGAGTCTTTCATCAGTTTCCGTGTTTCCAGACCGGAAAAGGGTTCTGCGGAGGCATTGCAGGGAGTCCATAGTGATCATGTTTTACTTGTTGTAGATGAGGCAAGCGGAATAAATGACGCCATTTTTGAAGCATCAGCCGGATCGATGTCAGGAGAAAACGCCACGACTATCCTCTTGGGAAATCCGGTGCGTGGTCAGGGGTTTTTTTATGACACGCATAACAAGTTAAGTAAGAATTGGAAGACTTTGCGAGTCAACTGTGAGGATTCGGCTCGTGTATCGCCTGACTTTGTTCAGGACATATCAGACAGATATGGTTCAGAGAGCAACCAATTTCGTGTCAGGGTACTTGGTGAGTTCCCATTGGCAGATGATGACGCAATTATCCCTAGACACTTGGTGGAATCTGCGGTTGCAAGGAATGTAGAGGGAGTTGGAGGAGCAGTTACTATTGGAGTGGACGTTGCAAGGTTTGGTTCGGACGCATCAGCTATTTGTTTGAGGCAGGGGAACATGATTTTAGGTGATGGAATAAAGACAAAGCGTGGATTAAACACGATGCAGGTTGTTGGTTGGGTCAGGAGTGAGATTGAGGCTTTAAAGAAGAAGAATTTAGAGATTGGAGATGTCTGTATTGACTCGATTGGTCTTGGAGCAGGAGTGGTGGATCGTTTATTGGAGGAGGGAGTTGATGTTCGTGGAATTAATGTCGGAGAATCGCCTACTATAGCAGGAAATTATCTTAATTTGCGTACTGAGCTTTGGGAAAAGGCTCGATCTTGGTTTGAGGGCTTGGATGTGGTGATTCCGAATGATGAGGGGTTGATTATGGAGTTATGTTCAGTCGGATACGGATTTTCTTCCACCGGAAAGACGAAAGTAGAGTCAAAAGATGAAATAAGGAAGAGGTTAGGGAGTTCGCCAGATAGTGCGGATGCATTAATTTTAACATTTGCGTCTTATGCGAGCCGGAACGCCTCAAAATCATGGACAAAGCCTTTACTGCGTGAAATGAAAGGGATTGTTTAGTTTTTTGCTTGATCCGATCTTGTTTTTCAGCGAATTTATCTATAACTAGATAACCTTCTATTTGTTAGCATGGCATTAACTGACGCAGAGATTAGACAACAGACCGCAGACTTAGAGGCAGAGCAGATTCGCCTTGCTGGAGATACTGCGATGGATGTCACGGAGCTAGAGGGGATAGTTGCAGGTCTTATTGAAGAGGCGGTTGACTATATTGACCTCTCAGAAGCACCAGATCGCATCCAAGCTAGTAATTACTTTAATGGTAGCCCATTTGGGAACGAAGAGGATGGACGCTCACAGGTAGTTTCTAGGGACGTTAGGGACACAGTTGCACTGATGTTACCTCAGATAATGAGGACTTTCTTTGGTTCTCAGCGAGTCGTGGAGTATCAACCTAGATACCCAGAAGACGTGCAAAACGCAGAACAAGCCTCAGATTATGTGAATCAAGTTATTTTAGGGACTGATAACCCTAATGCTTTCCAGACTTTCTACTCGATTATTAAGGATGCTCTTGTCAAGAGGGTGGGAATAGCAAAAGTAGATTTTGAAAGACGTGAGGAAGTTGAGCATGAAGAATACACTGGCTTAGATGACCAAGCCTTACAAGCATTAATGTCTGATCCGGATATAGAAGGTAGCTCAATTGAGTCATATCCCGATCCGGACTATGTCCAGCCCGACACTCCTCCTCCTATTGAGGGCAACTCTCCAACCGGAGAGCCACTACCGCAACAGCAGAACATGGAAGTTCCGCTCCTGCATGATGTGGTTATTCGGAGGCTTTCAGTGGAGGGGAGTGTTACTTTTGAAGCATTACCACCTGAAGAATTTCTGATAGACCGGAGGGCAAAATCAGTTGAAGACGCAACTATAGTTGCACATAGACGTTACCTCACAGTCTCCGAATTGGTGAGCATGGGGTATGATTTTGATACAATGCTCGATTTAGCAGGAGATGCAGATGAGTTCGACACGAATATGGAGTTTCTATCAAGACATCCTCTGGGAAACCATGCTTCTAGTGACGAAGGTGGAGAAGCAAATCGCAAGGTCTTGTATATTGAAGCGTATGCGAAAGTTGATTTCGGAGGGTCTGGAATTACTAGCCTCCGTAGGTTTTGTTGTGCTGGCAGTCATCATAAGTTGTTGCACCATAGTCCGGTCAATGATATGCCATTTGTGGTCTTCAATGGCTACCCAGAACCGCATTTCTGGAGAGGACAAAGCGTAGCTGATCTGACAATGGACGTTCAACTGGTGAAGTCGAGCATCCTCCGCAATATGTTAGACAGTCTTGCTAAGTCGATTCATCCAGACACATGGTTAGTTGAAGGGCAAGTAAATATAGACGATGCCTTATCAAATAAGGTCGGTAAGATAGTCAGGACAAGGTCGGCAGGAGCGATTGGGGAACTGAATAAGTCCTTCAATGGTCGTGAAGCCTTCCCGATGTTAGACTACATGGATCGCATGAAGGAAGACCGCACTGGCATGAGCAAAGCTAGTATGGGTCTGAATCCTGAAGCATTGCAGAGTACAGAGAAAAGCGCAGTCTCAGCGACAATGGCGAGTAGTCAAGCACAGATCGAGTTACTCTGTAGAGTCTTTGCAGAAAATGGCATGAAACCGCTATTTAAGAAGATTCTGAAGTTGTTGCATAACCATCAAGAGAAAGCCCGAATGGTTCGCTTGCGTAACAACTGGATACCGATTGACCCTAAAGTATGGGACATTGGCATGGACGTTTCAGTGAACGTAGCATTGGGAATGGGTACTACTCAGGAACGGATGCAGATGTTAGCTGGAATAGCAGTTAAGCAGGAGAAAATAATAGGAGAACAAGGTTCAACGAATCCTTTTGTCAACAATCAGCAGTATCATCACACATTATCCAAAATGACGGAAATGTCTGGATTTAAGGATGTACAATCCTTCTGGAGTAATCCAAAAGACTTTAAGCCTCCACCTCCGGAACCGCCTGAACCAACAGCAGATGAGATATTTGCAACTGCACAAGCAGATAAAGTCAGGGCAGATATTGAGTTAGATAAGCAGAAGTTCGGTCTTGATCAAGAAAAGATGATCAGAGATGATGACCTGCAAAGAGATAAGTTAGACTCCGATGTCGGTATGAAGACTCAGGAAATGGAGAACAAGTACAAGACCACGATTGACATGACAGAAATCAAGGGCAACATGGAGAAGGATCGTGAAAAGATTCGTGCGGAAGCGTCAGGGATGCAACAGCAAGAAATTGAGCAAAGAGCAGAGCAATTACATCAGCAAATGATGGAGAAACAACAGATGCAACAAATGCAATTGCCACAAGAAATGAGTCCGACTAATTTAGATCAAGTACCAGAAGAAGGGATGCCGAATTAAATGGAGAGACATAAAAAGAGCAAAACTCCTCCTACAGTGGAGGATGTTATAGCAAAAGCAAATGAAGCTGAAACGCTATTAGAAACACCAGTGTTTAAAGAAGCGTGTATTTCACTGGAGAACAATTACATTAATTGCTGGTTGAACTCTGATAGTTTAGATGAGGCAACTAGGGAGGACTGTTATCGTTCTATCCGTAACCTATTCCAAATTAGGCAGGAATTAGGTCATTTAATAAACAACGCTAAATTAATTAACACTTAAATAGCATTTGAGGAGATCACTCCTTCCTTGTAGGAACAAGAGTGATGTCCTGAACTGCTAGAAAGAAACAATGGCAGAACAAGAAATTGTCGAGGGCAATAGCCTCCAGATAGGGTCTGATCTCGATGACGCAACATCCGCATGGGAAAGTGAACTGTCCTCTGAAAATGGTGACGAGCCATTAGAAGAACAAGCAGAAGCTAGTACCGATGAGTCTGAAGAATTAGAGTTAGACTCAGAAGATGTACAGGATGAGGAGGAAGACGATGAAGAGGAAGAAGTAGAATCAAACGTACAGAGTTTTAAAGTACGTTCTGATGGCGTTGACTTAGATGTCACGCTGGACGAGTTAATCTCTGGATACTCTCGCCAATCATCGTTTACTAAAAAATCTCAATCACTTGCCGAAGATCGTAAGTCGTTTGAGTCTGAAATTGCAGAAGCAAGACAGCTACGATCACAAGCTATCGAAGTCCTTGAGTCAGCAAAAACTGTACAACCTCAACAAGCCCCAAAAACTCCCGAATACTGGCAAGATTTAAAAGATTCTGATCCAATGCAATTTATGTTGGAGCGTGATGATATGCGTGAAGCTCAGATGCAGGGACAAATGCGTGAACAACAGATTAGTCAGTTGAGATCGCAGGAAGAACAAGAGCAACAGGCAAACTTGGAAAAGTACATTAGTTCCCAAAGGGATCAACTGAGTACGTTGATTCCGGAGTGGAGTAATGAGAAAATCGCCTCTTCTGAGCGTAAGGCAATAGTGGAGTACGGCAAAGGAGTAGGTTTCACCGATAAAGAATTAGGTGAGGCTTATGACAGTCGTGCAGTCGCAACTATGCGGAAAGCAATGCTTTACGACAAATTAACTCAGAAAAGAGGGACTTTAAAGCCAAATCATCGTGCTTCTATGAAGGCAGGATCACAATCAATAAATCCCAGTAGTACGAGCAGTAAGAAGGCATCGGCTAGACTTCAAAAATCCGGATCAGTGGAAGATGCACAATCCGTATTTTATAATATGATTCGTTCATAATTTTCAAATAAAGGTAACAAATGGCAATAATTGCTAACACAATGCAAACATATCAGTCTGTTGGATCGAGGGAAGACCTTTCCAACACGATTTATAATATTGCACCTAGTGATACCCCATTCATGTCAATGATTGGGAAAACCAAAGTCAAAAACACTCTAGCAGAATGGCAATCAGACTCGCTCGATTCAGCCGGAGTTAATGCCGTTCTTGACGGAGATGACTACGCCTATACTGCCGTTACACCTACTGTGCGTCTTGGGAACTATACCCAAATCTCACGGAAGACTGTAATCGTATCTGGTTCTCAGCAAGCATCTAACAATGCTGGTAGGGATTCAGAAATGGCATATCAGCTCGCCAAATCCTCAAAAAGCCTCAAAAAAGACATGGAATTGGCACTGACAGGCAATGTAGCAAAAGCTGTCGGTAACGCTTCCACTGCTCGTAAACTTGGTGGTTTAGAGACATGGTTAATTACTAACACCTCCAGAGGTAGCGGTTCCACAGTTGGTGCAAACCCTTCAGCGAACTCCGGTTCAGTTGCAGTGGATGCAACCACAAAGCGAGCATTGACGGAAGCACTGCTAAAAACAGTGATTCAGTCTGTGTACACTCAAGGTGGTGATCCTTCAACTGTCATGGTCGGCCCAGTGAATAAAGGGAAAATCTCCGGATTTGACGGTCGTTCAAGCGCAAGACAGATGATTGCAAAAGATGCAATTCAAGGTGGAGCGCATCTGTATTCTTCGGATTTCGGAGAATTGAAAATCATTCCATCCAGACTTAGCAGAGAGCAGTCCTGTTTTGTTCTTGATCCTGAATATTGGAAGGTGGGTTATTTCCGTGATTTCAAACAAGAAGAAGTTGCGAAAACTGGTGATGCAATGAAACGTGCGCTTTTAGTCGAGTACACTTTAATCTCTGCTAATGAAAAAGCGTCAGGGATTGTTGCCGATTGTACGATTACATAATCATGCAATCACCGTCTAAAAAACGGTTGTTAGATTGGTCGGAGGAGAGGCAAGAAATCTTCTCCTACGACCAACACGACAAAACCGTAACTATCGAGCATAGGGAGGACGTTGAACCTCTCATTAAAGTTGCAAAGGATATGTCGGAATTGCAACCATCGAAAGATTTGCGACATACAGCAGTTATCCCTCAGTTCGTACTCGATAAGAGTCTCAGGGAGAAATGGTCGAATAAAGATTGGAAGAAATGGGCGAATGATTCCCATAACAAAATGTTTAGAACTTGGCAGGGTAGACTCTAAATGGCATTAACGAATTACACAGAATTACAAGCATCCGTAGCTGATTTTTTAAATAGGTCAGATATGACTTCTGTGATCCCTGACTTTATCACAATGTGTGAAGCCGATATGAATCGGACGCTCAGAGTTCGTGAAATGTCTATCAGAACTCGTGCGCCAATTGATTCACAATATGTGAAACTACCAGCAGATTTTTTAGGGATGAGGAACATTGATTTACTCACTGATCCAGTGACTCCATTATCATATTTGAATCTTCAGAATTTAGACATTCATCGTAGTAATAAGTCTACAGGCAAACCCTTGTACTATTCGATTATGCAAGGTTCTATCGAGTTTGCACCAGTTCCAGATTCGGAATACACTTTAGAAATTATCTATTACCAGAAAATACCAGCACTTTCGACTAACTCAACTAACTGGTTATTAACTGACCATCCAGACGCATATCTCTATGGGACATTAATGCACTCTGCACCTTACTTACAATCTGATGAAAGAGTCGGTTTATGGGCTGGAAAGTACAATCAGATTCTTCAGCAAATTAAAACATCAGATGAGTCGGCTAAATTCTCCGGTTCGACTCCCTCAATATCATTCACACCATTTGGATAAAAGAACATGGCAGGATTCACAAATTACCTAGAAGACAAAATCATCAATCATCTGTTTGGTGATGCAACTGGAGCGTCTGGGGCAGATCATTATACTGCTCCGACAACATGGTATATAGGCTTGCAAACCAGCACTCCGAGCGACTCCACTGGTGGGGTTGAAGTTTCTGGAGGAGGTTACGCTAGACAGTCGGTAGCATGGACTTTACAGTCAGGAGGAACTGCTCAAGCATCTAACACAAGTGCCATAACATTCCCGACTGCCACAACGGATTGGGGTACAGTGACTCATGCTGGAATTTACGATGCTGTAAATGGTGGGAATCTAGTAGCATACGAAACCTTGACTAAGGCAGATTTTTCGACAGCAAATCCAAAGACTGTTAATACAGGTGACATAATGAAACTAGATTCAGCGAATATCAAGCTAACCCTTGACTGATGCTGTATTTCGGTTCAAGGAATTTCGGTCAAGCTAACTTTGGGAAAGGGTTAATAACTACATCCGTAAGTAACTCGACTACGTCCAGTATGGGAGTTGCCGGATATTTGCTTTTTAACACTTGTACTCTTGATCCAACTGCAACGACCAATGTAGATATAGCCGGAGGTATCCAGAGAACAGGCAACCTCCATGTTAACTCATCTTCAACCGTAACTATGTCAGGGATAAAGATGGAATGGAAGGCAAGCGTGAGTTTAGGTACAGGTACAGGGACAATGATGTCTTCAGGTTACATAGCGTGGGACTCTCAATTTATCCCTACTACAACATGGACAACTCAAGAAGTGGATTAAAAAATGGCGAACACAACTAATTTTGCAGTAGAAAAACCTACTGTTGGTGGATATAGGAATACTTGGGGCGGTACTCTAAATACAGGACTCGACAAATTGACGGAGTTACTAGCGTTAGCACTACCGATTGGTTCAATTCAGATGTTTCCGAGAGTAACAGCACCGACTGCAACTACAAATGGTGGAACATGGTTAGTCTGCGGTGGAGCAAGCGTTTTAAGAACTGGTTCAGGAGGATATGCCGATCTATTCGCAATAATCGGTACAACCTACGGATCAGCAGACGGCACTCATTTCAATCTTCCAGATTTAAGAGCAAGAGTTCCAGTTGGTTATAATGCCACCACTATTGGTTCTGGAACGGTAGCACAAAGGTCAGGTAGAGCTATAGCTACTACAACTGATGGTACAGAGGCTCATATCCTAACATCAGCACAATTAGCCTTACATTCACATGGTATTACAGACAACGGTCATACTCATCCAATAACTGATGCTTCACACGCTCATGTTGGTCTTAGAACGGACGAAGGTGCTGGAACTGAAAATGCTTCAGCAGTCATAGTTGATCCCGGTCATGATCACGATATGGGTGAACGAGTAGGAAATTGGGATAATGGGACAAGTTATGCTGTATTGTGGACAGGTAAAGGTGATCTACAGGCTAATCCTCGTACTGTATCAAATACAACTGGCATTACAGACTCAGGTCATAAACATACTTTCGCTACAAATTCTGTGGCTACAGGAATAACTGCGACAAATAATGATACGATTGATATTTCTGCAACCAATAATAGTGGAAGTGATGCTAGTCATAACAATATGCAACCTTACCAAGTCGTTAATTACATTATATTAGCCAAACATCCAACCTTCACTTGATATGAGTACAATCACTTACGCAGTCACAGTAGTCTCAGCAAAGTTCTTAATAGACGGTTCTGGCCCTTCAACGAAGCTCACGTTCAGGGATGGGGACACTTATATATTTGACCAGAGTCATTCATCTAATGCTGGACATATACTACAGTTTTCAATCACATCCAACAATTCTGGATCGAGTGAATACACAACTGGAGTCACAAAAACTGGAACAGCAGGACAAGCGAATGCTCAGACTAAGATTGTAACGACTGCAAGCACGACAGATACATTGTATTATTATTCCTCCGGTGGAGGTACATACGGTTCGGAGTTCAGTAATTCAGGTTACGATACTTCGACAACTCACAATCTTTTGAAGCCAAAAGTTGGAGATGAGTCTAGTCTTGAGAAATGGGGGAACATGGTAAATCACACAACCGATCAAATCGATCAAGCACTAACTGCCACCGATGCTGGTGGCGTGGCAATGGCAATAGCACTCGGATAATACTGATATAAAAGGATATTTATGGCAAATACATTTAAAAATAGAACATTAAGAGCAGTAGGTACAGGTGCAACTGACGTAGGTGCAGTAGTCGGAGCAAGCACTCAAACTACTCTGATTGGGATGACAGTAGCAAATATAACTTCTGGAGTCATATCAGTTACAGTCACTTTAGGAGACGGCACTAACACAACAAATATAGTCAAGACAGCACCAATCCCTACTGGTGGGTCGCTTGTAGTTCTTGGAGGGGATCAAAAAGTCGTGCTAATGACAGGCGATAAAATTACTGTCACATCAAACACTGCAAGTTCTGCAGACGTTATAATGAGTTTCTTGGAGATTACCTAATGGCATATCTAGGAAGACGAGGAGTATCAGCACCGTTAACCAGTGCAGACATTCCGGCAGGAAGTGTCAGTGCAATAAAGGTTGCATCAGACGTTGCAACACAAGCAGAACTTGATGCTCAGAAGACTAACTCAAGCATCACTACGTTGGGGACTGTAACGGCAGGAAACTTGAGTAATTCTGCAATCGTTTATCCTGCTGGTTCTGTCTTAAAAATACATCCATTTACTAACCAGAATTTAAATTATAATTTAACTTCTACTACAGCAGTTTCCACCGGAACAGGAACAACTTTCACTACTCTTGCTAACACCACTGCTTTTGTTTTGGATTGCAAGGGGAGTGTAATGTATTATGAACCTTCTGGAAATTTACCTTCAGGATATACTTCTGTACATTATCATAGTAGTCCTTCTGCGACAGGACAAGCTCCTACAGGGGCACAAATCGGCTATAATGAAACTTTAGGTGGTAACTCACCTTCGGCTATTGCTGCTGGTAGATGGGATTTATATTTGCAGTATACTTTCAGTTATTATGTTAGCTGTTCAGGAAGTACTACATATACTATTCAAGTATTTGGGCATAGAACGGCTGACATCTATTATATGGACTTTACCTACGGAACTGGAATTATAACGGAGCTAAGTGGATAATGAGAGAAACGACAAGGACTTTTTTTGCAATAGCAATAATAAATTTAGATACAAATAAAGCAGTTGTAGGATGGAAAGAAGATGCTTTTTCATCCTTAGACTTAGTAACCAACAAGGAATTAGTATTTACGAAGTCTGAACTAACAGCCGAAATAACTAGGCTAAAGACAGAATACGCTGCACAAGAGTATGCCAGAAACAGAGCATCAGCATACCCCTCAGTTGGTGACCAGCTAGACCAGATTATGAAGGATATGAAAAACGGCACTACAACACATCAAACGGCTTGTGAAGCTGTAAAAAACGCACACCCTAAACCAGAATAAAACATGAGCTACATTGGACAAAGTTTAGGACTTGGAACAGCAGAAAGGTTCATTTTCACGGCTACAGGCTCAGGTACAGTAGTTAGTAACGATGACGATGGCAGGACAATTGGCTATACTTTGCATCAAGTCTCAGTGTACCTGAACGGTGTCAAGCAAGTCATTGGCACTGGTAAAGACGTAGTAGCTTCAGACGGTAGCACAGTAGTATTCGCTTCAGCTTATGCATCAGGAGATGTCATTGAAATCATTGCTCTTTCCAGTTTCAGTGCCAGCGATACGGTGAGTGCCAGCACAGGCGGTACGTTTAGCGGTTCTGTGATAGCAGGAGGCGGTTTAGAAACAGATACTAATTCAATCATTAAAGATAAGGGAAGATTCCTTCAACATTCAACACACCAATCATGGGTAATGGGAGCATAAAATGGCTATAAGTCGAGGAGCAGGAACAGAGATAATTCGGACTGCACATTTTGAGGATATTGATGATACAGTTCAATATTTAATTATCGGTGAGCAACATCATATTTATACTATATTGAGCATAATTACTCAGAAAAATGCTGAACATACGGCAGGTAATAAACTGAGTTTATTTTTAGAAGGTTACGATAGTAAGGTTGGGGATTCAAATGAAAGTATTTCAATTTGTCAATTTGCTCCTGCTTTATATGAAACGTTTGTCTGGAACGACAAGTTCAGTTTTAACGGTCACGAACCAGTTGATTTTACTGGGCCATTAAGCACTGTTGCAATGCAAAATGCAATAGCAGATCAAGGTTCTAATGTTTCTCAGAAATTAAAATGTAGTGCTGCTGAAGCCAACGATCAATTTGAACTTACTATTACCTACATTGACCAAAACAACGCATAGAATGGAGAAACCATGAGTGGAATAATTGGAGGAGCAGGAAGTAAGTCAGGTGTTATCGGCACAACTGAACTGGATTATGAGGAAGGGAGTTATACGGCAACGATGACATCCGCTTCTGGTAGTTTTGCAAATTTTGCTCAGAATACTGGGCGTTATATACTTACGGGTAAACTTGTTTGGGTGAGAGTTGAATTTAAAATAGGTGCTAGCGGAAATGGAAACGCTTCAGGGGATCTTTACTTTAATTTACCATTTGCAGTTAAAAATCAAAGTAGTATTCATGGTATAGACTTTATTGCTACAGGTAGTGAACAATATGCTACAGGTACTATGTTGCAAGGTAGGTTCCAGCGTGGTTTAAACAGCTTGGTTAATATTAAATCAAACGATCATGCGAATGTTGGGCCAGCCAATAATTACAGTTACGTTATGAGTATGCAATACGAGGTAGCTTAAATGGAAAACATATTTAATAAAATAGAGGTAACATCCGATCATAAGCATTTCCAGATTCGAGAACTAAAAGACGATGGAGGTTGGCACAGAAGATTGTTACTGTGTGGTGAATCTCTTGCAGAAGATGAACACCAAGAAGTTAAAGACAAAGCAGAAGCAGAATGGACTGATGAAGTAAAGACTGCTTGGACTACTTATCAAGCAGAACAAAAAGCATTAAATAATCTGGAGTAACTATGACAAGAGCAAGAGATATGGCAAATTTGGGATCGCAAGCTGGTTCTGGATTAGATGCCTCTGACATAACTAGCGGAGTATTACCTTCAGGAGTTACAGGTGGTTCAGGGTTGACTGCTTTAGGGACTGTGACTGCAGGAAATTTAGCTAATTCAAGTATCGTATATCCAGACGGTCATGTGATAAACACAACATTTAAAGGATGTTCTGCCGGCTTAACA
>TARA_R110002126_G_scaffold291755_1_pt1 | contig 38348 bp, 37 predicted proteins | sample TARA_R110002126 | Tara Oceans TARA_R110002126 (sample SAMEA4397536) | marine metagenome | biome: Polar Biome; feature: [DCM] deep chlorophyll maximum layer (ENVO:01000326); material: water (ENVO:00002006), including particulate matter (ENVO:01000060) such as... | depth 30 m | reverse complement strand
TCGAGCCGAAGAGAGGTTGTTGGCTCAAAGCTCTCGTTTATTTTATCGGCCTATTGCACAACGTGAATCTGAGAGCGAAAATCCTGTGTTGCCGCACAACGTGTAAGCATCAAGATGAGCGGCAAATAATACCTAAATTAGATATTAAACAGATAGGATGCACTGGCAAATGCCGAAACAGCATTACTGTATACGGTTCTTGATTGTCGTTCACTCACGCCGGTGTCACCCATAAGTGTTGAAGATTCACCTGTGCGTTTGCTAAGGTCATTATATAAAACTTCAAACGACAAAAAGAAATTGTCATGCAGAAGATAATTAAGACCGACGCCCACGTTATAACTGGTTTTATACGCATTTAAATTTAAAAGATAACTGTATCTGAAGGTGTCAGCAGGCGTTGTCAGGTTGGCATACGATCTTGAAAACTCATAGTTACGAGTAACGTTTGAAAAGCTTACACCGGCTTCAACGAAAGAGAGTAAATGCGGAAATAGTTCATAACCTAATACGCCATCAATATTATAAATAGGTTTTAAATTGGTTCGAATGGTGTTCGTGCCAGTAATAACATTTGTACCGAGTGGTATTGAATAATTAGTTTCCCCGGCCAGTTGTATTGGTGAATAATAAATGGAAGCCTTGGCACCTAGGTAGGTTTTTTTGGGCATCATTTTCCCATAACCTAAGTTACCATTAAACTGTATGGCCGTATCGGTGTATCGATTCACTTCTCCGCCACCGGCTACTCTTGTGCTGTTGGAGCGCTGAGTTCTAAAATTATCGTTATTAAATAAACTAATAAAACCGGTACCCACACCAAGGTAGGCGCCATCAAAACTAGCTATTTCATCGGATCCCATACTTCCTGCATGCAGTGGATTTGAAAGTGCGGCGAGCAAACTTATCACGTGTAGTTTTTTCATTTTTTAATCCTTTAAAAATATAAAGTACAGACTATACATGGGTATGTATCGCTTGAATAGCGGATACTTATGTTTAAATTTAAGAAAGCCCTACGCATTTAGATGCCAACTTAGATGCACGCTCGGCCTGTCGTAGCCTATCAGCGATTAGGATGTGAATGATGATGTGAATGGGGCGAAGTACGTGTACTATAGAAATTTTCACATGCTAGGATAGCTCCATGATTGAGCATTATGTTCGAACGTATTATCAACAGTTTTTGGTTGATCCTCTTGCTGCTCACATGCGTGATTTGATTACGCCCAATCAAGTGACTTTGTGTTCAGGATTTTTAGGGCTGCTTGTGTTACCAGCCTTAGTCATGCATCAGGTGCTGCCGGCTATTATTTTATTTTTGTTGTCGGGCTATTGTGACACCTTGGATGGTACGTTGGCGCGTTTAAATCATCAATCAACCGATTGGGGAACGGTTTTGGATATCATGACCGATCGGTTGGTTGAGTTTGTTGTGGTCTTTGCTTTGTGGTGTGTTGTTCCAGCTGAACGTGGTTTAGGGTGTTTGTTGATGCTAGGCAGCATGCTGTTATGTATCACGAGTTTTCTCGTGGTGGGGGTTTTTTCAGAGAATGGATCTCAGAAAGGCTTTCATTATAGTCCTGGGATTATGGAGCGCGCTGAGGCCTTTTGTTTTTTTATTGCGATGATGCTTTTTCCTAGTGCGTTTAATTTACTTGCTTGTGTCTTCACGTGTTTAGTCACGTTGACGGCCGTCATTCGTCTTATGCAGTTTTACAAATCATCTTGCGTATGATCTGTGGCTAAATATGTATACATGGTTGGCACGACAAACAGCGTAAACGCGGTGCCTATTAATAAGCCAGAAGCAATCACAAGCCCAATATCAAAGCGACTGACCGCACCAGCGCCTGAGGCGATGAGGAGTGGGAGTACGCCAAAAACCATGGCGGCGGTGGTCATAAGAATAGGGCGTAGGCGAATGCTTGCTGCTTCTTCAACCGCCTCGCGTCGTGATAGTTTTTTTGTGCGTTGCAGGTGATTGGCAAAATCAACGATTAAGATACCGTGTTTACTGATGAGTCCAATCAATGTAATTAATCCGACTTGGGTATAAATATTAATACTGGCAGCACCTAAGTTGAGAGGAATCAGCGCACCACAGAGCGACATAGGTACACTGATTAAAATAATCAGAGGATCACGAAAACTTTCGTATTGGGCTGATAACACAAGAAAAATAATAATAATCGATAAGAAGAAAGCAAACACAAGCGAATTACCTTCTTGCATAAATTGCCGTGATTGGCCACCAAAATCAAAATCGAAGCCTTGAGGCAAGCTATCCTTGGCGGCCGTATGTAAAAAATCAAGCGCTTGACCGAGGGTTGTTCCGGGTCGCATCATGCCTTGCAGGGTGGTTGAGTTCAGTTGTTGAAAATGTGTGATGGCGTTAGGCTGTGTTTTTTCGACAGGCGTTACAACGGTCGAAAGGGGTACCATGGTGCCGTTCATGGTTCGAATATAAATTTCTCCGAGTTGTTCGGCATTCAGTCTAAACTTTCGTTCAAGCTTAGGAATAACTTGATAACTGCGTCCTTCTAAATTGAAATAATTGGTGTATCCACCGGAGAGGGCACTGCTCAGGCTGTTGCCTATTTGTTTCATGTCTAAACCTAAATCAGCTGCTTTGGCGCGGTTTATTTTCAGCTCAATTTCGGGCTGATTAAATTTCAACGTGTTATCTAAATAAATAAATAAGCCGCTGTCTTTTGCTTTATTCATGAGTGTGGTTGAAACATCATACAGACTCTGAAAATCATTGCTTGTTTTGATGGCAAATTGAATCGGTGGTCCACCGCCACCTCCAGGCAGGGAGGGTGGGATCATGGCAAAGGATTTGAGGCCTGCAACGGTATTTAATGCTTCTTGTAACGGTTTTTTTAGTTGAAATTGACTTCTCTTGCGCTCACCCCAGGGTTTAAGTACAAGACCTGATACGGGGGTTGCTGAATTGATAATAAAATAATGTTCTTTTTCTGGAATATGATTAAATATTTTTTCAAACGGTTGGGTAAACGCCTCAACGTATTTAAGTGTGGCTGATTGTGGTGCCATACCTACCACAAAAAAGAAACCTTGATCTTCTTCAGGTGCTGTTTCTTTGGGTGTTGTTAGGTATAAATAAGGTAGCATTAGTAAAACGACGGCGGCAAAAACTAACATGATTTCACGTGAATTAAGTAGCCGGTGTAACCCATGTTTGTAGTGTACGCGTAGATTTTGAAATATCCCGTCGATACGTTGTGTGATACGGCCTTTGTTCATATCAGACGAAAGAATTTTAGAACACATCATGGGTGAGAGTGTGAGTGCAATGATGCCTGAAATAATCACCGCTGAGGCAAGCGTGAACGCAAATTCTTTGAATAATGCGCCCGTCAGTCCCGACATAAAACCAATCGGTGCATACACCGCCGCGAGCGTGATGGTCATGGCGATAACAGGTGTTGCGATTTCACGCGCGCCCATGATTGCTGCATCAAACGGCGTTTTTCCTTCTTCAATGTGCCGGTGTACGTTTTCGACCACGACGATGGCATCATCGACCACAAGGCCGATGGCAAGCACGAAGGCGAGCAGAGTAAGCAAGTTTATCGAGTAACCTAAAAACAACATAAACGTACATACGCCAATCAGTGAGAGTGGAATCGTAACAATGGGAATCAGTACCGCTCGAAACGAGCCTAAAAAGAAAAAAATCACAAGAATCACAATCGTTGCTGCTTCAAGAATCGTCGCAAGCACTTCATCGATCGAGGCGCGTATAAAGTCAGTGGCATCGTAAACAACCATGCCTGTGAGCGAAGGCGGGAATTGGGGTAAAATCGCTTGAAAAGCTTGTCTAACTTCGTTGATTACATTGAGTGGATTCGCACTGGGCGTTGGGGTGATACCAATAAATACCGCTTTTTTCCCATCAAAGTTGACCGATGAGTCGTAATTTTGTGAGCCTAATTCAACCCGTGCAATATCACCTAATCTAATCGTTAAGCCGTGGTTACTTCGAACAATCAATTGTTTAAATTGTTCTGTGGTGTTTAAATCGGTGTTGGCACGCACGCTGATAGCAACGTAATCACTTTTGGTACGGCCTGCAGCTGTTAGAAAATTATTATCACGTAAAATATGGCTAACATCCGCCGGGGTAACATGAAGGGCGGCCATTTTGACCGGATCCATAAAAATACGCATGGCATACGTTTGTCCACCCAAAATTTCAGCTTTTGATACGCCAGTCACGGTTTCAAGCTGAGGTTTCACGACGCGTGTTGCATAATCTGTAATTTGCTGAGCGGTCATGTCTTGACTATTCAAACTTAAATACAGTAAATCTGTTGAAGTATCGGAGCTTTTAATAATCACGGGAGCTTGTGATTCAGCAGGTAGTTGGTTGAGCGTTTGTTGAACTTTACTCATGACATCGGTGAATGAAATTTGGGAGTTAAAGCCAAGCTTGATATTAAGTGTGATGGTGCTCGTGCCTTGTGTGCTACTTGAAGTCATGTAATCAATACCTTCGGCACTGGCTATGGCACTTTCGATAGGCGTTGTAATAAAACCGGCAATTAAGTTTGAATCAGCTCCAGGGTAGCTTGTGGTTACGGTGATAACGGTGTTGTCCATCTTGGGATATTGGCGAATGGATAGATCAAGTAACGAGTTGAGACCAAAGAGTAAAATTAAAAGGCTAACAACCAGCGAAAGAACAGGTCGCTTAATAAATAGATCTGTGAGATTCATGGTTGACCTATCTTTAATTGAACCTCGTTATTAATCACAATCGGGGTGTTGTCTTGTAATTTGATTTCGCCCGCACTCACCACTTCTTGACCTGCTTTTAGGCCTTGTGTGATAACCACTTGATTATCTTTTTCGTCACCGGTGGTTACAAATATACGTTTTACAACTAAAGATTGTTTTTTATTTTTTTTGGTTTGTTCTTGAATAAGAAACACAGAATTACCGTATAAACTATATGAAATAGCGGTTGTGGGTAGAACTAAAGCGTGAGGTATTATAGGTTGTTCGATGTCGATGGAAGCAAACATCCCAGGGATAAACGCATAATGTTCGAGTTTGTTTTGTGTGTTTCGTTCGGTATTGCAGGTGACCAGTACACGGTTGCTGTAGGGTATTTTTTGATAGTGTACCAAATCTGAGTTTGTGTTTGTGCTCGTGTCGCTTAACGTATCAAGGACGTTCATCGGGCAATTGGGTAGCGTTGCTTGTACCTGAATATTATGTGTTTTTGGATCCACTTTAGCGTTGATGGCCGTAATTTTTCCAGAAAAAACCAAATGAGTTTGAGGCTCGATAGAAAACAAAATATTTTGATTAAGATGTATTTTAGAACGTTGATGTTCTGGGACATAAAACTGAAGAAACAAGGGGTCCATGGATTGCAAGGTTACAATACTGGTTTGCCCGGGCGTGATAAATTCCCCTAAATTAACCAAGCGAATGCCTAGTTTACCGGCAAACGGCGTGTGAATATGCTTTTGGCTGATCGTAGCTTGGGTTTGTTCGACGTTTGCTTTGGCTTCTAAAAATTGTGCTTTAGCAACATCGACATCTGCTTTTGATGTTGCGCCGCGTTTGATGAGGGTCAACTGGCGTTGATAATTGATATCTTGAAGCGCTAGATCAGCCAGATTAAAGTTTAAACGGGCTTGATCAACGCCGTCTTCAATATCAATCAGTGGCTTATGGGCATCAACAGTTTCACCTGATTTAAAATGAATCGCAACCACATTGCCCGATGCTTCTGAATTGATATCAACACCATGAACCGCAACAAAATCGCCTACGGCATGAATGCTTGGTTTCCAAGCTTGTTCAGCTACAGTCACCGATGCGACCGTTACGGCAGGTGCTTTGTAATGAGAAAAAAAGTATTTGATTACAATACTTTTACCTAGATTAAAAGCGATTAAACCACCAAAAACGATACTAAGACCGATGATCATCAGCGTCATAGGTTTTTTTTTCATCGTGAGTCCCTGTACGATATGAAAACATATTACATCTTGCAATGATTGCTTTTTTGATAGTACAGCTGATGGTGGGGCTTGTCGAGCATACGCTTACGTATGCTCGCTTATGATTGGAGCTCAGCGTGGGCCAGAAGTTTTTACATCGTCGGTTGCTGTTGAAGATGTGTTCGCCTCAACAATGGGGGTTAAAAAAGACAGCTCGCGTGGATCGCTCAGTCGAGGTGTTGATTTAATATCACCTGTCGGAAGACCTTCTAGCGCGTTACGGCGATCTCTACCTTTTTTAAAGAGTGTGAACCCAACATCCGATAGCGCGACTGGCTGGCTTTTTGATTCAAAGTCTAACGGTAGCGAAGAAGCTCTTTTTAAGTCGTCTAGGTTAGTTAACATACTCGGGTTTGGTCGAGGTGAATGGATGTGTGATTCAATCGCTAGAGGTGAACCAGCTAATGCACGCCGACGAGCTTTGTTTCTAGAAGATAGTATGCTCGGCAAGCTATCTAATTGTCCTGTTGATTTGGACGCCGCGCGTGATATAGGGGGTGTACCTGAAGCTTGGCTACCAAGTGATGGTTGTGTGCTCGCCGAACGAAATGAGCGGTATGAGATAGCTTCGGGGCTGTCACTTGTCCATAACTCGCGAGGGTCTATACAGAAGGGGAAGGGGCTCAAGCTAGGCGATGATGCCGTTAATCCTAACGAATCGGTGCTACCCATGCTATTCATGCTTGTATTACTCGGTGGGCATGGTGGCTTGCTATCAGTCATGGGTAAAGAGTTTGCACGTTTCATCTCAGCTAACGTAAAGGCGCTTTTGGGTAACGGTGCGAGAGAACTTATTGATGAAGGGCGTTGGTGTCCATCTGACAACGTTTTTTGCGGTATTGTTGGTAATGCTTGAGCCAGCGCATGGCGTTTATCAAAAGCAGTATCGATATTTTGCTTTGATAAATCTGATTGAAGTCGAGCGGCAAATCGACTTGCATGTGATGGTTTTTTCTTTGTTTCTTGTTCTGACTTAAGCATACAATAGCCTTTTTGAATTCAAAAAAAGCATTGTAGCATATAAAATTGCTTTTGTGTATTTTTTGTGATCACATCAGGTTTTCTATCGACTCAAATCAACATCAATTTATCCCCCGTCTAACCCCTCTTCGTGCTGGTGTTGCACGAGGTGCGACTCTCCGTCCAGGTACAGCATATGGCGTCATCACATCCTCGAGTGTATTGGCTTTGCAATTTCCTTGTGCACCATAACATTGGCAATACCCTGTTTGATTTTGTGCAGTTAATCCAATACAGGTTGCACGTACGCCACAAGCGCAATTGGTTGCGGACCATTGGGAGCAATCCGTGTTGTTTTGGCAGGCATGAGCGGATACATTGATCATGAAAATCAACGAGCAGGTACTTATAATCTGATGAATAGTGATTCGCATGATCATGTATCCTTGTGAAATTAATTATTTTTGCGTTTTTGATGTATCAAACGCTAACGTATTATTTTTCAAGTTTGTCGTTATGGTTTCTCCTGATTTAAATTCACCTTTTAATAGCGCTTCGGCTAAAGGATTCTCTAAGTATAGCTGAATGGTGCGTTTAAGTGGTCGCGCGCCATAGACGGGATCAAAGCCGGCTTGGGCCAGATAGTTGAGAGCATCAGGCGTGAGTGTGAGCGTTATATCTTGTGCATGGAGACGTGCTGCGAGTTTTTTGATTTGAATTGATGCAATTTTACCGATTTGTTCTTCAGTCAGTGCATGAAACACAACCGACTCATCAATACGATTAATAAACTCTGGTCGAAATTCTTGGCTTACAAGATCCATTACGGCGGCTTTAGTTTTGTCATAGTCATAGTCAGATTCAGAACTCATTTCTTGGATGAGATGTGATCCTAAATTTGAGGTCATGATAATCACGGTATTACGAAAATCAACCGTGCGACCTTGGCCATCGGTGAGTCGACCATCATCTAGGACTTGGAGTAAAATATTGAAAACATCTTTGTGTGCTTTCTCAATTTCGTCCAATAAAATTACAGAATAAGGTCGGCGTCGTACAGCTTCGGTAATATACCCACCTTCTTCGTAGCCCACGTAACCTGGAGGCGCGCCTATGAGTCGCGCAACCGAATGTTTTTCCATGAATTCTGACATATCAATACGAACCATGGCTTCGGGCGTATCAAACATAAACGTAGCCAAGGCTTTACACAGTTCGGTTTTACCGACACCGGTAGGCCCAAGAAATAAGAACGATCCAATTGGGCGATTGGGATCGGACAAGCCAGCACGCGAGCGTCGAATCGCGTTTGAAACGGCATCGACGGCTTCGTTTTGCCCAATCAATTGTTGATGTAGAACATGTTCCATCTGCAACAACTTCTCTTTTTCGCCTTCGAGCATTTTAGAAACAGGTATTCCTGTCCATTTTGAAACCACGTCGGCTATTTCTTCCTCGGTGACTTTATTGCGGACCAGTTTTGTTTCTTGCTGTTCCATATTGCCTGCTTCGAGGAGCGCTTTTTCTAATTCTGGAATACGTCCGTACTGCAATTCAGACATGCGGGTCAGATCGCCTGCACGTTTGGCGGCATCCATTTCAAGTTTAGTTTGCTCTAAACTTTCTTTGATTTGTGTCGTACCTTGTAAACTGGCTTTTTCGGCTTTCCAAATTTCTTCAAGGTCGGCATATTCTTTTTCGAGTTCGTTAATACTTTGTTCTAAATTACTCAGGCGTTTTTTAGAAGCCTCATCTGATTCTTTTTTAAGCGCTTCACGTTCAATTTTAAATTGAATCAAACGTCTGTCCAGCTTATCCATGCTCTCGGGTTTTGAATCAATTTCCATACGAATTTGACTGCCTGCTTCATCGATTAAATCAATCGCTTTGTCAGGTAACTGCCTGTCCGTAATATAACGGTGAGAAAGCGTTGCGGCTGCAACGATGGCCGGATCGGTAATTTCAACGCCATGATGCACTTCATAACGTTCTTTTAAGCCACGTAAAATAGCAATGGTATCTTCGACACTGGGTTCGTTGACCAATACTTTTTGAAAGCGTCGCTCAAGAGCTGCATCTTTTTCAATATTTTGTCGATATTCATCCAGTGTTGTTGCTCCAATACAATGCAGCTCACCACGCGCTAACGCGGGTTTTAACATATTACCGGCATCCATAGAGCCTTCTGCTTTACCTGCACCTACCATGGTATGAATTTCATCGATAAATAAAATCACTTGGCCTTCTTGTTTTTCTAGATCTTTGAGCACGCCTTTGAGGCGCTCTTCAAATTCGCCGCGAAATTTTGCACCGGCGATAAGTGCGCCCATGTCGAGCGAGAGCACACGTTTGTTTTTAAGGCCTTCGGGAACTTCACCGTTAATAATACGTTGAGCGAGACCTTCGACAATCGCTGTTTTACCGACGCCAGGCTCACCAATTAAGACAGGATTATTTTTTGTGCGGCGTTGGAGCACCTGAATCGTGCGACGAATTTCATCATCACGCCCAATCACCGGATCAAGCTTGCCTTGTTCTGCGCGTTCAGTAAGATCAATCGTATATTTCTCAAGTGATTGACGTTGCTCTTCGGCATTCGGATCATCCACAGCTTCACCGCCACGAATTTCGTCGATGGCCTGCTCGATGGCTTTTTTATTCGCACCTGCATCTTCTAAAATTTTTCCAAGGCCGCTTTTCTTTTCCATTGAAGCTAATAAAAAGAGCTCGCTGGAAATATAGCTATCTTTACGTTTTTGCGCGATTTGGTCGGTAATATTAAGCAATTGGCCCAGGGTATTGGATACATGAACTTCACCCGGGGTACCCGAAACTTTGGGGAGCTTATCTAATGCTTGATCAACCAAGGTTCGGAGTTGGGGTAAATTCACACCGGCTTTGGTGAGTAGGGGCCTGCAGCTCCCGCCTTGTTGGTCGAGCAGTGCTTTCATCAAATGTTCGGGTTCAATAAAATTATTGTCTCGTCCGAGAGCAAGCGACTGGGCATCGGCAATCGCCATTTGAAATTTTGAAGTGAGTTTATCCATTCGCATATTGAACACCTTAATATTTATTAAATTTATTTGGTTTTAATTTTAGCGCCTCTACTTTAGAATGGAGGAACTTTTTCAGAAATCAAGCTGTGTTTATGACAAAAATTACTTCTACTCCATCATCCACCGATGCCCAACTTGTTTTAAACCAACTAGCGCAAGATTATTTGCGTGATAAAAAGCGCAAGCTTCGATGGCGTTGGGTTGCTCGTTCGTTTATTTTTATGATTATAGCTGTTTTTTTGTATCAAGCTTTGTCTATGCGTCATGCGGATTTGGCGGCGCGTGTGAATGCGCATGTCGGTTTAATCGATGTGAAAGGTGTGATTGCAGATGGTCAGGCCGCTAGCGCTGAAAATCTTTTAAAAAGCCTTGAGCATGCGTATGAAAACAAAGCCATGAAAGCGCTTGTGTTTCGCATTGATAGCCCGGGGGGAAGTCCAGTTCAAGCCGATTATATGTTTAATGCAATTCAGCATTATAAAAAAGAGTATCCAGATATTAAAACCTATGCAGTATGTATGGATATGTGCGCGTCTGCCGCATATTACATGGCTGTTGCTGCTGACGAAATTTATGCGGCACCGTCGAGCATGGTGGGTTCTATTGGTGTGATTTATAACGGTTTTGGTTTTGTCGATGGTATGCAGAAAATAGGCGTGACGCGTCGGCTTCAAACATCCGGTGCACATAAAGCATTGTTAGACCCGTACTCACCTGAAAAACCTGAGGATGCATTGTATTTACAGCGTATGCTGGATTTAGTTCATCAGCAATTTATTAATAAAGTCAAAGCGGGCCGTGGCTCGCGTTTGAAAATCAATAACGAAACGTTTTCGGGTTTGTTTTGGACCGGTGAACAAGCGATCACCATGGGGCTTATCGATGGTTTTGGTAGCAGCGAAGACGTGGGTCGTGATGTGATTAAGATTAAAGAATCCGTGGATTACACAGCACAGGGCAATGTACTTGAGCAATTTGCCAAAAAACTTGGTGCAGAAGTGGCAATCCAATTGCCCGCTGCTTTGGGTATAAAACCTGGTTTTCAATAATAAACTTTTACATGTGAGCACCTTCTACTACGGATGGGAGAAGGTGCTCAATTATAGTTAAGGCCCGTTCTTAGTCGCCTTAGCCGCCCTGATTCTTTCGAGGTCTTCGTCGAGATCTTCTTTAAACATATTGTATGCCTCTTCTAAGCTCGTGTTCTCTGGGAGTGTCGCGAATGCATCAGCAAAAAATCTTCGCCACTCTTTTGCTTGTTCTGGAAGCTCAGGATCAATATTAATCATGTACTGATCATCTTTATTGATGATTAATTTAATGATACGTCGCCAGGTTTTTTTGTCAGTACTTGCGAGGTACATTTCATCTAGGTGCTGAAGTGGCGAATAGCTCGGCTCAGGGCTATAAAAACGAGGAATAAAGAAACGCAGAGGCTTTGTTTCAATAAATAGCGCTAATGCGGGTATATTACGACTCTGAACAAGAGCAATAAATTGTGATTGTTCCGGAGTAAGATTAATAACCGGTGGTTTCTGTTTTTCTCTTGGTGGAGGAGGTGGAGGAGGCGGTGGTGGTGGAGGTGGCGCCATAGGACGAGGGGCTGGGAAAAATTTTTGCTGAAAATGCATAAGAGTACCAAGTATCATTTGCTGATTGAAAATTGTACTTTATTATACTTAAGGAAACCTTAAAAGATACTATTTTTTTCTAGATAGTGAGTTGTTATACGGTGTAACCTAGGAGGATGATTGCAAAGTAATATTTTTTAGTCATATGATGATACGACGTTAGATACGGAAAGCATTGGAGGACAAGTTGCCGGTCAGCAAATATAGTACCCTAGGTGTTCGATGCACGAAAAATATAGATTGTTAGGTTTATAATTTTTTTGCATCTGTTCTACTTTATCAAAAGGAACGCCATGCATATTATCAAAGCGTAATTCGAGCTCCCATTGATAGACTTCGTAGCCTTGGTTTCTTGCAGCATTCACATAAACTTTAAACTCAAATAGCTTGATGTTAGTGTTATCAACGATAATAAGATTATTTCTCTCAGCAATAGATGTCATAAATTGTTCTTTGCATCGTCCATGTACCATGCCAATTTTTGTGTGATCATATTCATATTCGCCACAACTATTTCTCATATAATCATCAGCGGAGCATTTGCTCATCGATGATGCTGGCATCACCCCTGTTTCTGATAAATAATCAATCAGTGCTTGTGATGATGTGGATTTGCCCGAACCTGGGCAGCCACGCATGATGATCACAATTTTACTGTTGCTTTGAAAATCAATATTCATCGTTGATATCTCTAAAATGCTTTTAAATCAGTTAGGTGCGTGGTGATTTTAATGCTTTATGCATGGCGTCAAATATTTTTGGTGCACCTGCAATAACACTGCCTGAGTTGACAAAGTCATGGCCGCCATTCGGATCGCTTACTAAACCACCTGCTTCTTGAATCAGTAGGCAGCCAGCTGCAACGTCCCAAGGGCGTAATTTGAATTCAAAAAAACCGTCTAAGCGACCTGCGGCAACGTAGGCGAGTTCAAGAGCTGCGGCTCCTATGCGACGAATACTCGTGCATTCATCGAGGAGTGCGGGAACGTTTGCGTTATACGCCTCGCCTCGGGATGGTTTTAACATGGACGGGCCACTGCCGAGTATCGCGCTATTTAAATCAACTTTATTCGAAACACGAATACGGCGATCGTTTAACCGCGCTCCTCGGCCGCGACTTGCAGCAAAACATTCGTGGCGTAGCGGATCGTAGACAACAGCATGTTCCAAGCGGCCTTCAAATAGCATAGCAATTGATACGGCGTAACATGGAAACCCGTGGAGGTAGTTATTCGTGCCGTCCAGTGGGTCGATGATCCAAACACAATCAGCGTCGCTATTGTAAGCACCACTTTCCTCAGCGATAATTCCATGCGTAGGATAAGCTTTATGAATGGCATGGATAATACTTTGCTCGGCTTTAACGTCTACTTCTGAAAAGTAATCATTTTCGCCTTTTTTCGTGATTTGAATGCGATCAAGTTGTTCCGCATGTCGAAGGATAATATCCCCCGCTTTACGTGCGGCGGTAACTGCGATATTTAATAAAGGTTCCATGCGTGTGTACCCGTTATGGCTCAAACGGAGTATTCTAACACATTTTGAAGCCATAGGATGATTAAAGGCATGTCTAAATGAAATTAAATTCTATTCGTGTGGTGTTAGTCGAGACATCACATCCAGGAAACATAGGTGCTTCGGCCCGTGCCATGAAAACGATGGGGCTTACAAACCTTTATTTGGTGTCACCACGTAGTTTTCCTGACAGCAAGGCGATTGAGATGGCGGCAGGTGCCGATGATGTCTTAGTCGAAGCAACGGTCGTATCTTCATTAAAAGAAGCGCTGCATGGTTGCAAGCTTATTTTGATGACCAGTGCACGGCCACGGGAACTTAATTTACCAGGATTAACACCTGATACGGCAGCCATGCGTATGAGCGAAATGCCTGATGAAGCTGAGATCGCCCTCGTTTTTGGACGTGAACGCACAGGGCTCACCAATGATGAGCTTCTGCACGGGCATTATCATGTAGAAATTCCCACAAATCCTGCATACAGCTCGTTGAATTTGGGCCAAGCAGTTCAAATTATGGCGTACGAAGTAGCGAAACACGTGCTTGTACCTGCATCTCAGCATGTGCCCCGTAAGCAAGAGGAGCTCGCGACTTCAGAGCAAGTGGAGCAATTGTACGAGCATTTGGAGTATGTATTACGTGTGATTGATTTTTTGAAGCCGTCAAATCCAAAGCATGTGATGCATCGATTAAGGCGTTTGTTTAATCGTGCTAAGCTTGAAGCAACTGAGGTGAATGTTTTACGTGGTATTTTGAAGCAAATTGCACGCTATACCGAAAGCGAATAGGGATAATAGATCATGAAAAATCGACCAATATATTTTGATTACATGGCTACCACGCCGGTTGATGCCCGAGTGATTGAATGCATGTTGCCCTATTTGGGGGTGAGTGGTGACTTTGGAAACCCGGCATCCACCACGCATACCTACGGTCAAACGGCAAGATGCGCTGTTGAGCATGCCAGGTCGCAGATAGCTGAGGTGGTTGGAGGTGTGTCACCTGAGTCGATTGTATTTACTTCAGGTGCGACGGAAGCAAATAATTTGGCAATCCTTGGGGCCGTTGGTTTTTATAAACGTAAAGGCCAGCATGTGATTACCATGGCCACTGAACATAAAGCTGTATTAGATAGCTTCAAGCAGTTAGAAAAGCAGGGTTATGATGTCACGTATCTTAATCCAAAAGCAGACGGATTATTGGATCTAGATAAGCTTACTCAAGCTTTGCGAGCAGATACGATCTTAGTTTCTATTATGCACGTGAATAATGAAATTGGCGTGATCCAAGATATTGAAGCCATCGGCCAGCTTTTGAAAAATAAAGGCATTATATTTCATGTGGATGCCGCACAATCTGTTGGTCGATTAAGCATTGATTTATTAAATTTACCTGTTGATTTAATGTCATTCTCTGCGCATAAAGCGTATGGCCCGAAAGGTATAGGAGCGCTCTACGTACGTCAGAATCCGCGTATTCGCTTGCAAGCACAAAGTTTTGGTGGGGGGCATGAAGGAGGGTTGCGCTCCGGGACATTACCCACACATCAAATTGTAGGCATGGGCGAAGCATTTGCTTTGGCCGAGTTGTTACGTATCGAAGAGCAAGCGCGTATTTTAAGTTTACGCACGCGTTTTTTTGAAGGCATAAAAGCTTTGTCTAATATGCATATGAATGGGCATGTAACACAGAGAATCGCAGGAAATCTTAATCTGTGTTTCAAAGGTGTTGAAAATAGCGAGTTGTTGTTGAAATTGCACGAGCTTGCAATATCAACCACGTCAGCGTGTGCTTCATCACGCCAGGCTTCGTCACACGTGCTGCTTGCGCTGGGCTTAAGTCAGGCCGATGCACAAAGTTCACTTCGGTTTTCATTTGGACGGTTTACAACAGAGCAAGAGATTGATGAGGCGGTGAAGCTTATGACCTGTAGATTATAAAGTAACTTGCTTTATTTTGAGAAACATGAATAAAATCATGTTTTTATGGGAGAAACGTATGGCAAAGAAGTCTCTTGATGATTGGCGAAAAGCTTGGGATGATGCCCCAGGAAGCTTTGAGAAAAAAACATCTGTGTTACTTCGACAATATGTTCTTGATTCAAAAACGGGCGTTGCAGGCACGCTCTCTCCCATGACGTGGTTTGCTGTTTCAGAGCGAAAAAATGTACAGTATCTGTCTGCGAATCCGGTTGAGCAGGCATTCAAGCAGATTGTATCTGAGCATGGCATTAAAGTTCATGAGGTTGAAGTTGATGTTGCATTTTTATTATGGCATGTGAAGCATAAGACGGACGAGTTTTATGACACGAATTTTCCTGAGCTCTCAGGTATTTGCGAAGGTGATGAGTTGTTCCATGTGCTCTTGGTGATACAAGAACAAACCGGCGTGGATTATTTTGCGATTCATGGAGACTCAAGGCATACTCAATACATGAGGTAAGCCCTAGCTCTGCTCATGTTGAAGTAACCATTGCTTACGCTCAGGTCCGGCGGCATACCCACCCAAGGTGTTGTCTCTGCGAATAATACGATGGCATGGAACAATGATCGCCAGTTGATTCATGCTATTAGCCTTGGCCACAGCGCGGCAAGCCGAAGGATTGTTTATCATCAGAGCTTGATCTAAATAGCTTTTTGTTTGCCCATAAGGGATACGGCACAACGCTTGCCAGGCTTGTTTTTGAAAAAAAGTCCCTGCTGTATGAATCGGTGTTTTAAATACTCGCAGTGTTCCGTCAAAATAATGATTGATTTCTTGTTGAATGCTAACCAAAGGGAGTGTGGATTGATGGTTTAATACGGCCTTGTTTTGATCAAGTAAACGCTTAATATTGCCATCCAAATCACGACGACCTATAAATTCTAGTAGATAGAGCGCGTTTTCATCAGCGATGGCAAGCATATCGCCGAGAGGCGTTTGAAGGGTGATTTGATTAAAATTTGACATGTGATTTAAGTCTAAATATGTTAGGCCGAATTTTATAGCCCTATTTAATCCTTGGCAAGGCGCATTGTGTTTGCTATGTTATTCTCATGCAAAGGACGCGTAGTCACACGGGATAAGTAAATGATGAAAAAAGAAGACAAATTATTTTTTTTAGGCTTGTTTTCTCTTACGTTCAGTCTTTTTTTAACGCCGTTCGGTTTTTATTTAATGCCCGCAGCTTGGTTTGGTTGGCAATACACCGTTCCTGATTTTGTACTTAATTTGATTCTGTGGACGCAAGTGACGTTTAACACGACGTACGGATGGGCGTTTATATCGGTAGCTCGGCTATTTTTTCTTCCTGGTCTTTTTTTTGGTGCCACCGCTTATTTAATTTCGCGTCGATTGAATAAAATGAAGCTTGAGGCCGAAGAGGGCGTTCATGAACCTGAATTAGAGGATGTGATTGCTCATGAATCAGCCGAAAAAACGCATGAAGAAACGAAAGATTCACTTATCTTATTGCTTAAAATAACCGGTATTGCGGCGTTTATTTTTGTTCTTGTTAATGGCATGCAAATGCTTATTGCGGCGACACCACCTCGCTAAAATAATACACGCACATATATTTCTAAGATTGCACTCCCCCAGAATAAAATAATGATGCCTGCAAAGCATAAAAACGGTCCAAACGGTATTGGCGTTTCTTTAGGTTGCTGAGTTTTTTTGAGATAAATTATTCCCACAACAGCGCCCAATAGTGAGGCAATCATCAGAATGAGTGGAAGTTTGGTCCATCCAAACCATGCACCAAAGGCCGCGAGTAATTTAAAATCACCTTGCCCCATGCCTATTTTTCCTGTGATGGAATAAAACAGCTTCATGATAAGCCAGAGTGAGCTATAACCTAATGCGGCACCTAGTACTGCATCGGGAAGCGGCGTAATCAACCCGTGCAGGTTGGTAAGCAAACCAAGCCATAGTAAACCTAGAGTCAGTGAATCGGGTAAGATTTGATGCTTTAAATCAATTATCGCCATGCAAATCAGAGTCCAGATAAAAAGAAGAGCACAAAGCAAGAGCAGTGAAAAACCAAAATGGAATACAGCAAATACGGAGAGTGCAAGGCATAGCAGCTCAGTGAGCGGGTATTGCCACGAAATTGATTTTTTACAAAAACAACAGCGACCTCTTAAAATAATAAAACTTAAAATAGGAATATTATGCCATGCAGGAATGGTGTGATGACACGCGGGGCATGTTGAGCGAGGAAAACAAAGATTAAATTTTGGAATGTTGCTGGGCGTAGAAAATTTTGGATCGAGTAAGGCGCGGCACTCATTTTTCCAGGTATGTTCTAGCATACGTGGGAGGCGATATATAACCACGTTTAAAAAGCTTCCGACAAGCAGAGCAAATAATCCAATGCATGCAAGACTTGTGTTTGGGTAACTTGAGATAAACTCCCAAAAATAATACATCATGAAACAATTGCTCCTAGTTGGAAAATAGGTAGGTACATGGCAATGATAAGAGAGCCTACCCAGAGGCCTAATACTGCCATGAGAAACGGTTCGAATAAACCACTGAGTGTTTGTATGGCGTGACCGAGCGCTTCGTCATGTTGCTTAGCAATGTGAGTGAGCATCGACTCAAGTTGCCCCGATGTTTCACCGATACCGACCAACTGAATCAACATGTTAGGAAAAATCATGCTTTCTTCGAGTGATCGTTTGAGCGAATGGCCCTCAACAACGTGGCTCCGAATGGTTAAAATAGCTTGAGAGTATACTGCATTATGAGCAATGCTGGACGATGCGGTGAGCGCGTCAACCAATGGGGTTCCAGCAGATAAAAGAATGGAGAGCGTGTGAGCAAAGCTCGCAATCAGTGCTTGTTTTATGATAACCCCTAAGAAAGGTATTTTTAATATCAAGCGATCGCACATCCAGCGTGTGCGTGTTGATTTTTTATAGCTCGAAAGAAGACTGTAGATGCATCCAGCACTCAAGATAAGCGTGATGAGTCCATGATGCTTTATTCCCGCAGCCAAATGAATCATGGCTTGAGTAAAGTGCGGGAGAGGGGCATGAAAGCTATCAAATAATGCTTCAAACTGAGGTACAACAAAAAGAAGTAAACCCACCGTGACACACGTTGCTATCGCTAAAATAGCGAGAGGATAAGAAAGCGTTGCACGCATTTTTTTGTGAAGGCGGTGCAATTCTTCCCGATAGGCCGCAAGCTTGGTTAAGAGTGTAATTAAGGCACCGGATTTTTCGCCTGCCTGAATAAGATGACACAGGAGAGGATTAAAATATAGTTTATGTTTGTGGAGCGCATCCGCAAGTGAAAGTCCGTGTTGAACATCACGTTCTATGGTGTGTATTAAGCGTCTCATACGAGGATTGTCCTCACCCGAGCGTAAGAGCCCAAGGGACTGAATCAGCGTGACTTGGGCGCTGAGAAGGCTTGCCAGCTGCCGAATAAACTGTGTGATATTCGAAGATTTAATACGTAACGATGGCCAGAAATATGCAAAAGGCCGCTCTTTGGTAATCTTAGGCGCGGTAACGCCTTGTTTATGTAAATGTATTTTTGCAAGTGTCAGTGTTTTTGCTTCAAGACAACCTCGAACAGGTTGTCCTGCGCCATTCACACCGACCCAGCGGTATCGATGGTAACAATCCATGTGAGTTTAGCTTCCGTGTAAGGTTGGGTTGGACTGTGCTTATTTAATTTAAATTAGCTGAGATCACGTCGTTTTTCGCCGGTATACAATTGACGTGGTCGTCCGATTCTTGATTTGGATGCGGTCATTTCTAACCAATGCGACATCCATCCGACGGTGCGAGCAAGGGCAAAAATAACGGTAAACATATTGGTTGGTATACCAATCGCACTTAACGTTAAACCTGAATAAAAATCAACATTTGGATACAGTTTTTTCGCTACAAAATAGTCATCTTCTAAAGCGATACGCTCTAATTCCATCGCAATTTTGAATAAAGGCTCATCGTGAGCACCTACGGCGTTGAGTACTTTATGACATGTTTCACGCATGACTTTGGCGCGAGGATCGTAGCTTTTATAAACACGATGGCCAAATCCCATAAGACGAAACGGATCGTTTTTATCTTTTGCGCGAGCAATAAACTCTTTGATACGACTAATATCACCAATTTCACGAAGCATATTCAGGCAGGCTTCGTTTGCGCCACCATGCGCAGGTCCCCAAAGTGCACCAATACCTGCTGAAATACATGCATAAGGATTTGCACCCGTTGATCCTGCAAGACGCACGGTTGATGTGGATGCATTTTGCTCGTGATCGGCATGCAAGGTAAAAATGGTATCCATTGCTTCGATTAGAATAGGATCGGGTGTGGTATTTTCAGACGGTACACCGAACATCATATGTAGAAAGTTTTCAGCATAGGACATGTGGTTTTGGGGATACATGTACGGTTGGCCGATGGAATATTTATAACTCATGGCAGCCAGTGTTGGCATTTTAGCAATCAGACGAATGGCTGATGTATAACGATCAGCTTGATTCGCAAGGTCGGTTGAATCATGATAAAAAGCAGAAAGCGCGCCGACAATACCGACCATGATAGCCATAGGGTGGGCATCACGTCGAAAGCCATTTAAAAACTGATACATTTGTTGGTGTACCATGGTATGATTATTAATCAATTTTGTAAAATCTGTGCTTTCTTCGGGTGATGGTAATTCACCGTTAAGTAATAAGAAGCATACGTCGAGAAAATCTTTTTTCTCAGCGATCTGTTCAATAGGGTAGCCACGATAAAGTAAAATACCGTTGTTTCCGTCGATGTACGTGATTTTAGATTCGCAGGAGGCTGTTGAAACAAACCCTGGGTCAAACGTAAACATGTCCAGCGCACTCATGGGATGAACATCAATAACCGGATTCCCAATCGTTGGGGTATGAATAGGGAGTTCAACGGGCGCATGCCCTTCGACAATAAGTTGTGCTGTTTTTTGTGTCATGGAAGCTCCTAGTGCACGCGTGCATCTATAATTTCGAACGAAGATAGCTCTGCGCACTATATAAAAAAGCAGAGGTTCAGTCAAACCGGATGCTCCTGTTTAAAACACTTGACGAGAGGTTTATTGTAGATACATACTGAATTTACGTGTTAATTAAAAAAGGATTTTTATTATGACCGCAGAAAGTTTTCTTTCCAAAAAATTGCAAAAATTTTCTATTTTAGATTTGGCGCTGGTTAAATCCGTTTATTTTGTTTTTGGTTTATTAATTTTTACACTTTATCCTAATCTATCCGCAATAGATTGGTGGTTTTATTTGGTTTTAGTCATCATGTGTGCCATGCCACTTGAAGTTCATTTGTTTTCACAATCAGGTAGCTTACTACAAAAAATGCATGCATTCTTAAAAACAAATAATCCATCCAATCAAGTGCTGTTGTTTTTATCTGTATTTTTTTCAGCATGTATGTTTGGGGTATGGTTTCCCGTGCTTGTCAGCGGTGCGTGGTGGTTGTATGTGGTTATTATGATTCCGTTGGCTATTAAGCCGATGACCAAGACCTGGTTTTGGTAATTTGGTAAGTAGCTAAATAAATAAAATGCGCGTTTCGGATTTTTCTTGTTGAATAAGTGTTTTATAATAAAGCATCAAACACTTTATACAGCAACAAGAGTCTATCAATCATGGCGTTATCGGACAAAATAATACGGGCACTGGATTTAGTGCTGGATGCATCAGAAGCTGTTGAGTTAAGAAAGATAGATGAAGCAATCCGACAGGAGCCTTACACAAATCCTATTTATATACTCTTGAGGGATGATGTGTATAGGGATTATCTCGTCAAAAGACGAGAAAAAACTGTCGATGTTTATCGTTTGAGAAGCGAGGCAAGAGTCATATTAAATCATGCAATTGCATCGGTTGATAACCAAGCCAAATGGGATGAAGCGTACCGCATAGCACAAACAGCGGCTTCTGCTGAGCAGTTGTTGTTCAATCTTCGGATGGACGAGGTTAAAGTTCAACTCGAATTATTCAGGTGCGGGATAACCGTGATTCGAGCATTGAGTATAGCGTGGTTGATGTTGTCTAATGCGAATAACGTGCAGTATAAGTTGTCCCTTGGTGAAATTTTTCTGGTTTCTAAATTGATTAAGGCACTTTCTCTTTGCATTTTACTGGCTGAGCCTTCGTCTTATGATGTGATTGAAGCCGTTTTGGATGCTGCAAACAGCGCTGGAATTCGATTAGATATAAACATAGGAGAGCGGTTAGCTGATTCAGGTTCTCTTATTTGTCACCTAATCAATATTGAAAATAATGCAGAAAAATCAGTAAAGCTGGGGGTCGTTCAAATTCCCGATGAATTTTTGTGTCCCATTACGTTAGATGTGATGACCGATCCTGTTGCTAATATTCATAGCCAACACCGGTTTGAACGAACGGCTATTTTGGAATGGCTTCAGCAGAAAGCCACGAATCCTTCCACAACGCTACCGTTATGTTCAGATGATTTAAGAAGAGACTTTGAATTAAAGCGTAAAATCGATGCTTTTATTGAGCATGGATGTCAGAACAAAACTTCTCAACTGTCTATATTTAAGCCAAAATCTAAGCCGTTGCCCGAGTGTGTTGATCTGGATATTGAGGATGAAATTAGTGAGCACATGATGGCTGAAAGTGCGTTTGGTCAGGGTTCCCATGCATGCCTAAAATAGGCACTAAGTGCTCAAGGCGCACCGTCAAAACCACGCAGAGATGGTGTTATTGAAGAGCTGCCGGCATCTGGCGATGTTTTTGTGTATTCGCAATAACAGGTATAAAAAAATGGGGATAACGCATATTTTTTAAAGTCTCGATTGCTTGGCCCATCAGATAATTCACAATCGCCATTGTCATAAGCAATTAATCGGCCGTTATCGTGTGTTCCTAATGAAATGTGGTCGTTACCAAAACCAAACGTCGCATTGTTTCGAGAATATGGGTAGGTAAAGACATCATGTATCTTGGCCCCGCGTGGATTGACGCGATTAAAGAAAAGTAAATCGCCTGTGCTGTTTTCTATCTCAACTTTTGTGCATGTTGAGAATGCGGTACTAAAAATTATCGCTGCGAATACTAAAACAGTTGCTCCGATACAAATATATTTCCCAAAGTCTTCTGCATATCTCAGGATAATATTTGCATCCATACAGCCCAATAACGGGTTTGCTGAGGCTTCTTCTGGAAGTTGTACATCTTCTAAATTCGCTATATCGGCTGTCGGGTTATCGCCTCGAACAACCATTTCATAATTATCTAGCATCGAGATTTCCTGTTATTTATATTTGATATTGACTGAAATTATGACGATGCCGATGTGCGCGGCGTAGGTTCAAAAATTCAGCGTTTTTGTCGTAAGCCTGTTTGAGTTTCAAGGTCTCATGGATGGGGTTATATTGTGCGAGCGCTCGCGCTTGCCAGCTATCATCTGAACAGTCTAATGTGAGTTTTGGATACGCAAGTGCTGCGGGAGGTCTGAGTTTAAATGCTCGATGTAGGGCTTGGCTGATATGCACAACAGCGTCGCTCTTCGCTTCGATACTATGACCTGCAATGTGTGGTGTGCAAAGTGTTGCGTAGCTAATTATTTCAGGATTAATCTTGGGCTCTGATTGATACACATCGGTGCAGTATGTGATGGGATGTTTGATATGAAGTAGAGCTTGTTCGTCAAGCATGCCGCCGCGTGCTGCGTTAATCATTACGGTATTGGGTTTCAATGATTGTAAAAATTCAGTGTCCAAAAAATTTTGTGTCGAATAGGGCTGAGTGTTATGTAAATTAGCATGAATACACAGCGCGTCACACGATGAAAAATCTTCTAAGCTACATGAAATAAAATCAGGATTGATAGATGCCTTCAGTGGATCGTACAGAAAAACTTCAAAGCCTAGCGCATGTAAGCGCGCGTTCACACGAGAACCCACTTCTCCTACACCCATAATGCCTACACGTTTGCCAGGGAGTTTTTGATGGGTGTCTAAATAAGCAAGTGTTGACAATACATAATCAGATACAGCCTCAGCATTGCAGCCTTTTGCATCGAATAATTTTATATTTTGAGTTTTTAAATAATCAAGATCAATGTGATCCACACCGCTGCTTGCAGTTGCAACGTATCTAAGCCTGCTGTTGCTTAACAGCTCGGCTGTAACATGAAGTGTTGAACGACATAATAAAACATCATAATTATTATCATGAAGCAGGGCACTCAGTAGCTCAGCATGGTTAGTATAGGTAACAAGATGACACGGTGCTTGAAACAGCGTGTCGAGGTGGGGAAGTGAGGCATCGGCCAAAATATTCACGGCAAACAAGCATTGTGTTGTAGAACATGTGCGGAGTATACTGACGGCTTCGCTTGCCGTGCAAGTTTATTATTTTTATTCAGTGAATTGAGAGACTCATGTCTACTAAAGCACAACCGCTAATATCTATTACCCGTCGCCACGCCATGATTTTTGCTTTTTTTCTCGTGACGTATGAGTTTTTAACCTATATTTCAAACGATATGATCATGCCTGGCATGCTTCAGGTGGCTCAGTCGTTTCATGCCCCAGACTCGGTGGTTGCTCGATCGTTGATGCTCTATTTGCTCGGTGGTTCAACACTGCAAATTTTTCTAGGCCCGCTGTCTGATCATTATGGTCGTAGGCCTGTGATGATTGTAGGTGCCTGGGTATTTCTTCTTTTTACAGTACTGATTGCATGTACCGGTAATATTCATCAATTTCTAGCTGGACGATTTTTTCAAGGCATGGGGCTGTGCTTTATTGTGGTGGTTGGTTACGCAACCATTCAAGAAATTTTTGAAGAAATGGAAGTGGTTCGACTCATGGCCATCATGGCCAATGTCTCGATTTCGGCGCCGCTTTTAGGTCCACTTGCGGGAGCTTTGTTTGTCAGTTATTGGAGCTGGCGATGGATTTTTATTGTGATAGCCGTGCTTGCAGCGATTACGCTATGGGGGCTGTGGAAGTTTATGCCCGAGTCGGTCGGTGAAACCAAACGTAACGGTGAGGTGATTCCACGGACAAATTTATCGTTAAAAGCAATCGGTGGTCGGTATAAAGCTTTACTCAAAAACAAAAAGTTTATGTTTGCTTCGTTTGCATCGGGCTTACTTGGATTGCCCTGTGTCGCATGGATTGGACTTGCTCCAGTGATTATGGTTGCAGCTTCAGGTGATTCGTTAGTTAATTATGGTCTGTGGCAGATGCCTGTGTTTGGTGCAGTTATTCTGGGTAATATGACATTGCATCGCTTGACGCATCATTTTGGCTTGAAGCAACTCATTATGCTGGGTTCTTCAGTTGTCGCTACGGGTTTATTGCTTATCTTAGCATTGCCTTTATTTATCCATAGCACCTTTATTTGGTTTATGCCTGGTTTGATTCTTTACTTTTTTGGCTTGGGGCTTACCGGTTCACCGTTAGGGCGTTTTACGCTGTTTTCAACGGACATTACCAAAGGCACGGCGTCGGCGATGATGGGGCTTGTGGTGATGAGTTTACAGGCCATTGGTATTGAGGTTGTTAATCATTTGTACTCAACACATAATAATCTTATTTTTGGTATGTATTGTGCGAGTGTTGGGGTGATTTACATGATGATGATGGGCGGTATTTATTTTCTAAACAAGAAAAAATCCGCCCTGTAAAATAGCTTATGGGTTTATGACTCGGGTGTGTTTTTTTTGCAACATCTGGCGAAGCCGTTATAGAGCCAGGCAATCAATGCGCCGCCGACTAAGGCGTCAATAAAGCCAAATGTGGCGCCGATAGCACTGCCAAGAAGAGAAGGCTCGTACCCAATATAGACCATGCTAACCGCTGCTACAAAGGCTTTGCCGTAGTCAAAAAAATGAGCTAACAAACCCATAAGCAGTACCGAACTACCCCAAACAACGCCTAGCGATAACCCAAAAGCTAACGGACTTATTCTGCACTTTGTCATGGTACGCTCCCTATGATGTGCTGTTTGATATTTCCCTGCAAAACATGAGCAGGAATAACCTTACTTTATCGAATAGACAATAATTTGTCTATATATTTTAAAATTTTCGCATACTGGAGTTTGATGTGTATATTGCTGGTGTGGATGAAGTCGGGCGAGGGCCCTTAGCAGGAGCTGTGGTTGCTGCTGCTGTTATTTTTGATGATCCGATTGAAGGTATGGCCGACTCAAAAGTATTGAGCGCTAAGCGTCGGGCTATTTTGTCTGAGCTTATTAAGTCAAAAGCGCTGTGTTATTCTTTTGGCCGGGTTGAAGCCGAAGAAATTGATCAAATTAATATTCATCAAGCAAGTTTATTAGCGATGAAGCGCGCGGTTGAAAATTTATCGATACGCCCTGAGCATGTCTTAGTGGATGGTAAGTATTGCCCAGAGATTGATATACCGTGTGAGGCGATTATTAAAGGTGATGCGTTGGTGGATGTAATTGGTGCGGCGTCTATTCTGGCTAAAGTTGTCCGTGATGACGAAATGCAGGCGTTAGATAAGCTATATCCGGAATACGGTTTTGCAAAGCACAAAGGCTACCCAACGGCTTTTCATCGTGAAGCACTCAAACGTTTTGGGCCGTGCGCTATTCATAGAAAGAGTTTTGCGCCGGTACAGGTGGCACTACAGGGCTTATCCAGTACTTGCTCATTCGGAACCGTTTAATTTATACTTTATATTTGATTGATACAAAGGATAGGAATGCAAACGATACAGCATATTGTTCATGCCAAATGGCTTTTATCTGGGATTCCTAACCAGCCTGCTTTAGAAAATCATTCTTTATGTATAGCAGACGGTAAAATACAAGCCGTGCTACCTACGGCGCACATGCAAGAGAAATATACTGCAACTCGGGTCGATAACTATTTAGAGCATCTTATCATGCCCGGTATAGTCAATGCCCATACTCATATCGGAATGAATTATTTTCGTGGATTAGGTAGTGATTTATCACTTATGGATTGGTTGAATAATCATATGTTACCCACGGAAAAGAAATGGTTAAGTCATGAGTTTGTGTATGATGTGTCGTTATTTGCCATGGCAGAAATGATTCGAAGTGGAACAACGTGTTTCAACGATATGTTTTATTTTGCACCTGCAACCGCAGAAGCAACAATAAAATCAGGCATGAGAGCAGGTATTGGTCTAACGGTTATCGAATTTCCTACTAAATGGGCTCAAACAACAGACGAATATTTTGCAAAAGGATTAGATTTTTATGAGCAATATAAAAATAATCCTTATATAACCCCAACGTTAGCTCCACATGCGCCCTATACGGTTTCTGATGAATCATTTATACGTATACGAGAATTATCAGAAAAGTTTCAACTTAAGATTAATTTACATTTACATGAAACGCTCGATGAAATTGACCAATCGATGAAGCAATTTGGAAAGCGTCCTATTCGTAGACTTTATGATTTAGGTTTATTATCTCCGCAATTGATCGCCATTCATTGCGCAAATTTGAATGAAGAAGATCTGGATTTGCTCGCTGAAACCAAACCTAGCGTCGTGCATTGCCCTGAGTCAAATATGAAGCTTGCAAGCGGCATATGCCCTGTGGCTAAATTACGAGATGCCGGAGTAAATGTAGCGTTAGGAACCGATAGTGTTGCCAGTAATAACGATTTGGATATGCTATCAGAAATACGCAGTGCGAGCTTACTTTCAAAAATATCTACGTTAAATCCCGAAAGCCTCAAAGCTCACGAAGCATTGGCATTAGCAACGATGAATGGCGCTAAAGCAATGGGCTTAGATAAAACAATAGGAAGTTTAGAAGTTAATAAAGCAGCTGATTTTATTGCTATTAATATGAACGATATTGAAATGTTACCTGTATTTGAACCTGAGGCGCAAGTTGTCTATTCGAGTAACCGGCAACAGGTCAGTGATGTTTGGGTTGATGGTAAGCAATTGATGAAAAACCGTAAGTTGTTGACCCTTGATGAGCAAGAACTTAAACGAAAAGCCGAATTGTTTAGCCAAAAGATTCTATTGTAGGGCTGTGGTGTCGTGGGCGCTACAAGGCATTAAACAAAATCCGATGTGAGCTAATCGACATCATAATACCGAAGCCTGCTAAGAACGTCACCGTCGCTGTACCACCGTAACTAATCAATGGGAGAGGTACACCAACCACCGGCAAAATGCCCATTACCATGCCCATGTTTACAAATGCTGACAGAAAAAAACTCATGCTGAGTCCTGCAGCTAATAGCCGGGTATAACTGGTTTGCGTATTTTTTGCGATATACAAGCAGCGTAACGAAATACACAAAAATAGAAAAATAAGACTTGCAGCACCGATAAATCCAAATTCTTCGCCAGCGACCGAGTAAATAAAATCAGTGGCGTGTTCGGGTAAAAAATTAAGGTGCGCTTGACTGCCTGAGAGCCAGCCTTTGCCAAACGTACCGCCCGATCCGATTGCAATTTTAGATTGAATAATATGATATCCGGAGCCAAGTGGATCGCGTTCAGGATCGAGCAACGTCATGACGCGTTGTTTTTGATAGTCATGCATGAGATGCCATAAAAACGGTGCGAATAGAGCGAGACTAACAACTAACCACCACACCGTGCGCATGGCGATACCTGCTAAAAAAATAACAAAGATACCACCCGAAGCGACCATGATAGCGGTACCTAAGTCAGGTTGTCGTGCAATAATCAATGTTGGGATAAATATAATCAAAACAGCCATGAGCAGTGATTTAAAATCAATCGGAAGCGATTTCTTATTTAAATACCAGGCGGTCATCATAGGAACCGCAAGCTTCATAATTTCTGACGGTTGAAAGCGAAAAAAACCTAAGTCGAGCCAGCGTTGTGCTCCTTTTCCTATTTTACCCATAACCATGACGGCTATCAGTAAAATCAAGCCTAAAATATAGAGTCCTGGAGAGGCATATTTATATTTATGCGGTGGAATAAAAGACAAAGCAAACATCACTGAGAAAGCAAGGGATAGTCGCATGGTTTGTCGAAAAACCATGCTGAGGCTGGCATTGGAGGCACTGTATAAAATACACAGCCCAAGGGTTGCAAGCAGAAGTAAGAGGCCAAACAAAGGCCAGTCGATATGGAGTGCACGCCGTGTAAGGCGGTACATGGGTTGCGTATTGGCATGGTTCATGATGTCACCTCATGCTTTTTTGATTCAAAATAAGTATCCATGATTTGGCGTGCAATGTTGGGTGCGGTTGGATCGTGTTCAACAAGTACAGCAATGGCTATTTCTGGTTTCTCAACCGGGGCAAAGGCAATAAATAAAGAGTGATCACGAAATGCTTCAGATACGGTTTGAAAGCGTTTTTTTTCATCTTGACTCATGGCAATCACTTGAGCTGTTCCTGTTTTTGCCGCAACGGAGTAGTCGGTGTGTCCGCCGAAACGATGTCCGGTTCCTTCTCGGTTTTTAATAACAGATTGCATCGCATCCGTGATGAGGTTCCAGAATTTTTTATCACTGAGGTGTACAGGGTATTCTTCAATAGGTAAGTATTCGTGAGGCTTTTCTTGATCATCCGTCCATTGCTGTAAAAGATGGGGGCGAAATCGCTGACCATGTTGACTGAGCGAGGCTGTGGCATTGGCCAACTGTAAGGGCGTGGCAAGCATCGAGCCCTGACCAATGGCTGTGATCAAGGTATCACCGGTGTACCAAGAAACACCTCGTGTTTGTCGTTTCCACTGCGGGTTTGGAACAAGCCCAGGGATTTCTTCTTTTAAATCAACTTGGGTTAATTGGCCAAAACCAAAGTGGATAAGCATGTCTTCTATCGCACTAATGCCAAGCTTATTACCTAAATGATAGAAGTAGGTATCACACGATACGGTAATCGCACGTTTTAAGCGCATCGTTCCGTGCCCACCGCGTTTCCAATCGCGGTAAGTATGGGATACGCCAGGTAAGCGGAACCAGCCGGGATCATATATTTTACTCTCTTCGGTGATCACTTCTTTTTCAAGACCTGCAAGGGCGATAAACGGTTTTATGGTTGAGGCGGGAGGATAAAGTCCTCGAATAGATCGATTAAACAGGGGTTTTTCAGGAGCATTAACAAGCTTGGCGTAGTCTTTTTGCGTTATGCCATGAACAAACAGGTTGGGATCGTAACTCGGTACGCTGACTAAGGCTAAAATCGAACCGTCACGCACGTCAATCACAGCCGCGGCACCTTCTTTACCTTGGAGTGCTTGATGGGCACGTGTTTGTAAGCGAGCGTCGAGGGTGAGTTTAAGTTTAGCTCCCGACACAGGCGCCTGTTTACTGAGGACACGAACGGTTCGACCACTTACATCGGTTTCAACATGTTGATAGCCCACACGACCATGCAGTTTGTCTTCATAAAAGCGTTCAATGCCTGTTTTACCAATAAAGTGCGTGGCACGATAATTGGTGCTGTCGATTCGTTTGAGTTCATCGGCGTTAATACGACCTACGTAGCCGAGTACATGTGATGCAATGTCACCCAGTGGATAGGAACGCATGAGATGGGCATGAATGCTCACACCTGGAAAAGCATATTGGTGGGTCGCAAAGATAGCGACTTCTTCTTCGTTGAGTTTTAATTTAAACGGCACAGGTAGGTAGCGACGTGTTTGTTTTCGAGTGCGATGAAAATGCTCAATGTCGTCATCTGTAATCGAGGGAAGTAATTGTTTGAGTTGTTGCAGGGTTGTTTGCATGTTTTCAACATGTTCAGGCACAATCTCGAGTGCATAAACAGGGGTGTTTTCAGCAAGCACGACGTTGTTTCTATCGACAATAATGCCGCGTGTGGGGGCAATGGGCGTGATGCTCATTTGGTTTTGAAGTGATAGTGTGGCAAAACGTTTATATTGTGAGAATTGTAAGTAAGCAAGCCGCAAAACTAAAAAAAGCGAACAGATAATCACAAGTGTTACTAATATATTTAGACGTAATTGATGCAGAGCCGTTTCGGTTTGGTGTGAAATAATAGGGTTATTGGATCGCATGAGTCAGCATAGTTCAACAGATAAAAAGTCCAGGGCTGATTTTAGCGTAAATTGCTACTTGTGGTAAGGGTGATTCGTTAAAATAGACCAAGCACGGTAAAGCGCTTCTAAAAGTACGACGCGTGCAAGGGGGTGAGGGAGTGTCAGTGTTGAGAGTGACCAACGTTCACGACTTTGTTCAATACAGCTCTTTGGCAAACCTTCAGGACCACCAATAACAAAACAAAGATGGCCTGTGATTTGTTGTAGATGATTGAAATGCACCGAGAGTTGTTCGCTTGAAAAGGTTTTTCCTGTGAGGTCAAGCGCAATCAGGTGCGCATCACGCGGAATAGCGGCGTGTAAGCGTGTAGCTTCTTTCTCGAGGACGCGCGTAAGATCGTGTGCGTGACCACGGCGTAAAAGGGGTATTTCAATAAGGTTTAGCTTAAAGGCCTCGCCAAGACGTTTGATAAACTCTTGGGAGGCTTCGTTTACCCAGCTAGGCATTTTATTGCCCATGGCAATGAGCGTGATTTCAAACATCGGTCTAGATGTTATCTTGCCAGAGACCTTCTAAATTGTAGAAGGCACGGCTTTCGGGTTGCATGATGTGCACAACAAATTCACCAAAATCGACCAGAGCCCAATCACCTTCGGTGAGGCCGTGTTTACTTAGGGCCGGCATGCCGGCAGTTTTCATGTCGGTCATGAGATGTTCTGCAATCGCACGAAGATGACGTGAGGCACGTCCAGAACAAACCACCATAAAGTCGGTGACGCTGGTCTGTTCGCGAACATTAATCACCGTTACATCAATGGCTTGATTGTCTTCAAGTGATTTAAGAAGTGTTTCGAGCGGTATATTTCTAGCCATAATAAAGATTGACTTATTCGTAAAAAGTGGCAAAGCATACCAAGAATAAGGCTTGGACGCAATGTGTAATATCAGGCTAGGCTTGAAGCAGCTGATCTATTTTTGCAGCGCAAATAAAATCATTATGGGATAAGCCGCTCAAGGCATGTGTCATAAAATGTACATGGCATGAGTTATAACCTAAATTAATATCTGGATGATGATTTTCTTGATGAGCAATCCACGCGATAGCGTTCATAAAAGCCATGGTCTCGTGAAAGTTTTCAAACGTAAATGCACGATGGATCGTGGTTAAATCATCAGAAACCCGCCATGCATCGTCTAGTTGTGGCAGAAGTGCATTAATTTGTGTTTGATTTAAAGGCTCGCCGATGCCTTCGCATGGCTCACAATGTTTTTGGGTTAAGTTACTCATGCTGGGGTTTCCTTTAGGCATAGGGCCAATGAAGTTAAAAAACGTGTGTTTTGATCGAATGTGCCTATCGTAACACGGAGATGTTGTGCTAAACCATAAGGGTTAAGAGGGCGGATTAAAACACCGCGCTTTTGTAAGTTGTGATCAAGTGCTACGGCGTTTTGGCCGCAATCAAACGTAATAAAATTACATGCGCTCGGTAAATAAGTTAAGCCTAATTGATCAAGACCTTCTTGAATTTGTTTTAAGCCATGCGTGTTGAGCTGCACGGTTTGTTGGACAAAGGCTTGGTCCTCTAGGGCAGCCATGCCGGCGATTAAAGCGGTTTGACTGACACAAAACGGTAATTGAATGTGATACAGCAGCGCAATAATCTCAGGATGGGCGAGCGCATAGCCAAGACGAAGTGATGCAAGACCGTAAGCTTTTGAAAACGTTCGCGTAATAATTAAATTGGGGTATTTAGCAAGCCATGTGGGAGCATCCAAGCGTTCGTATTCGGGTATGTATTCGTAATAGGCCTCGTCGAGTACCAGCAGCGTACTTTCCGGAATATTATCTAAAAGGCGTTTAATTTCAGATGGCTGGATGTATAAGCCCGTTGGATTGTTTGGATTTGCAATAAAAATAATCGCTGTATTATTAGAGCAGGCTTTGATCATACCATCTATATTGACGCGCCACGTGGTATCTAGAGCTACTTTTTGAATGGGAATGCCTAGTGTATTCGCCTGCACTTCGTAGCTAATAAACGCACAGTCATGCGTTAAAATATGCTTGTTTGTATGCAGTGCAAAGCACTCCAGCAGCATATGAAAAATAAAATCCGAGCCGTTACTTAAAAACAGTGATGCTTGATTCAGTTGTACATGCTCGGCCAAGCGTGCATGTAGGGGGTGGTTCTTGGTGATGGTGTAGGTTGCGAGCATGTGTGGTGTGATAGATGCCAGAGCATCCAGTACACATGGGCTGCAGCCACGCGGGTTTTCATTGCTCGCGAGTTTAATCACATCGGTTATTTTTAGTTCATGCATGACAGCATCGATGGCTTTGCCTGGAACATAAGGATGAAGCCCACGAATGCCTGAGTGGGGCAGGTTTTTAAAATCATAGGGCATGTTTGACGTCCTTGTTGTCCATGTGATGAGGATGTTTTGACTTTATCATAACTTGTTCGATCTTGGTATTTACAGTAGACTGACCGTAGTTTTGAGCTACTTCTTAATCTATTTTTTCGGTCGAATAAACATGCGTAAGTTACCTGTTATTGTTGGTATGGGCGGCATAAATGCTGCTGGACGAAGTTCTGGTTTTCATAGTTATAAACGCTTGGTATCTGATGTGTTATCAGAAGACACGATGCAAAGCACCTGGCTTGATTTGGGTCGGCGTATGGGTATGTCGATCGAAGGCACACCTACAGCCGAGCAAATCGAGGCGATTAAGCAAGGGACCTTGGTTCGACGTATCGAACGTTTTGACCCAGATAACGTACTTTGTCATCAAAAAGCGATGCTTGATACAACCGGTCCAGATGCTACCGGATCGTTTGTGATTAAAAAGTCCAGACTGCCGGAGCCACTACCCGAATCTTATCGCATAGAAGAAATTGATCAAAAATACGTGCGTGTAACGGTGCAGGGCGAGCAAAAGATTTTATTACCTGACTACGTTCGCTTGCCTGTCTCAAGCGCGGGTGGTTTGCCTTCAGGTTTTGATGTGGGTGCATTATATAAATCACATCATCATCCGCGTGGGCTGCAATTATCGGTGTACGGTATATCAGACGCACTTAATTCTATGGGTGTTGAGTGGGATGAGGTGCTCCGGCATATTAAACCCGATCAAGTGGCGGTGTATGCCGGCAGCGCGATATCTCAGGTGGACGAACATTCGCTTGCAGGCGTGATTGCACAACCGTTATTAGGTAACCGTATTAACTCAAAAATGATGGCTTTGTCGCTTTCTGAGATGCCGGCTGACTTTGTGAATAGCTATGTGATTAATAGCGTGGGTATGACCGGTCACAACGTGGGCGCGTGCGCGACGTTTTTGTATAATTTAAAACAAGGTTTAGAAAGTATTCAGTCCGGCCAAGCACGTGTAGCCATTGTTGGTGGTGTTGAGGCACCTATTGTCCCTGAAATTGTTGAAGGTTTTCGGGTCATGAGTGCACTTGCAACCGATAAAGAATTGATGGAGTTAGATGGATTAACAGAGCCGAATAATCAACGCGCATGTCGGCCATTTTCAACGAATGCAGGCTTTACACTTGCTGAGGCCGCTCAATTTGTGGTGCTGATGGATGATGAATTAGCGCTTGAGTTGGGTGCGCGCGTATATGGTAGTGTGGCTGGCGTGTTTGTTCATGCCGATGCCAATAAAAAATCAATTTCTGGACCCGGTGTAGGTAATTATATTACCGTAGCTAAAGCTGCTGCGTTGGCGAAAAGTATTTTAGGTCAAGATGGATTAGAGCAAACGTATGTGCAAGCGCATGGTACCGGCACGCCTCAAAATCGTGTGACCGAGAGTCATATTCTTAACGAAGTGGCAAAAACGTTTTCTATTAAATCATGGCCTGTTGCAGCCATCAAATCTTACATTGGACATACGGTCAGCGCAGCGGGGGGTGATCAATTGATTGCATCGTTAGGTGTGTGGCAGCACGGTTGGGTACCTGGTATCAAGACCATTGATCATATTGCCGACGACGTTCACGCTTCTAACCTTGATATTCTGCTCGATCACCTGCCTGTGGGCGCCAAGGGCGAGGATATGAAAGCCGTGGTCCTTAACTCCAAAGGTTTTGGTGGCAATAATGCGAGTAGCTTAATCTTGTCACCTCAGCAAACCATGGAAATGCTGAGTAAGAAACATGGTCAAGCAGCTTTAGATACATACCATCAAAAACATACACACGTTCAGCAACGCATTGATGAGCTGGATGCTCAAGGTGTGGCCGGTAAAGAACGTATTATTTATAAATTTGGTGAGTCGGTGATGGATGAAGCCTCGGTTTCGATCACGCCATCAGAGCTTAAGCTTTCAGAATTTAAACAAGCGATTCCATTACCTACGGTAAATCCTTATTCAGATTATTGTGATAGCTAAGATTGAAACTAGGTTTAATTATTATTAGAACTAGTTTTAATCTATGCTATCATTTAAATATACCGTTGTTATTTGTGTGTATGACCTATGCAGACTCAAGCAGATAAAATAAAAAGCTTTATTTTAAATCATGTAACTCAGCATGCGCATGATATTGTCAGTCATACGATGGCTAAATTTTCTGTTTCTAGAACAACCGTTTTAAGGCATCTTCAGCACTTAATTCACCAAAAAAAAATAACAAAAACAGGCCGAACCAAGCAAATTACTTATACGCTTACAGCTGCGCTTAACAAGCAATTAAGTATTCATTTAGATAAAAATTTTGATGAGTTTGAATTTTTTAGTGAGTATTTTGGTCAGCTTTTATTACAAAACTTAAATAAACCTGCTTATGCTATTTGTGAATATGTTATTACAGAATTATTAAATAATTGCAAAGATCATTCGAAGGGAAGTAAAGCGGTCATCAGTACGCATCTTGAGGGCGATGTATTTCATTGTGTGATTGATGATAATGGAGAAGGCTTGTTTGAAAGCATAGAAGCGAGTTCTTCTTTCACCGATATTCGCGATATTATATTTGAATTAAGTAAAGGTAAATTAACGCGAGATCCAATCAACCATACAGGCGAAGGGCTTTTCTTTAGTTCACGTGCAGTGGATAGGTTTTCGATTGTTGCAAATGATTATCAGTTTATTCGAGATAATTTAGAGAGTGATTGGACATTTTGTAAGGCTCCACGTGTTAACGGCACACGTGTCACGTTTGAAATTAATAAAAATACAGCCAGACAGTTAGATGCTTTGTTTGAAGGCTATACAGAAGACTTCTCATTTAATAAAACAGATATTCTGGTTGATTTATCGCAACATTATGGCGAGCGTCTTATCTCGCGTTCACAGGCCAAACGTGTGTGCAGACGATTGGAAAATTTTACGCATATTACTTTGGATTTTAAAAAAATTGAGGCTGTAGGGCAGGGTTTTGTTGATCAATTATTTCGCGTATATCAAAGAGAAGCTCCTCATATGGTGATAACTTATATCAATGCAAATACAAGCGTGGATTATATGATCAAACGTTGTTTAGCCGCACAGAGTGGTATGTAAAAATGATGCCTGTTCATACCCCATCAAACGACATCGTAGCTATTCTTGCTAATCCTTTATTCCAAGCACTTCTTACTTCAGGTGAAGCGAGTGTTGATGAAGAATCAGGGCTTATTATAATTCAGCAACGCCCTATCAGGGATATGAAATATTTAGCTGGATTACGTGCTCAATTACAGGATCTTCAGAGATATATAGAGCAAAATGTACGCTCACAAGAGCTTATACAAAACATAACTTTTCAACGTATTTTATCCTTCGTTCACTATAAATGCTTATTTACCCATGGAATTTTGACGTTAGATAAAGTGTTTGCCTTGAATTCGGAGCAAATAAAAAGTCTTGATAGGCTGAAAGCGTTTGTTAGGGAAAGTCTCGATGTAGGACCTGGTGGCAACGATGGCATGTTAGCAAGCGAAGAACACATTGCCGGCTGTGTTGATAAGATGCTCAATTATCATATTATTTCTAAACAAGATATGTTTAACTTTCCTGATATAACGTATTTATCTCCTTCTCTGTGTTCTTTGATTGTTAAAGGTAAAATCTCTTTTATACAAGCTCAATTACTTACTGAACAGCAAAAAGTGAATTTCAGCGGTAACAATACGTATTGTTTGATTTTGGCGGATATACTTACAGTTACTCAAGTTGCTCGGTTGTCGTTCGACAAACTTTGTCGTATAGAACGGCTTAACCTACGTGAAATTAAAGCGAATGATGTTTTTAATAAAAACTTATGTATTGCCGTACAACAGGAGGCTATCCAGTATATAAAAAACGTGTGTAATCCTCAGACGTCGCAAAGTTTTATGCTTTTTAATCAAACCATGATGGATATGGAGCGGAGGCATATAAATACACACGTTTGGCATCAGATTAAAGAACGTGTGGCAACACGGATGTGGGATAAATATCATTTTTTGTTTTTAAGTCAAAGCGATCCTGGTTTTATTGAACGCATTGATGCTGGGCAAGATATAAAATTAGCTCGAAGCTCTGAAGTACAGGCGCTTTTGGCAAGTTCAGAAGGTTATCGACAATACGTTCGTCATACGATGTTTCATAGCCGCTTCTTCCGACCTGTCATGTCGGCTCAAGAAGAAAGTAGCGGCTATGAAATAGCACCGATAAGTGTGTCTTAAGGTGCAGGGCTGGTGTTTGAAAGCGTTTCTGGATCAGTCGTTTGATTATGGTGCCATAGACCAATTGCTGCGAGACTGACCAACAATACAGGTGCTGCCATAGGGAGTGTGAGCACTTCAAGTAAAACCAAAGCCACAGCAGCACATGTACTGAGTGCGACTAACGTCAGAGCCGATTGATTGTATTGGTCTTGTAGTGCTTTGACAGCATCAGTTAAATCCTTTTGAACAAAGGCTTGTTGAAACATGAGATGGTCGAGCTCGTTTTCATGAGCTATTATTTGGTCGTTGACCGTGGCGATTGCACGCCGTAACTCTGCGTCGTAATCCCTGATCTTATCTTCCGTTAAGGGTTCTTCTATAGGAAGCGCATTAAACGCTGTGATGATTGCCTCGTCGCTTGACTGTTTGTTTAGAGCCCAACTGTATTCACGAGAGGTCTGTATTTTTTGCTGTTCAAGTGCTTCTTTAGCTTCTGGTAATGCGCGCTCAGCATCTGATTCGTTGTTATAAATAATCTGATTTAACTCGCTGATGGAATCAGCTAAGCGAGTTTTTTCTGCATCAACTAAGGCATGTTCCGTTCTGATGTTTTCTTTTTGTTCTTCTGCGACAGCTGGATCGATACAGGTGATTAACGAACTCTGGTACGTATTTTTTGATGCTAGTAGCTTAGCCACAGGAGAGTTCATCAAAATTTGAATAAGTTCGTTCGTTATATTTACGCTATAGTCTGCGCTCAGAAGCTTTTCAATTTTAACAATATTGATCATGACATTATACGCGTTTTGCGGTGCAGAGTCGCTTCCCACGTAGTTGGGAACAGTACGCTGAAGCTGTATGTCATTTAAATAAAACTGTAAGGATTTCAGTCCTAAAGATAACGAATTAAGTTTTTCGAGTATAATTTGATTTTTCTCGAGTTGTTCTCGTTCTGTAAGGCTTGAGGTAATTTTGGGAAGCGCATTTATTTTTGCTTGTATGTTTTGTTTTTTTTCTTCTAATTCATTTAGTTTTTCTTGGGTAGATTTTTGCGAAGTTATCGCTTGATTGAATGCTGTAATGCTATGACAGGCACCCAGCCGGGCCGATCTATCTAATAAAAGATCTCTATCTTCAATGAAACCTCGAAGCGATTTGTTTTTGGCCTCTATGTCATGTGGAATTTGGGCGTATTTAGCATGGGCCGTTATAACCGCCGTGATGGCATCATCAAAATTAAATAAAGGCATAGAACTCTCTTAATAAACAATAATGAAACCATATTGTACCCTGATCAACCTTAGTGTCAACATAAAATTATTATTGGGCGCAATCAAACCCGCTGGTTTGCTCTTAAATAAATCTTTGTGTTATTGTTTGTCGCATTTTTTTTGGTTATTCGAGGATATTTTGTTTATGTCTATATTTAAGCTATACAATTTTGTAGGTAAGCATCTTGATGTATTACGTGGAAAAGGCTTTGGCATTGATGTAGCACGTGCGCCTCGAGAAGCCTTCTACGGAAATA
>TARA_R110002126_G_scaffold1051_1_pt1 | contig 38505 bp, 38 predicted proteins | sample TARA_R110002126 | Tara Oceans TARA_R110002126 (sample SAMEA4397536) | marine metagenome | biome: Polar Biome; feature: [DCM] deep chlorophyll maximum layer (ENVO:01000326); material: water (ENVO:00002006), including particulate matter (ENVO:01000060) such as... | depth 30 m | reverse complement strand
GCACCAGCACCAGCACCAGCACCAGCACCAGCACCAGCACCAGCAATCTTACAGCATGATCCACTTGAAATGCTTCATCAAGACTTGGCCTTTCGCTTTAGAAATTTGCAAACCATGATTGCTCGGGCCAAACATAGAGAGCCAGAAGAAAAAATAAAATTAAACCGTCCTTTTTCTAATTTACAACACGATATTTGGTCGTTTTCAAAACAAATAACACGAGAATACCCACCATCCGAGCATCATGTTCTTGGCGGCCCTGTGCTGGAGGCTTTGTTTCTCGTGCTCAATATCCAGCTGACTCATATTACATTTTTAGATGATCTCAATACTTCAGGCCCCAATCCTGCGTACAACCTTCAAAAAATATCCAGCGCAATGCAATTGATGGCACAACTTTTAAGAGTATTTAATGCTTATTATCAGCACTCTGATGCCGTGCCCCTTCAAAAACAAGAAATGCAGCATTATTATGACTATATTCAAGGTAAATCTCTGGATGCAAAAGAACTTTCCACGTATAAAAAAATCTTGACGTGTACCTGTTTAACGACCGATGAAAAAGGCCAGGTAAACGAAAAATATCAATTTATGCAGAAGCTGCAAGTCAAACATGTTGGCGAACTCTTTAAGTCTTTTTATCACATCCAAGACGAGTCACAACCGATTATTTCTACAGATATGACGATTCAAGCTCTGCGAGACGCCTGCCATCGGGCATTAAAAAACAAACCTAATCCTGATGTACTGCGAGAGCTTCTCCGCTGTGCCGGACATCGATTAAACCTTGAGTTTAACGAAGTGATGTCGTTATCCGATGATAACCACATCGCCGTACCTTATATTGATGGTGACATTTTACGACAAGATATTGCGTATATTCACCCAAGTCAGGTCACAAATTTTTATGATGGTGTAGATAGCCGTAAACTTAAGCTGCTCATCATCTTAGATTTGTATTATAAAATAAAAATCGCGTACCTTGAGGCGTATATTCCAACCATTACATCTAACGAAAATGGCTATCTTGAGTATGAGAACCATCAATTATTCTCCAGCCATTTTAGACGCGATGCCCTCAGGTTTTTATTACTCAATGATTCAAACTACGCCGTTGAGAACGTTGTAAAAAATACCACAGACTTAGCCTATAATATTGAATTTTCAACACCGTTTATTCAAGATATGGCGCAATATAAATTACGTAAACTAGCACAGGCACAACAGGTACCCCAGGCACAAGCAGATGCCCATCCGGTTTCTGCGACAACACATTCAGAACCCGCTCCCAAAAAAGGCGCAGCTCAACCGAAGCCCCTACCGAAGCCTAAGCCTAAGCCTAAAGTAAATACACTCGATGATTTGATACAACAATTTGGCGCAAGTTACTTGTTACCCGCGGCCCCTGGATGGAAAAACTGCCGCGCCCAAATTAAAACGTTATTGCATGAAAAAAAATACGACCAAGCCGAAGGCTTAATTGATCCATGGATGCATGACGCCCTACAAGATGTCGATGCAGAAACAACACCGTTTAAACGAAGCATATTCGAAGCCATCTTTTTTAAAGTGCTCATCGAAAAATCACGAGAAAACTATACAAAAGCACTGGCCATGCTTAACATACTTAAAAATTATCGCGTTGCTGAAGCACATCACCCCAAAAATTATGCTGAGCAAACGCAGCAAATTTTATGTGAAGAAGCATTAATTTATCATTTAACAAATCAGCCTGAAAACGCGGAACGCTGTTTTGCCGAAGCAGCTTCACGTGCAAAAGAAAGGGGCATGGTGTGTTTCCCAAGTATCTACCATTGGGCAAAACAGTCTCCCTCCAATCATCATCTTGCAAGCTACGAGTACTACACGGCCTATTTAGAGCAACTAACACCCATGGCGATTGATGATTACAGCCTGCCTTATGTTCATAAATTCTACTATATTTTGCTACAACACCATGTTCTCTCGGGGATAGCAGACACATTCCAACGAATAGCAGGTCATGCAATAGCGGCAAAGTCGAGCTTAAACCCTAATGCACAAGCCGCGGACGTTATAAATCTTTTGCTGAACACACGATTTGATGAGCGTAGCTTTGATACAAAAATCGAACTGTTGCTACTTGATGCAAAAACAAAAGCAACCGTACATTTTGATAGCTACACAAAACAATCCCGGGATGATGTACTGGAGTCGATTAAAACACTCAAAAAATATCCGTTAACACCTTATTTAACTGAAGAAATTCATCAATTAGAAACCATGCTCACACTCACCCAAAATACACGGGAAAGACTCGCTCGAAAAGAAGCGCGAGGCTCAGGCGCTCAAAGACGCTTAGGAGGCTCTCATCAAGAGGGACTCCCAAACGCCTTTTTTCAAGCCATGCAAGGGGTTAGCCAAACAACAGGGGATAGTAAAGAGCAAGAAGTACTTAGCGCGTTCGCTAAATTCTTACAAGAAAAAATGGGATAAGCCGCTGATATGCCTCCAGCAAAAGCGCTTCGACCATTAGGAAGATAATACACGCTACCATCCTTCTTGAACGTGGCCTCCATGGGGCCATTCAGGTAGGGCTTTAGTGCTTGCACTATTTAACTGTTCACACAAGATATCCGCAGCGTCTTCACCTGAATCACCATCGATATTAACGCGCGCACAGAAGCTGTTATATTCAGATTGATCAAATTGCTCCAGCCTCTCTTCTTCAGGTTCTTTTTTTGAAAAAAGCCACGAGCCAAACGAGTCCAATGTTTTAAACAACGCAGGTTTTTTATCTTCAGGTGCCATTTCAGCCACTTGCCAGTGCGCATAAAAAAGTGCGACTAAACCCACGGCAAAAATAGGCATCCCGATGCCAAGTGGCATAAATACAAATGCGAGTAAAAATAGTGTAGGTAAAATAATATCGGTTAGAACATTACAAATAATTTGCGCTTTTTGATATTCAATCATTTGAGTTTGATAAAGCTCCGTCGCCATGGATTTTTTTAAACCCAAATATAATAATTTTGATTCGGTTTGAAGCTCAGTATCATCGGGCAATGCTTCAAGCGCCTTTGACGTCCTTTTAAATAAACTCCAATACGCCTTATAATCTTGCTTGCTCAAATCTCGTGATTCAACTTCTTTTTGAATAATAAGTTCGCCGCTTAAGGCTTTATAGGCAACCCCAAAACCAAAACACATGGCAGCTCCCGTCAGCGTCAATATCATCGCCGTGAACGGTGCAATCAATGCCGGTGGAAAGAAAAAACTGCAAAGCACGGTAAATCCAATAATCACCCCCACACCATACATAAGATTAAGCTCATGTTGCTTCACTTTGCAGCGCCAATCCCGCTCAAGTTTTTTCTGTGTATCCTGCAACTTATCATGCTCAAGCATGAGTCGTGCAATAAATTTATCATTTGGGTTTGCGCTCGATAATTCTTTTATTTTTACTGACAGCGCATCAATACCTTGGTCATAAAAGCTAAGCCTTGCTTCGTGCTCTGTTTTTGCTTCTTCATATTGCCACCATACCAAAAATAGATCGGCAATAAACAACACGCCGGTTAATACATTTCCCCAGAAACCCAAAATATTTTGTCCAACCAACCAAAAAAAACAAACAAAATTAACAAGGCCCCAAACCGCATTATTAAGCATAAGAAATTTTCGCTCATCCCATTGGGTTTTAAAGCGTTCATACCAACCAAGCTCTAGATCCCGTACTTTTTTTGTAAGCCCAAAACTTAGTGTATTTTGTAAAACAATGGATGCCGAAATCCCAAACGTTGTAAAATATAAAATATAACCTAACGACCCTGTAGCCAACGCTAAATCATTTAATATAACTTGCGTTACCGGCAATGCTTGTTGAACAGATCGCGCAATCACATTGCAAATAGCTTGCGCCAGGGCATTTGCCCACACAAAATAAAGACGTAGTCCATTATAAGACATCAAAATATCGTGATAATTTTCCAATTGATTCAACGTCATATTTTCAATTATCGCTTGCACGACCGGCACAATATTAAGCATTCCAAAATAACGCATGGCGCCATCTTTATCACTCGTTGTTTTTGGGCAATCTAGAGGTGTTGGCTCTGCCTTTTTTTCTGGATACCCTCTTGCACGCCTTAAAGCCGTATGCATACGGCCAACACGTTCGCGATAGGCTTCATGTTCAGGTAAAACCGGTAAATTTCTGGTTTCTTTCGCCCGTTCTGCAGACATTATAATAAGATAATTCAGCAGCTTTAATTTCCCCTCGATCACATCAAGCTCTGCTTCATAACGTGCTTCGTGTGCCTTGGCTTTAATTAAAAACGTTGCGGGGTCTAAAGTCGTTAAAAAATATTCTCCATCCTCCAAGGCTTGAACCAACGAACGTCGGTTGAGTATCGCACTGCGGAGATCAATAGGATAACTATCTCTTTTTACATCACCCTCATCAGCACATCGGTCAACTAACTTGCGCGCTTGCTCGTTTAAAAGAAAATATGAGGGAGACTCCAGAATGCCCACGGCTTCTGGATGATATAGATTTGCTTGAGAATCACGCCCCTTCCCCATACCTAACCTCGTATACACACAAAAATATATTGCTTTCTTAAATTATTTTTTGAATTAAATATGCTTAATATAAATACTAGTACTTTTTTCAAATATCGCTAGTTTTCAGCAGCTTACAAACAGGCTCTTCGCTAAAAGCAAGCACGCTTGAAGCGTGCGCTTACAGTTTCATAACATGGGTATGATTATTTTTCTTCTATTGGTAGAAGGCCTCTGATATTCTTCGCCCGATTTAGTTTTTTTTAACCTGTATTATAGGAGTATTCATCTCATGCCAGCACTTAACCCTACCGCACAAAATAAAACATATAGCCCTCTCCTCGCTACACTCCCTGAAGAAGCAACAAAAACAGAAATAAAAGCAGAAAACAGTTCGACTTTCTTTTCACGTAGATTTATTACTACCGCAGGTGTAGGCTTTGCACTTGGAGTGACGGCGTATTTTTCAGCACCTATTGCCATAGCTGCAACATTTGCGATTGGCGTAACTGCTTCTGCTTACTACGGTGTAACAGCACTTGTTAATTATTTCAAAAAAAGTGATCGCGCTCCAGAGAATACTGACACACCAGCAAGCACGACAGATGCTAATAACGATACTCAGAACGCCCAAAGCAACACCTATAGTCGTGTACATCAAGCAACACATGGCACAACAAAAATCAAAGATAAAACAACAGAAGATACAAAAGAAGAAGCAAAAAGCGAACAACTAGAAACAACGCCTGTCATTAAGCAAAACGAACAGTCTCCTGAAAAACCAGTAGCCACACAAGAACAAGGTGATTCTCTCGAAACTACATCCAGTCATCGCATTTAATATCAAATTCACAATAAAAAAACGCGGCCTAGGCCGCGTTTTTTATTGTCAAACACCACACGCGACCCAGCTTAACGAGCAACAAACCGCTCGACCGTTCGAACAAATCGCTCGACCAACTCATCCAGCTCTTCGTCACTCATGATAAGTGGCGGAAGCAAACGCACTACAGTTTCTGCCGTGACACTAAATAAAACACCTTCGTCCAAACCGATCTGTTTCATATCATGTGCAGGACCATCAAACTCCACACCCAACATCAGACCTTTACCTCGAATACCACGTACACGCGGATGATCACCGATGCGCGCCATCAAGGCCTGTTTTAACTTGAGCCCTAAGGTTGCGGCGCGCGCGCATAGATTATCTCGCACAATAACATCCAGCACCGTATGCGCCGTAGCGCAAGCCAATGGATTACCACCAAACGTAGAACCATGACTACCCGGTATAAATAAACCGCGTGCGCGCTCACCTATCAAACATGCACCAATAGGCATGCCATTACCAAGACCTTTAGCTGTGGTCATAATATCGGGCTGAATACCTAAGCCCATGCACGCAAATAAATCTCCCGTACGACCGTTGCCCGTTTGCACTTCATCAAAAATTAATAACCAATCGTTGGCTTTGCACAACTCGACAACGGCATGCAAATACGCTTCATCTGCAACCGTTAAACCGCCTTCGCCTTGAATGGGCTCAAGCATCACGGCAACGACATCATGGCGATTGGATGCAATCGTTCTCATCGCTTCGATGTCGTTAAACGGCGCACGTACAAAACCAGGGACCAAAGGATCAAATCCAGCTTGATGCTTTCGACCGCCCGTTGCCGTTAATGTTGCCATCGTTCGACCATGAAATGCTCCCGTCATCACAATAATTGACGGTGTATCAATTCCTTTTTTATGACCAAATAAACGCGTGAGTTTAATTGCCGCTTCATTCGCTTCGGAACCCGAATTACAAAAAAACACTTCCGGCATACCGGTCAATTCGGTGATTTTATCAGCCAGCGCTTCCTGTTCTAAAATACGAAACGCATTCGAGGTATGTAAAAGCTTCGCAGCTTGCTTTTGAATCGTTGCTGTCACATCAGGATGCGCATGACCTAAGCCACACACAGCAATCCCACTTAACCCATCTAAATACGCCCTTCCATCTTCATCATAAAGCCAAGCACCTTCACCGTGTGTGAAAGCCACCGGAAGTGGATGATAGGTTGTGGTCAATGCCATGTGTTTTCTCCTCTTGATGCAAGACGACTAGCCTAGCCTAAATTTGCAGCTACAAAATTCCAATTAACCAACGCCCAAAATGCGTTTAAATAATCAGGACGACGGTTGCGATAATCAATGTAATACGCATGCTCCCACACATCACACGTCAACAAAGGTTTTAAATCTGACGTCATTGGGTTCGCCGCGTTGCTTGTACTGGTAATTTTAAGCTGACCATCGGCATCTTGTACGAGCCATGCCCATCCTGAACCAAACGTTGTGATGGCAGCTTGTGTAAATTGCTCTTTAAATGCGGCAAACGAACCAAAAGCATGAATAATTGCTTCCAACAAATCGCCTGTCGGCTCATCACCACCGCTTGGGCTCAAGCATTCCCAATAAAAACTATGGTTCCACACCTGAGCTGCGTTATTAAATACACCGCCCGATGATGTTTTAATCAGCTCTTCAAGCGATAATGTTGCAGACTCGGTACCTTCGACTAATTTATTTAAATTCGTGACATAGGTTTGGTGATGCTTGCCGTAATGATACTCAAGGGTCTCTTTTGAAATATGAGGCGCTAAAGCATCCATCGCGTACGGTAAAGCAGGTAAGGTAAAGGTCATATTGAATCTCCAAAAAATAAGGGTAAGTGTATCAGGGTAAGCCGCGCTTTCAAACGAAACTTTAAACATCATAAATTAATAGGGTTTGCGGTTGCATAAGAAATCAACTTACCCGATAATTACGCATTCAAATCAAAAAAATCAACGGGTGTTATCATGGATACAATCAATACGTTAGATAAAATTAAACAACAAATCGCCGATCATACCATTTTACTGTACATGAAAGGCAGTCCCCAATTTCCGCAATGTGGATTTTCGTCACAAGTCGTTCAATGCCTGCAAGCCTATGATATTAAATTTGCTTCGGTTGATGTTCTGGCCAATCCAGACATACGACAAACGTTGCCACAATACGCCAACTGGCCGACCTTTCCCCAGCTTTATATCAACGGTGAATTGATTGGCGGCTGTGATATTATTGTTGATATGCATGAACAAGGTGAGCTTGGACCTTTATTGAAAGAAGCCACAGCTTCTTAATTTTTATTAATCCCCATGGAGAATAACATGAGTATTTTAGTCACAAAACAAGCGCCAGATTTTACAGCGCCGGCAGTACTAGGTAGCGGGGAGATTGTGAATAACTTCAATCTTAAAGAACATTTAAACGGTAAATACGGCGTGGTATTTTTCTACCCGCTGGATTTTACGTTTGTTTGCCCATCAGAACTGATTGCGCTTGATCATCGGTTAGCAGAATTCAGCTCGCGAAACACAGAAGTGGTTACTGTTTCCATCGACTCTCATTTTACCCACAATGCCTATCGTAAAACATCGGTGAACGATGGCGGTATTGGTGAAGTTAAGTTTACGATGGTCGCTGATATGAACCACGCTATTTGCCAAGCTTATGGCGTTGAACATCCTGAAGCCGGTGTTGCTTTGCGTGGTGCTTTTATTATCGATAATCACGGTGTGGTCCGCGCTCAACTCGTTAATGATCTGCCTATCGGTCGTAATGTCGATGAATTGCTTCGTTTAATTGACGCGGTCCAATTTACCGAAGAGCACGGTGAAGTATGCCCAGCAGGCTGGAAAAAAGGCGACACAGGCATGAACGCATCACCAAAAGGCGTTGCAGAATATTTAGCTGAGCACAGCAGTACTCTCTAAGTACTCTAGGCTTTTATATACTTAATGAGTAGACTTAAACGGCTGCCATGTGTTGATGATCTCACAAAACAGGGCGGCCGTTTTTTCGGCATCATAAATCGCTGAATGTGCTTCGTTCGCATCAAATGAAATACCCGCAACTTTCATGGCTTTTGCAAGTACTGTTTGGCCGTAATGAACCCCTGAAAGGGTTGCCGTATCAAAACTGGTGAAACGATGGAACGGTGATTTAATCCCCGTGCGTTCAGCCGCTGCGTTCATGAATGCCAAATCAAACCATGCATTATGTCCCACCAAGACCGCTCGTGTGCATTTGCTTGCTTCAAGCGCTTTCCAAATGGGTGCGAATAAACGCGTGAGCGCCTGCTTTTCATCCACCGCTCCTCGAAGCGGCTGAAACGGGTCTATCCCGTTAAATGCCAACGACTCGGGATCAAGTAACGCACCTTCAAACGGCAAGATATGCTCAAAAACGGAAGATCCTACGGCGAGTTTTTTATCGCGTGTATATTCTAATAGCACCACGCACACTTCAAGTAAAGCATGCTTTGAAGCATCAAGTCCTGCGGTCTCAACATCAACCACCACCGGTAAAAAACCACGGAAACGTTTATTCATACAACACTCCAAGCAAAACAACCACCGGCATTCACAGGAACCACCTGTGTCTTACCTAAATCTAATTGATGGGGTACATCTACAGACTTTCGAGTGAGTCGGACTGTTTCTTCTGATGGTAAAAGATGATAAAACTCTGCGCCAAAACGCCCTAAAAACGCATCCAATTTATCCAGCGCCCCAAGCTTATCAAACACCTCGGCATACATCGACAACGCAAACGGTGCTGAATAAATACCCGCACAACCTTCGCTACACTCTTTTTGGGCAATGCCATGCGGCGCACTGTCCGTGCCTGCAAAAAATTTTGGGTTACCGCTCACAGCGGCGGTCTGTAAGGCGGCCTGATCGTCCTGATGTTTTAAAATAGGCAGGCAATAATAATGCGGTCGAAGTCCGCCCGCGAGTAATTGATTGCGATTATACATTAAATGATGGGGCGTAATCGTTGCGGTCAGCGTGCTTGGCCCGTCACGTACAAAATCAACGGCCGCTCGTGTTGATATATGCTCGAGAACAACACGTAATTTCGGAAAATCCCGTATCAACGGTTTAAGTTTTTGCTCAATAAACAAAGCCTCGCGCTCAAAAATATCTCCGTCTAACACCTCGCCATGCACTTGCAAGACCACATCGGCCGCTTGCATGGCATGAAGTGCTGGATACAACGCTTGGATAGAACGCGCGCCCGCTTCAGCATTCGTCGTGACCCCTGCAGGATATAATTTAGCACCTAAAACAAAGGGATATTTTTGAGCATGAGCAAAAACATCTGGATCAACATCTTCGTTTAGATATAACGTCATGTAAGGCGTAAAGTGTGGGTAGGCTTTGGATGCAAATAAAATGCGTTTACGATAAGCAAGTATGCTATCTAACGTCGTCAATGGAGGCGTTAAATTAGGCATAACTAAGGCGCGTCCGATATGACGCGCTGTTGCTGGTACCGTATGCTCAAGCAGCGCACCATCTCGAAAATGAACATGCCAATCATCAGGACGTGTGATGGTTAATATCTGTGTCAAACCCGTGCCTCATCTAATAAAAAATGCTTTGCGAAGAATAGCACGGTTTTAACATCACTTCAGAAAATCATAAGCGGCTAATTGATACGTATTTAAAAAATCATCTTGAATAACCACAGCTTTTTTATGCACACACGGTAATTTTACATCTTTATTTAAAACACCGGTGCGATAATGCCAACCCGCGGGTAATTTAAGCGTCTCTCCCAACCTAGATAAACTGCGCGGTGTTTGAGCGGCTTTATCAAGGCTATAAGACTGCATTACATACACTTGGCCTTCTGGATCGATTAACTCATATACAGGCTTTCCTGCTTTATACGTCCATACAACGTTCCGGTCGACGTGATGCTGATTGTACGGTTTATGGCCTTTGACAATATCTCTTAGCTTAATATGAACAAGCGCCACTTTTTTCATGGACATACCTTTAATTTTCTTTTCAGACGTATTTGCCAAAGGTGTACTGTCTATCTCATCAATCGTCCAAAATCGTGGGCCGTTGAGAATAGCGATACGCGCTTTCATATCTTTTTTGAGTGTTTTTGACGTTATTTTTTTCCACTCGGCCTCTGGGCATTGATTTAAACCCATGGTGTTATACACAGCAAGTGTCAAACGACCTTGCGAAACAATCACTTCGCAATATCGAGCGCCCCGAACATCATCCATGTGGGCAGCATAACCAAGTACAGGTAGACATAATAATATCGTAGCGAAAACGTGTTTAATTTGCATGACCCTCTCCATCGGTTCAATTATTTTTAGTCCTGTTATTTATATAAATAGGCAATATTTACAAAAAATGCAAGGATTTAGAAAGGATTGATTTTATTTTGATTGAATAATTTCTTTTCAAGTCTATACTTATGTCGTAAGATGAAAAAGATATAAAAAATACGAATGGAACGATGGAACGGTTGAGGCGATAATGATTAAATCGAAGCTTATAGCAAACCTTGCCGCTGACATGACGCATTTACCGGAAAAACGCATCATGGAAGGCGTAAATTTAATTCTTAAAACAATGAGTCACTCACTCACACAGGGTGAACGCATTGAAATTAGAGGATTTGGCAGTTTTTCACTACGGCACAGGCCACCACGCAATGCCCACAACCCCAAAACGGGCGAAAAAGTTATCACTGAAGAAAAAAACACGCCGCATTTCAAGCCAGGCAAAGAACTGCGGGCACGTGTGGAGGCATCTCGCCATACGCACCCTCTTCAGGACGACGAACCCACATAAATCAAGTCCGGGGTAACGTTACACCGGTTTGATTTTGATATTTGCCTGCTCGGTCGCGATAAGACACGGAACACGGCTCATTGGCCCCTAAAAAGATCATTTGCGCAACACCCTCGTTCGCATAAATTTTTGCAGGTAAGGTGGTTGTGTTCGAAAACTCCAACGTAACATGACCTTCCCATTCAGGCTCAAGCGGCGTGACATTCACAATAATCCCGCAACGCGCGTACGTCGATTTACCCAGACACACCGTAAGCACATCTCGAGGAATGCGAAAGTACTCAACCGTTCGTGCTAATGCAAACGAATTAGGCGGGATGATACACACGTCCGCATTCACATCAACAAAACTGTTTTCATCAAACGCCTTGGGATCCACAATCACTGAATTAATATTCGTAAATACTTTAAATTCAGGCGCGCAACGAACATCGTAACCGTAACTCGAGACACCGTACGAAATAAGGCGACCCTGGTCGTTCTCACGCACTTGCCCCTGTTCAAATGGCTCAATCATGCCATGCTCAAGCGACATTTTTTTTATCCACCTATCCGACATAACCGACATCGAGCTACTCCCACCAAAAACAAAACGAACCTATCCTACCATAAAGCTCAAATAACTTCATAAAAAAAGGGCCGTCGTTTCCGACGGCCCTTTCCGAGAAAAGCTAAGCTCCGTGCGATTAAGCAACGTTTCCTAACCAGTTCAAGCCAAAGTACAAGCCTTGAAGTCCGAAGTCGCCACTCACAACTTGTGATGCTGAACTAACAGGATCGCCATTGATTGCTTGTGTTGCGTTAAAATAATTAACAAACATCCAACCCACATCAAGTGTTAAATCCCCTTGAGCCATCGCATAACCGTATTTAATACCAAGCTTCGCTTCAAGTTCAGGAACGATCGTCGCTTTTGATGCGCTCAAAGGAAAGACTGTCGTATTATGCTCGTAAGCAAAGCTTATTTTACTCGTTCCCGCCAAGAGTGCTGCGGCTCCATTCGCGTAAACGCCTAAACCATTACCCCAATCATAACTCATATCAGCACCAACACGAGCCCCAAATCCATTGTATGTTGGCTTAGAACTAAAATTGTCTACCGCATTATTATCTGAGCTTTCTGTTCCTGATATATTTAATGTATTCGCAATACGTGCGTATTGGAAACCACCGTGAAAACGAATGTTTTTATTCTCACCAAAATCAACATGCTGACCGAACTCTAAGTTCACAGCATCCCATTTAGGGTTAATCGACGTGCGTTTATTTTCATCAATATCTTCATCAACAATAAATGTGTAGTCTGCTGACAAGTTTCTTGTGGTTGATTTATCGATATGATACCAATTCAAATTAGCATCGTTACCGGTATTAAAATGGTAAGAACCTTCAATAAAAAAGCCCCATGCCCATGTTTGATTAAAATCTTGGTATGCACCTGTGGTGTTATTAACAGCTGAATAGCTGTAATCGCCACCCGAAAATGCAGGTTGCAGATACAAAGCTTTCGCACCCAAGTCCCAAGCTGTGCTTTCGCAAGGTACCGTTACGTTGACAGCACTGCAAACAGGTCCCATTGATCCGGCAAATACAGCACTACTGCTAAGAGCAAGTACCGCTACGGCTGTTTTCTTTAAATTTAACATGCGTGTTTCTCCACTTTATTATTATAATCTTCCGTTTAAACTCGTCATAACCATAACACTTATCTATTGTTCTAATCTACCATAACGCCTCAAGCTCATTCGAACACTCAAAATATTGAAGCACTTGCTCCGATGACACAGCATCCCACGTGGCAGGAGACCACTTGGGTGATTTATCTTTATCAACTAAACGTGCACGAACACCTTCGTAAAAATCATGATGTTTAAAAAAGTGATAAGCAAGGCCATAATCCATAGCTAGACACTCCGCCAGACTCAAGCCTTTTGCGCGACGAAGCTGTTCAAACGTGACATGAAGACTGAGCGGTGATTGCTCTAAGAGCAACGCTTTTGTGTCTTGCGACCACGTTGTATTTTGTTGTTCAAGCGCTTCAAATACTTCGGATAAATCTGACTTATGATTAAATGCATCAGCAACAAACTCTGCTTCACTGGGTGAACATCCCTTCGGCATCCCACACTGATACGCTTCCAAACAAGCACTTACCTGTTGATCTGCATTTGCTGATAAATCACGTGTACGTAATTGTGTTAAAATATCCGGGATTCTATGAGACGGCACGGTGTATTTGACTAAACCCATCGCATAAGCATCCGAACTTTTAAGACGCCGTCCGGTCAGGCCTAAATACAAGCCAAAGCCGCCGGGACACGCAGATAATAAATGACTCGCACCAATATCAGGAAAAAAACCAATGCTCGCTTCAGGCATCATAAATGCAAACTGCTCACTTGCAACAGCATGTGAGCCGTGTAACGTAATCCCAACACCACCGCCTATGGTCAAACCATCCATCAATGAAATATAAGGCTTACCAAAAACAGAAATCAAATGATTCAAACGATACTCATGCTTAAATAAACGCATGGGAACCAAAGGATCATCTCGACCCACATCAAACACCCAGCGAACATCTCCACCCGCACAAAAGATTTTTGCAGGAGGCGCTTGAACAACAATCGCATGAACCTCTGAATCATGCTGCCAAAGTTTCAATTGCTTATCTATAGCCTCAAACATCGTCAACGTTAAAGCGTTAAGCGCTTTCGGTCGATTCAATGTAATAAAACCGAGATGATCTTCGACCGAAAATAATACTTCGTGTGGCAAAACACCCATGCTTAAGTCCCCTCAAACACTGCAGGACGTTTTTCAAGAAACGCTGACACACCTTCATGTTTATCTTGTGTTGCGCATATTTTAGCAAAATGCAGCGCTTCAAGCTCAAAAGCATCGTTAATCGACATATCATAACCCGCATCAATCACATCCATCACACTCGCAGCTGCCTGTGGTGCCACGGCTAAAATACTTTGCAAGATTTCTTTACTGCGCGTGATTAAGTCTTCGAGTTGAACCACTTCGCTTACCAAGCCCCATTTTTCAGCCATATCTGCATCAATCGTACGTCCTGTTAAGCACAAATCCAACGCACGTCCTTTACCAACCAAGCGAGCGAGACGCTGCGTTCCACCATAACCGGGTATAACACCTAACTTCACCTCAGGTTGGCCAAATTTTGCGGCGGTGGCCGCAACCCTCAGGGTTGCGGCCATGGCAAGCTCGCACCCTCCACCAAATGCATAACCATTAATCGCAGCCAACGATGGTTTTCCTAACGTTTCAAGCGTTCGAAACACACGCTGACCATGTTTTGCAAACACATACCCTGTTTGCGCATTACACGCTGATAAACGTTGAATATCAGCCCCCGCGCAGAACGCATTGCCTGCGCCTGTAATCAGCACGGCGCGTACATCTGAATTTTGTTTTGCCTCTAAAAATATGGCATCCAAACTCATCAAAAGATCTGTACTCAATGCATTTAATTTTTCAGGTCGATTCAACGTAATATTTAAAATGCCCGCATCTAAATATTGCTCTACATCTGCCATACTGCTGCCTCCCTATTACATTTAAATAACATACGATTCATCCAGCACTGATTTTGAAATAATTTCACGCATAATTTCATTGGTACCTTCAACCACTTGATTGATTCTCAAGTCTCGAAAAAAACGCTCAAGAGGATAATCTTTAAGACAACCGTAACCACCGTGCAATTGCATGGCTTTATCACTGATTTTAAACGCTGCATCCGTTGCTTGCTGTTTAGCCATAGCACAATATAGCGCCGCTTTAGGATGGTTCGTATCTAAAGCATTTGCCGCACGATACGTCATTAATCGCGCCGATTCAAAAGTGCTAAACATATCAGCAACCTGAAAACGAAGGGCCTGAAAGGCTGCCAATTCTTTCCCAAACTGACGACGTTCATGCAAATATTTTTGAATTAAACGTAAACAAGCTAATGCACCACCCAGCGAGCATGCCGCAATATTCACACGACCGCCATTCAAAGCATGCAGTGCTATTTTAAACCCTGCACCTTCATCCCCCACACGATGACGTATCGGTACGCGGCAATTATCAAAAAACAACATTGATGTTGGCTGACTACGCCAACCTAGTTTTTTTTCCTGCTGACCAAAGCTCAAACCTGGACTATTCTTCTCAACCAGCACACAACTGATGCCATGATGCGATTCGTCGCCCGTACGCACCATACATAAGTACACATCGCTAACGCCACCACCTGAAATAAAGGCTTTTGAACCGTTGAGAATATAATCATCACCATCTTTAATTGCACGCGTTTTAAGAGCAGCGGCGTCAGAACCTGACTCTGGCTCCGTGAGGCAATAACTCGAAAAAACATCCATACATGCAAGCTTAGGCCCCCAAGATGCACGTAACTCAGGCTCTGCATAACGGTCAATCAGAGACATTACCATATTATGAATTGATAAATATGCGCTAGTACTCACGCACGCTGAAGCTAATTGCTCAAAAATTAATGCCGCACTCAGGCGTGACAACCCCGAGCCGCCAATATCTTCTTTCGCAACCATGCCTGCCATACCAAGTTTGGCTGCTTCGTGCAAAATGTCTTGAGGAAAATACCCCGTTTCATCCCAAAATGCTGCGTTAGCCTCAAGTCGCTCACGCGCAAAGCTAGCTGCCATATCGCGTAATAAAATATGTTCTTCATCTAATTGAAAGTCCATTTTTCACCTTTTTGATACGCTAAAAACCATTTCCCAACCAATGCAAGCCAAAGTACAAGCCCTGGAGTCCAAAACTTCCCGTGACGGTTTCTGGTTTCGTTCGGGTTAAAAAATTACTGGGTATCACTTGCGTTGCATTAAAATAATTAATCCACATCCAAGCCAGATCAAGCGTTAAATCGCCCATAGCCATACCATAATCATATTTTATACCCAATTTTGCTTCAACTTCAGGAACCATCGCGACTTTAGAGGCATGTGATTTGAATGGCGCTCCCGTATTATCGATAAACGCATCGCTCGCTTTATCATAACCACCTAAAACAGCTGCTGCAAAATTGCTATAAATACCGATATCATAACCTAAATCATACCCCATATCAGCGCCTACACGTCCACCAAAACCATTGTATGTTGACTTGCTTTGAAACTCAAAAGCTAAACCGTCATGAAGACCCTGTGGATTTTCTCCTGCCAGCTTTTCTTTAATGGTAATACGTGCATACTGTAATCCGCCGTGAAAACGAACATGCTTATTTTCACCAAAACTTACATGCTGACCAAACTCTAAATTTAAAGCATCCCATTGAGGCTTAATATGAGAAACGGCTGCTTCAGCTTCTCGGCCACGAAAGAAATCAAAATCGCCATCAAAGATTTTTTTCATGGATTTTGCAATATGATATAAATTCAAACTTACGTCGCTATCCGTATTATAGTGATACGAACCTTCAAGATAAAAACCCCAGCCCGTCTTTTGATCAAAATCCTCATATTGCCCTGTGATGTTATTCATCGCTGCATAACGATAATCACCATCTGAATAGGCAGATGATAAATATAAAGCACGAGCACCAAAATCCCAGGATGCACCTTCACATGCCGTAGTTGCATCAACGGCTTTACACGACGATCCCATCGTGCCAGAAAATACCGTCGTACTACTCAAAACAAGCACGGCCATGACAAACTTATTAAGATTTAACATCTATATTTCCATAAAAATATAATTTTTTCAAAAAAAAAGGCCGTCGTTTCCGACGGCCTTTTCCGATAGCTAAGCTTCGTGCAATTAAGCAACGTTTCCTAACCAGTTCAAACCAAAGTACAAGCCTTGAAGTCCGAAGTCTCCACTAACTGCTTGTGGTGCATTGCCCGTTGCAATGTTGCTTTGAATTGCTTGTGTTGGGTTGAAGTAGTTAACCCACATCCAACCAACATCAAGTGTCAAGTCGCCTTGAGCCATCGCGTAACCGTATTTCAAGCCAAGTTTAGCTTCAAGTTCAGGAACGATGGTTGCTTTTGATGCACTAAGTGTAGCTGAAGCGCCTGTGTTATCAGTCACTGAATTACTAACTTTACTTGTTCCCGCTAAAAGTGCTGCTGCACCATTGGCGTAAACACCTAAGCCATTACCCCAGTCGTAACCCATGTCAGCACCTACACGAGCTCCAAAACCATTGTATGTTGGTTTTGCTTGAGCAACAACGTTCAAGCCGTTGTTAACATCAGCTGCATTGGTTCCTGTCAATTTCATGGTATTTGCAATACGTGCGTATTGGAAACCACCGTGGAAACGAATATTTTTGTTCTCGCCAAAATCAACGTGCTGGCCGAACTCTAAGTTCACAGCATCCCATTTAGGATTGATTCGAGCTTGTGCTGATTGGAAATCAGTATCTGGGGCTCTCATTAAGTTGAAGTCACCAGACATATTTCGGGTGGTAGATTTATCGATGTGATACCAGTTTAAGTTAGCATCGTTACCGGTATTGAAGTGATAAGAACCTTCAATAAAAAATCCCCAAGCCCATGATTGATTAAAATCTTGGTATGCACCTGTGGTGTTATTAACAGCTGAATAGCTGTAATCGCCACCAGAAAACGCAGGTTGCAAATACAACGCTTTAGCACCGAAGTCCCAAGCGGTGCTTTCACAAGGTACCGTTACGTTTACAGCACTGCAAACAGGTCCCATTGATCCGGCAAATACAGCACTGCTGCTAAGAGCAAGTACCGCTACGGCTGTTTTCTTTAAATTTAACATGCGCTTTTCTCCACTTTTTTATTATAATCTTCCATTTTAAAGCCACAACGTTCTATCACTGCGGCACGTCATCATCACTCTGTCCGAAAACGTACACTAGAATGATTATCTAGCCTACTTTCCCAGTTGTCAACAATCTCGCATAAATCTTCAAGGAATCTCTTGTTACCCACTAAGAACGCTTGTTTAATAAACAACTCTTAGCAAATAACGGCAAATAACATTCTTTCTTCAGATTTATCCCTGAGTATTATAGTCAATCTTAATGCATGTCAAGTATTATTTTTATCATTTTTTCAATTATACTGTCAGCAACAAGTATGATTTACGTTAAGGTAGGTTATGGTCAGCAATTCAAGCTTTTTTAAGCCACAACAACAAAAAACCGTAGAAAACATAACGGACGCATCCCTCAACATTCACGTCGATGGCCGTGCTGACTTTGCTGTGGCAATATGGCTCATTGATCACTTACAAACAACCACGCATCAAAAAAACAAATGCTTACCAAATATTCTATTAGAATCCTTACTAAATAACCTTCAAGAAAACACCGCGCATCAAAAACCTTCGGTAGGCTATCTCACGCCAATAAAATATTTAAAACAACTGTGCCTAGAAACCGATCCTAATATTTTAATCCCAGCCCTCGCAGATATCTTAAATCAACAAACACTCGAGTATATACTTAAGAATTCACGCGCATACACCTCATATTTTTTAAATATAACGCCGCATACACTTTCTCAAAAAAACATAGAGCGTAACGCACGATGCCTAAACCCGTTACTACCAAGCATTATATCGCACCTACTTGCTCTTCCTTTTTATATATCAATAAGCTCAGATAACAAAACACTTCCTAAAAAACACCCTAATTCAACACCGATGCTTGACCGAAGCACAGGCATTAAGCTTCATTGGCACAATGGGCAGTGCTTTGTTTCCACCTATTTGACAGAGACCTCGACTTCTTATTTTAAAAATATCGATATCACAAAATTTAAACCAACCGCACCCTTGCATTTAAAAAATGCTCAGCAACACCTAAAACATCTTACGCAAGAAACGACACGCTCAAACGATATGTATCATGCGACAAAAACTAAATTAACAAAATATATGGCCACTGAAAAAAAATCACATACTGACATGCTTAAAATCTACTTTGATCACTTAAACCGAAGCATCAAGCAACCATCAAAATTTTTTGACACCCTCCATGGAACCCAGCATTTCTTTCAAAATACACCCACCTGTGGCATAAACCATGGAATAGAAGGAGCAATTACGCGTTTATTAACGCTCGGCGAGCAATTAGATATGACAACACATCCTATTGAAACCTATGATTCAAATAACATGAAAACCGCACCCGCAGGTTAAACCTGGGGCATACCCTCGGCCGCCATCCATGCATCGCTAGCGAATTTCGACATGTAATTACGAATAGAATCCGGAAGAATAACTAAACATTTTTGCCCTGATGTTAATTCCGAAGCTGCATGTAACGCAGCCCACATCGCACCGCCACTCGATCCACCAACCAACAAACCTTCTTCCCGAATCAAGCGACGCGCCATAACAAACGCATCTTTATCTCGAAGTTTGATGTAACGATCAATCAGAGCATTATCAAGCACTTCGGGAAAGAAATCATAGCCAATGCCTTCGACCAAGTAAGGGTCAACATCTGTGCCACCTCCAAGAATAGAGCCTACGGGATCAACGCCAATTATTTTTATTTTAGGATTGTGCTCTTTGAGACGCTTGGCAAGACCTGTTATCGTACCTCCGGTCCCAACGCCCGCAACGACCATATCTAAATCCGTATTAAAATCATCAACAATCTCTTGAGCCGTTCCAGAATAGTGCGCATAAGGATTATCAGGATTCGAATACTGATCTAAAATATACGCATTTGGGATTTTTTTTTGTAATATTTTCGCCAAAGAAATATGACTATCTGGCGCGTCCCATGCTGCTTTCGTCGGCGTTCGATATATGGTCGCACCAAGACGCTCCAGGACCACTTGTTTTTCCTGACTCATTTTTTCAGGCATGGTGATAACAATGTTATAGCCTAAAACCGCACCTGCTAAAGCAAGCCCAATACCGGTATTACCCGACGTAGGTTCAATCAGTGTGTCACCTGGTTTTATTTTACCCAGTTGCTCAGCATGCTTTATCATCTCAAATCCAATGCGATCTTTAACCGATCCGCCAGGATTTAAAAACTCACACTTTGCGTACATATCACAAGCCAAGTGATTTGCAAGATGATTTATTTTAACAACAGGTGTCTTACCAATAACATCGAGTATAGTTGAATAAATCATGACAGAATCCTTTGTCTAGATAATATTCTAAAATACAAGTATTTTAATTATTTTCCAATACAAAACGTCGAGAATATTTTTCCTAACAAATCATCCGTGGTAAATTCGCCGGTTATTTCACATAACGCATCATGCGCTTGGCGCAAATCTTCCGCGAGTAATTCACCAGCTTTATGATCAAACAACTGTTTTTTTCCTGATATCAAACATCCATGCGCTTGATTCAACGCATCAAGATGCCGACGCCGCGCAAGAAAAAGTCCTTCGGTTGGTTGATGACCCAAGGCATTTTTTATCGCTGATTTTAACAAATCTAAACCTTCACCATGCTTGGCTGAAAGATAAATATTTGGACCATCTTGGTAGGGCGTTATGCTTGATGTTTTATCTATTTTATTTAAAATTTTGATTACAGGAACATGCTTGGGCAGGGCATCTTGAATCGCTTGATCCAAGGCCATACCTGAAGTTTCGTCTGCTATATCAAACATCATCAAGACCGCATCTGCACGTTTAATCGCTTGCCAAGCACGCTTAATACCTTCTTGCTCAATGCGATTATCACTTTCTCGCAGACCTGCCGTATCGATCAATTGCAAAGGAATATCATCGATTAAAATATCTTCTCGCATGAGGTCGCGTGTTGTACCCGCTTCATCCGTGACGATCGCAAGATCTTGACCTGACAAAGCATTGAGCAAGGTAGATTTACCGGCATTCGGTGGTCCTGAAATAACAACAACCGAATGTTCACGAAGTAGTGCGCCTTGCGATGCACCGGCTTGCACGGCCAAGAGATCCGAAAAAACATGATTAAATAACGCAGCGACTTTTCCATCACTCAAAAAATCAATTTCTTCATCTGCAAAATCAATCGCCGCCTCAACATACAACCGTAAGGTTACAAGCTGTTCGTTAATTGCATTTATTTTTTTAGAAAAATCACCCTGTAACGACCGCACAGCTAAGCGTGCCGCGGTTTCAGAATTTGCATGAATCAAATCAGCAATGGCCTCAGCTTGAGCTAGATCGATTTTATTATTTAAGAAAGCCCGTTCTGAAAATTCGCCAGGCCGAGCAAGTCTCGCCCCACAGGCCACGCATTCAGATAATAAACGGTCTAATACACGTGGCGAACCATGTGTTTGAAGTTCAACAACATCTTCGCCCGTAAACGAATGGGGGTTTTCAAAATAAAGCAATAAACCGGTATCAATCCATGCTTGATCAGAGGCATCTTCAGGATAAAAAGCACGATAATGAGCTACTCTTGGAATAATCGATTCTTCACGCCGAGTAAGACGTTTAGCGATTGCAGAAGCCAAAGGACCTGATAGACGAAGTATACCCACGCCTCCACGTCCTGGAGGCGTGGCTATCGCAACAATTGTATCCACCACCATCATGATTTTACTTACTTGCATACTGACGTGTAATATACCATTGCTGCAAAATCGTTAACGTATTATTTACCGTCCAGTACAACACTAGCCCTGCAGGAAAATTCCAAAAAAGTCCTGTAAATAAAACAGGCAAGAACATCATGAGTTTAGCTTGCATGGGATCTGGAGGCGTTGGGTTTAAACGCTGTTGAACAAACATCGTTGCCCCCATAATCAACGGTAAAACATGCCATGGATCAGGTGATGCCAAGTCATTAATCCACAAAACAAAGGGTGCTTGACGCAACTCGACGCTTTCAGCCAAAACCCAGTACAAAGCGATAAATACCGGAATTTGAACAATCATCGGTAAACAACCCGACAGTGGATTAATTTTTTCTGTTTTATACAAAGCCATGGTCGCTTGGCTTATTTTTGCTTTATCATCACCAAATTTTTCACGCAAAGCTTGTAATTTAGGCTGCAACTGCCTCATGCCAGCCATGGAGCGATAACTTTTGGCTGATAAGCGATAAAACGCGAGTTTAATTAATAACGTCACAAGAACAATAGACCAACCCCAATTACCTACAACCTGGTATATCATGCTCATCAAAGAAAAAATAAGCGAAGAAATAAACCATAACCAGCCGTAATCAATTGTCAAATCAAGCCCTGGCGCAATCGCTTTTAATACATCAGCTGTTTCTGGCCCTAAATAGAGCTGTGAACCCACCGTTTGTTGCTCACCCGGCTTTAGATAAATCGCCTGACTCATAGAACCAATCGCATAACTTCCATCGACTGTACGTGTATAAAAACGATTTTTTGAGTTAGCCAACGGAATCCATGCCGTTAAAAAATAATGCTGTTGCATGGCAAACCAACCGCCTTCAACATCGGTATCAAGCGCATGTTTATCCATATCTTTAAACGTCACTTTTTCATATCGATGATGACCCGGACTTGAATAAGACGCGCCTGTATACGAGCCAACATGAAACGGACTTGATTTATCTTCTTTAGGTAGGGCACGTAATAATTGCGTATTCATGTAACCTTTCCACGCCGTATCACCTTGATTACTTAAGGCATAACGTACGTCAATCAGATAGCTACCACGTTTAAATATAAATTCTTTTTTAACTGAAACACCGTCGTTATTTTTACCAACTAAACTAACAATCAATTGATTTTGATCGGAATCAAGCGTGTAGTTTGTACGTTCAGCATGAAATTCTGACGTCATGTGCTTAAGTGCATTGTGCTCTACAACTAAAAGATTACTGTTCGCAACATACCGTGTACTTGAGCTATCACTCAATAATGTAAACGGCTTATTTTTATGCGTAACACTTTCAGGATATTCTGTGAGTTGCGCACCAACCACATCGCCTTGATTTAAATCAATACGAAGGTCAAGTACGTCTGTTTTGATAATAACAAAACGTGCGTCATCTTTTTTATCATCACCTATACTTGGAAAATCTGCATCACCCTGAGCACGTTCTGGTTTGGTGGTATCCGATCCGACCAAGGTAGGTAGAATTGAACCTGGGGTCTGTGTGCTTGTTACGGTTGATGTATGTGCCGGCACGCTTTGGGGGTAATCCACTTGCCACGCTGTCCATAAGGCATAAGAAAGCATGCCAGAAGCAGCAACTAACATAATACGTCGAATATCCATTAAGATTTCTCTTTAGAGTTAAAAGTAGGTTTGGTTTGCGGTAACACAGGATCATAACCGCCCGAAGACCACGGATGACAACGCATCAAACGACGAATGGTAAGCCAACTCGCTTTTAAAATATCGTGTTCTTGGAAAGAATCCAAAGCGTAATCCGAGCAACTAGGATAAAATCGGCATCGAGGCCCTAAAAAGGGGCTCAGCACATATTGATACAACTTGATTGAGCGGGTTACGAGGAAGCGTGTCGTACGGATAATGTATTCCATAGCTTATCCAAGTTAGACCTCGCGCGGGATGGCTCAGCTTGAGTAGCACTCGATCGAGCTAGAACCACCACATCAACGGCGGGTATGTTTGTATTCAATCGAAACGATTCACGCAACACACGCTTAATTTTATTTCGGTCATGTGCTTTATGAATCATTTTCTTGGATATAACCAATCCGAGTCGTGCTCGCTCATGTTTGTTATCACAAAACAACACCGTAAATTCAGGTGTTGTTAATTTATATGCATTCTTAAAAACGCGATCATATTCTTCTCGCGATAATAAGCGCCGTGATTTAGAAAAACTAAGCATTAAGCAGATAAACGGCTACGACCTTTTGCACGTCGTCGTCGAATAACATTACGACCTGAGCGGGTTGCCATACGAGCACGAAAGCCGTGATCACGTTTGCGCTTGATATTACTAGGTTGAAAAGTACGTTTCATGTCTAAAACTCGTTACGATTTCAAAGCTGGTCATAATAGAAAAATATAGACTATATGTCAAACATATTTTTTACTCTCAATAACTTTAAGTTCAACATGCCATGACTTAATAAATATTAAGTTTAAGTATATTAACCCTATTTATTATTATAGGCGTATTATTTATGTATAAAATTAAATTTATGTTATAAATCAATAGATTTACGTTTTTATTTTCATGTTTAAAACACCTGTATTTAAACTTCTATAGATTCTGGATAACTTACAAAACTTATTTTTAGATGTGTTTACCCTCACTTATTCACCGGCTTATTCTGTAGTTATCCTGAGGTTTAGAATTTGCTGGAGATAGAAAATTAAATATTTAATTAACTACAATGGGTTTATAAAGTTAATTTATCAGGAATTAAAAAAAAGAGGGTGTACATAATAATAATATATTAAGTATATATACTTCTTATACTTATTATAAGGAACGCAATATTTCGGTATAAGTTTATTTTTATATGTATTAACAACAAGTTACATTGAACTTTACCATGTTTAAAAACCCTGTATTTAAGATAGAATAGATCTTGCATAAGCATAATAATAGATTTTCAGCTGATCTTATCCTCTTGATTAACTCGCTTTACCCCAACGTTATCCCTGAAGTTATCCCGAGCATTATCCCGAGTGTTATTTTTGTTTGTCGTGTTGACAAATAATGATTGATTTTAAAAAAAAATATGATATATAACTAAGCATGTAAGAGCTTTGCTTTTATTTTATTGATGATTCCATCATGTGATGCGCATGGATGGATTCATTTAAGGTATATGGAGTATCTATTGTGCGGGAGGATTGTGTATGAAAAAAGAAGATCTAAACACGGAAGAGTATGATGACAAAATTGATGATGAAGAAGATGATGATGTTGAGGTATATTTTCAACGGCGAGATGTTGATAAATATGATCTTAATTTAGAAGCAAGAAGACGGATAGAAGATTTAATGGATGAAAGAAGGCTGGCAGCAGAGGAAATGGATTATCTATAAACAGGATAATCCTTTTTCTTAATAATAATATATTAAGTATATATTTTACTTACTTTTATTATAAGGCATGAAATTTTTATGTATAAACCTTTAAATTTGTTATTTATTAATTAGTTAGTTTGTAATTTATCATGTTTAAATACCCTGTATTTGAGATAGAATAGATCTTAATAAATATGAGATCAGGTTTTGGGGTGATCTTATCCTCCTTATTACTATCTATTCCCCTAAGGTTATCCAGATCTTTATTCATGCGAGCCCGTTTGTTGCATCTAGATATTAAAAAAGCTTTCTCTCATTTAATGTGTGTTTTTTTGTCAGTGCATTGGTTTATGTAGTATTATTGTCCAATTCAAGCTCTACTGGATAATTAAATTATGGCAAGAAAGAAAATGTGTCTTAAAAAGGACAAGCAAAAATCAAAAAAAACTATGGGTACCTCTTTTTTTAATGTAGAGACTTCTCTTCTCTCACGTAGAATACAGCACCCCACAGATGAATTGCCTTATGTTAATTATTGGCGAAGACTTTTTAATAATAATACTCTCGTATCCATTCAGTACCAGATAGATGAATTTGTTAAGCTCTGGGGTATTAACTATATGTTCCTCAATAATATTACTCACAGCGAAAGTTGTACCAGCCGACCACTCAAAAAGAATGTCTCACAAACAATGACGTTTGGTAGCTTGCTACATGTGGCGCTTGAGGTAGACACAGACCTAGAAATAATTAAATATTTAGTTAAAAATAAACATGCCAACTTAAACCTCACAACCAGTTATGGTTGGGTTCCTTTAAAATATGCAGTATGCAGTAAGCGGTTTGATTGTGCATTATACTTATTAGAGCAAAAATCAACGCATTACTACGACTCTATACTACTGGATGCATGCCATGGAAGTTACGTTCATCTCTTTGGGGAGTCTAAGACTGAGGCCCAGATTATCTTCATCAAAGCGCTTTTGAAGCGCGGGCATTACCTTAACAACGAAGAAGAAAAAAACACCAATGGGATTAACCTTGCTGAATTACGCCAAGAAATACTAGTAAGCAATCGTCATCTAATGCAAGAGGGTCATCAACTCGTTCCTTTAACCATTACGCGCATGACGCTAGAACTCATGGATGCTGTTACTCAATTGCTTAATATCCACGGACATACTGTATTTTATTGCATGAACGCTATTACACCACCTGTAGATATTGACGAAATCAAATTGTCTATACTTATCACTGAATTAGAAAAAAAAGGCATGCCTCTCGCTTATTTAGTCTGTGGTGTACTGCTCGAAGGACATATTGAGAATAAAATACCTGACAGATATATCGGAAACGAAGGAACAGAGGCCTATAAAGCTTACGTAGAGAAAAGAATTGAAGATGCGTGTACGTTTTATACCAAAGCTTCAGCGGATCCATCCTTTAAAAAAGTCACTGATATTTTACTCTGGCAACAAAAAATGCAGGGGCCTGAGTCGGTTGTCACACGTTTAAAGCAATATGATGCTGTGGTGCCGTCACAAAAACTGGTTCCTTCCTATGATGATTATGCAAAAGATAACGCAGAAATGCCTTGGTATCGCATGGTTTGATTAAGTCTCTAATAAAGCAGAAGTGTTATCACGTTATAATAATATATTAAGTATATATTTTACTTATTTTTATTATAAGGCATGACGTTTTTATGTATAAATTTTAAAAGTTGTTATTTATTAATAAGTTAGATTGTAATTTATCATGTGTTAAACCTTTGTTTTAAGTAGGGCGTTGATCCTTGATAACTTAAGTTACGCGGAGCTCAGGGTAGTTATTCACGAGGTATCCCTCTCTTTTTTCACGGTTTTTTCAGATGTTATTCAAATTTATTTATGCTTATAAGGCTTGACTTGAAAAATGAAAATTTGGATGTGTTAATATTTTTTTACTTGCTGATGTTGCCCCGCAATGGCAATATCTAATGCTTTCGTAAAAACAAACGCATCCTTATTTTCTTAATAGAGCTTATTTCTATCAAGCTGTGTATGCGCTAATAATTTTGATGGTGGGGAGTACTTGTGGTTTCAGATGTTTGGATAAAGTGTTTAGGAGCACTTGAGGCGGAATTTACCCCCCAACAGTTTCATACTTGGTTACGACCACTTCAACTTAATCCTGAACAAACAGAAGGTGCATTAACATTGTTGGCACCTAATCGTTTTGTTGTTGAGTGGGTCAAGAAAAATTTCTATTTTAGGATAAAAGAATTGGTTGGTGAGTTTAGTGATAACTCAATCAAAATTGTGAATATTGAAATTGGTTCAAACTTGCCTGTTACAAAAAAACCTAAAGATCAAGCAAGCATGAAACAAACGTCTCAACGTGCCACGAATATTCCGCAAGCTAAAAGTCCTGTGGATAACTTCAAAAATAGCCATTTAAATGAAAAGTTTTCTTTTTCAACATTTGTGGAAGGGAATTCAAATCAGTTAGCACGAGCGGCATCGCTTCAAGTTGCTGAAAGACCGGGTGACGCTTATAACCCACTTTTTATTTATGGAGGCGTTGGTTTAGGTAAAACACATTTGATGCATGCCGTTGGAGCTGAAATTTTAGTTAAGAATCCTGATGCTCGTGTGCTGTATCTTCATTCGGAGCGATTCGTTGCCGACATGGTTAAAGCTTTACAAACCAATACGATCAATGAGTTTAAACGATTTTACCGTTCATTAGATGCATTGCTTATTGATGATATTCAGTTTTTTGCAGGGAAAGATCGCTCACAAGAAGAATTTTTTCATACGTTTAATGCATTACTTGAAGGGCATCAACAAATTATTTTAACAAGTGACCGTTATCCCAAAGAAATAGAAGGTGTAGAAGAGCGACTTAAATCACGCTTTGGGTGGGGGTTAACTGTCGCTGTTGAACCGCCAGAGCTTGAAACACGTGTTGCTATTTTAATGAGCAAGGCAGAAAGCTCTAATATTGAATTACCTTATGAAGTTGCTTTTTTTATTGCAAAACGCATCCGTTCGAACGTCCGTGAATTAGAAGGGGCGCTACGTCGCGTGATTGCTAATGCACATTTTACAGGTAAATCAATAACCATTGAATTTGTTAACGAAGCTTTGCGTGATTTGTTGGCGCTTCAAGATCGGTTGGTAACCTTGGATAATATTATTAAAACCGTGGCAGAGTACTACAAAGTAAAAGTTGCGGATATATTATCAAAACGTCGAAGTCGTTCGATTGCAAGGCCTCGTCAGATGGCCATGGCTTTAGCCAAAGAATTAACCAATCATAGTTTACCTGAGATTGGGGACCACTTTGGAGGGCGCGATCATACGACCGTGATTCATGCATGTAGAAAAATCAAAGAGCTCATCCAAGAAGGCTCTGATTTTTCAGAAGATTTTAAAAATTTGATGCGTACCCTTTCTTCTTGATGAACTTTTTGACGGTGTGATTATGTTTGAGTTAAATATTGCGAAAAGTGATTTATTGTCTCCTCTGCTAACGGTGTCAGGTGCTTTAGATAGAAAGCAGGCGCTGCCTATTTTGTCACATGTTTTATTGCGTATAGATGCGGGGCAGTTAATTTTGACAGCAACCGATCTTGAAATAGAGATGACCGCGCGGGTTGTTTGCCAATCGGATGTTGATACAGCTTCGACAACGGTATCAGCTAAAAAAATGGTGGATATTATTCGATCACTCGATGATAAATCAACACCTAAAATTACGTGTCATGATACAAGTGTTTCTATTTCAGAAGGGCGGAGTTTATTTAAGTTAGGCACGTTGCCTGCAGATGATTATCCATACATGCAAGATGAAGTGAGTGATGTTGAATTTACATTGCCTACAGCGGCGCTAGCTCGTGTTTTGCAATGCACGCATTTTGCTATGTCTCAACAAGATGTACGTGTTTTTTTAAATGCTTTATTTTTGGAGTTTACTGCAGATGGCTTGACAGCAGTTGCCACAGACGGACATCGTATGGCGATTGCTCGTTGTCCTCTTGCGGTGGGTGACCAGGCTCATCGTTTATTGATTCCACGGAAAGCCATTCAAGATATGTTGCGTTTGCTACAATCTATATCAGATGAGCAGATTACTTTGTCAGCTAATGAGCGACATGTGAAACTGGTCACTGAGCAATATACGTTTTCTTCGAAGCTCGTTGACGCGCGCTTTCCTCCTTATATTAAAGCTATTCCACGCAAACAAGATAAGTCTGTTCATATTGAGCGCGATGTGTTGAAACGCGCACTTTCTCGTATTATTATTCTTGCGCATGAGAAGTCACGTGCGATTTTGTTACATTTGCAGCCGAATCTGTTGACTCTTATTGCTAACAACCAAGAAAAAGAAGAGGCGATTGAATCGGTCGAAGCGGTAACGGAAGGTGAAGAACTTAAAATTGGTGTCAATGCCAGTTATTTATTGGACGCGCTAGCTGTTATTCCCGATGGCCTGGTTCATTTATCTTTTTCAACGACGGACAGCAGTATTTTATTAGAATCTCCCGAAGACGAGCACTATCAGTATATTATTATGCCTATGAAAATATGACTCTTCGGCGTCTCGATCTTCATCACGTTCGAAATATTGCATCTGCTCGACTCGCATTACATCCTCGTTTTAACATTTTTTATGGTCAAAACGGCAGCGGTAAGACCTCGTTGCTCGAGTCGCTTTATTTATTAGGCAGTGGTCATTCGTTTAGAACACGTGAGAATGGGGCTTTGATTTCATATGAACAAGAAAAACTCACAATATTTGGTGAAATGCTCACCGGCGACTCGATAAGTATCCAAAAATCACTGACAGGCACGAAGGTACGTTTGAATCAACAGCCATGTCGCCGAAGCAGTGATTTGGCGCGTTATTTGCCATGTCAGATCTTTTATCAAGATATTTTTGAAATCATGGATGCCGGTCCATCGGTAAGACGAAATTTACTTGATTGGGGATTGTTTCACGTGAAACCTGAATACAATACCACCTGCAAAGATTATCGTCGCGTCCTAAAACACCGTAATGCACTTCTCAAGCAGGGCACCAATCGACGTGCCTTAGCCCCTTGGGATGAGCAGTTAGTTAATTTATCTTATGTTTTAGATGCTTTCCGCGCGGAATACTTTGAACTTTGGTCTGAAGCCTTTGAAAAAATTCTTAAGAAACTTACGCCTTTGACATGTTGTATTCGCTATGAAAAAGGTTGGGATAAAAATAATACAGGTCAAGATCTAGCAAGTATTCTAAGCGAACAATTTGAGCGAGATGCCGCGAGGCAAAACACGCACTCAGGTGCACATCAAGCTGATATTCTTTTTGATACGGCAGGGTCCAAAGCGAAGCAAACGCTATCACGCGGCCAACAGAAAATTATTCTTATTGCGATGAAGCTTGCGCAGGCAGAATTTTTACCTACACGGGCTACCTATTTATTTGATGATGTGACAACTGAACTTGATTCAGACCATGTTCAGCGCTTATTTAACGTTATTCATCAAATAGAGGGGCAATTTTTCTTTACCTCGATTACCCCAGTTGCATTTCAAGACAATTTAACGCTGGACCAAAGCACTTTTTTTCGTTTGGATAACGGCGAATGTTTCACGTGAAACCCTAACAGTCTCGTTAATATTCGTTTACTATGGTGCTTTTTGAAAGGGTGATTCTTATGCTTAGTTATCAACATGCGTATCATGCCGGCAATTTTGCGGATGTTATGAAACATATTACTTTATGTTTGATATCTGATTACATGATTCAAAAAGACAAGCCTCTATTTTATTTAGAAACGCATTCAGGACGCGGGCAATATGATTTAACACAAGCAATAGCACAAAAAACCAGTGAGTTTAAAGAAGGTGCCTCACGTTTATGGGGAGCTAAAAATAGCTTACCTGAAGCATGTAATACGTGGTTAAATATTCTTGAGAAACATAATACCGACCAACTTACGCTCTACCCAGGCTCACCATTATTTGCTCTTGAATCTTTAAGAGATAATGATCGATTTGATTTTTGCGAATTACACCCAGAAGAATATAAATTTTTGAAGCAGTTACCCACACAAGATAAGCACGTAAACTTTCTATTTAAAGACGGGACGGAACATTTAAAAGCCGCATTACCCCCAAAAGAAAAACGGGGTTTAATTTTTATTGATCCATCGTATGAATTAAAACAAGAATATCAGCTGATACCAGAGATGATCCATCAGGCCTATAAAAAATTTAGCACGGGGGTCTATTGTTTATGGTACCCGATTATTAAAGACTTTGATCATAAAAAATTAATCCGCCATATGAATCATATAGGATGCCCAGATCAATTAATAATTGAATTAACTTTAGAAAAAAACACGGGTACCGGTATGAGAGGCTGCGGCTTATGGATCTTAAATCCACCTTATGTTCTAAAACAACAAATGCAGGAAGTTTTGCCTGTACTCGCACATCATTTTGGCCCTCGAACCGCAACCTATCAGATGTATAGCTAAATTATTAAAGCATGCTCATATTAAGCACAGTAATAATATTGAGGTAGGTCATATTTGGATCTTCGTGACGCTAATAAGTTCATACCATGTGTGCAGGTTCATCCATATAAACCTCACAGCACCCATGGTATAATGTTCGCTTGATTTGAACCCCTTTTTCGTAACATAAGGATGCTTCATGAGTGCTGACGCCAGTAACTACGATTCCAGTAATATTAAAGTTTTAAAAGGGCTGGATGCCGTTAGAAAACGACCCGGGATGTACATTGGTGATACCGATGATGGCTCGGGCCTGCATCACATGGTGTTTGAGGTGGTGGATAACGCCATCGATGAGGCGTTAGCTGGGCATTGCAGCGAAATAAACGTGTTTATTCATGCAGATGAATCCATCACGGTCAACGATGATGGGCGTGGTATTCCGGTTGATGTTCATGAAGAAGAAGGTTGTTCTGCTGCCGAAGTTATTATGACCGTCTTGCATGCCGGCGGTAAATTTGATGATAACTCGTATAAAGTATCCGGTGGTTTGCATGGTGTGGGGGTTTCAGTTGTTAATGCGCTCTCCGATGAATTGCATTTAAAAATTTGGCGTCATGGTGAAGTGCATGAACAGCATTACCACGGTGGTGTCCCCGATGCGTCGATTGCTGTTACGGGTAAAACCGATAAAACGGGAACGCAAATTTGGTTTAAACCCAGCCCTGATACATTTACAAACATTGAATTTCATTATGAAATTTTAGTGCGTCGTCTACGAGAACTCGCTTTTCTAAATTCAGGTGTTTGTATTCATTTGACGGATGAGCGAAGTGCTGAGAAAGAAACGTTTCATTACGAAGGTGGAATTGAGGCATTTGTTGATTATTTAAGTTTGAATAAAACGCCGATCATGTCTCATGCCTTTTCGATGACAGGCGAAAAAGAAGACGTTGTTGTTGAATTATCGATGCAGTGGAATGATTCCTATCAAGAAAATTTTTTATGCTTTACAAATAATATTCCACAACGTGATGGTGGAACTCACTTGGCTGGATTTAGGTCGGCCTTAACGCGTACGTTAAATCAATACATTGAACGTGAAGGTTTTGCTAAAAAAGCAAAAGTGGTTACGTCGGGTGATGATGCACGTGAAGGATTAACAGCTGTGCTTTCGGTAAAAGTGCCCGATCCTAAATTTTCATCTCAAACCAAAGATAAACTCGTGTCTTCAGAAGTTAAGTCCATCGTCGAGTCACTGGTTACTGAAAAGCTGAACGATTTTTTATTGGAAAAACCTGCGGTTGCGAAGGCGATTGTTTCTAAAATTATTGATGCGGCGCGAGCACGCGAGGCGGCACGCCGCGCTCGTGATATGACGCGCCGAAAAGGTGCTTTAGATATCGCAGGCTTACCCGGTAAGCTTGCTGATTGCCAGGAAAAAGATCCGGCTAATTCTGAAATTTATTTAGTTGAGGGTGATTCGGCGGGTGGTTCTGCAAAACAAGGGCGCGATCGCCGAACACAGGCAATTTTACCGTTGAAAGGAAAAATTTTAAACGTTGAAAAAGCGCGTTTTGATAAGATGCTGGCATCACAAGAAGTGGCCACGCTTATTACGGCCTTGGGTTGTGGCATTGGTCGTGAAGAATATAATCCCGACAAAACACGCTATCATCGCATTATTATTATGACCGATGCTGATGTGGATGGCGCGCACATTAGGACGCTGTTGCTGACGTTTTTTTATCGTCAAATGCCCGATCTTATTGAGCGAGGCTATATTTATATTGCGCAACCACCGCTATATAAACTTAAACAAGGTAAACAAGAACGTTATCTCAAAGACGATGATGCGCTTTACGATCATTTGACCCAAACGGCACTGGATAAATCGGCATTTATGCCGTCGATAGATGCGCCACCGATTGCAGAGGGTGCACTTGCGACCTTGGTTCAGCAATATAGGCATGTCGAAAAAATTATTCAGCGTCATGCACGTCGTTATCATGCAGATATTTTGATGGGGCTCGTTTTTTCACCGGCGCTCAAGTCGGAAGCGATGCTTGAGCGCGACAGCGTTCAGGCGTGGGCAAAAGCATTGGAGACGCAACTGAATCAAAAAGCGAGTGCTGTCCTGCGTTATGATGTGGATGTGATAACCCAAGACGACAGTGAGGTCTTTTTACCGCGCATTACGATGATTAAGCATGGCGTTGATCACGCAATCATCCTGCCTAGGGAGTGGTTCTTATCTAAAGATTATCGTGCTTTGCTTAGCTTAGGTGAGCAGTTGGGTGGCCTTGTTGAAGAAGGTGCGTTGATCAAGCGAGGTGAAAAAACACAGGTTGTTGCTTCATTCGGTGAGGCTGTGACGTGGTTGATGGAAGAAGCCAAGCGAGGACAAACCATCCAACGCTATAAAGGTTTGGGTGAAATGAATCCTGATCAACTGTGGGAAACCACGATGGATCCGGACGTACGACGTATGCTGCAAGTTACGATTGACGACGCGGTATCCGCCGACCAAATTTTTACAACGCTGATGGGTGATCATGTGGAACCAAGACGCGCATTCATTGAAGCTAATGCGCTGAATGCGGAAAATATTGATGTGTAAGGTGACATCCTGTCAGACAATCCTTGTCATCCCTTAAGACCTAGTATACGCCTTTGGTTTTGAGTGTCATGATGTGAAATCCGGTTCTCTTTGTAGGCAATAGCTTACAAAGAGAACTTTTTTACTTACAGCAAGTAATCTCTGTATTTAAACGCTGTCGTAAAACTAGGAGGTTTACTCGTGTTATGGATTGACGCGTCACATCTATGGATTGCTTTTTCAGCCACACTTTTTCTTATGCTCTTCCACTACTTAAGCCCTTGGTTTGCGAATTATCTACCCGGTCAAGGAAGAAATTTTGTTTCGTTTGCGGGTGGTGTTGCGGTTGCGTATGTGTTTTTGCATATGCTGCCAGACTTGGTTGAATACAACCAACCTATTGGAGAATTTTTAATAAGCAACCACTGGCTTACGCCTTTCACCGAACTGTTTATTTATATCGTCGCGTTATTTGGTTTTCTTGTTTACTACGGTTTTGAGTTATTAGCAGAATCTTACCGTGATATAGATCATGATGATGCTTGGGTTTATGGTTTGCATCTAGGCATGTTTTGTTTGTATAACTTTTTAATTACCTACACCATGTCGTTGCGTGCGTTATCAAGTATACCTGCAACCTACGTTTTTACGTTTGCTATGGCCTTACATTTTGTTTTGACGGATCGAAAATTTTGCCGATTTTATACGGTTAAGTTCAAGCGCTTAGGTCGATTTTTATTAATGAGTGCCTTGCTTGTCGGCTGGGTCTGTTCGGTTATTTTCGATCCTGTAAATGTATGGGTCTCGGCATGTATGCTCGCATTTTTAGCGGGGTCTATATTATTAAACGTGTTTCGAGAAGAGTTGCCGGCAACAAGGCTCACCAATTATTATTGGTTTTCTTTTGGAATCTTAGTTATAACGCTTACGCTATTATTGCAAACGTGGCTCGCAGTGTGAGTTGATAAACAGAGTGATTGTATTTAAAAACTTAGGTTGCCATAAATCGCCATGACCTTGGCCCGGTAATTCAACCCATTGTTTTGGGTGGTTTGCGGCTTTAAATAAAGCAATACCTTGTGTATACGGTACGGTGATATCATGGGTACCATGCAGCGCTAATAAAGGCATGTGTATGGTCTGTATGCGACCGATGGAGTCAAACTTATCCCAGGGCTCAAGAGGAATCCAAGGGTAGTGGTAACGACCGAGATCAGACATCGTCGTGTAAGGTGATTGCAAGATAAGAGCGCAAGCATTCGGATTTTGGGTTGCAACATGTGTGGCAACACCGGTTCCAAGCGACTCACCATAAAGTACCGTGTTTTCAAGCGCGATATGTTCTTGTTTTAAATAATCCATGGCGGCACGTGCATCATGATATAAACCTTGCTCTGTTGGCTTGCCAACGTTTCCGCCATAACCTCGATATTCAAGCAGTAACACACCAAACCCTTCTGAAATTAAATATCGTGCGAGGGGCATACGTGTTCCGATATGCCCTGCATTACCATGAAATATAACCACGGTTGGTTTTTTTTTCTCGGCTGATTTATACCATGAATGTAAATTAAGTCCGTCATGTGTCGCGAGTTGAATCACGCGCATGTCTTCGGCTTGGAACGCCTGTCTTGTGGGCGTGATTTTTGAGGGGGCATAGACGAGCGTACGCTGCAGAACATAAAACATCACCATGCCAATCACAATAAACACGAGCGTAGCCCATATCCAAGTGGTAAGTTTCATCATGATAGTAGGGCCTATTTAGATAAACGTCTTATATTCAAGATAGTAACGCATGTGTTGGCTTGCAAGTTTACGGCTAAAGTTTTTTTTTGTTTAGCCGTCTAAAAGAAGGTAGAAGCTAATCAATACTTGCCGAACAATAATAAGGAGAAGGCAATGTCGGATTCACAGGCTTTAGAAATGGCGTTTCTTCAACGGTTACATGATAGTCAGGCACCCGTATCTGTTTTTTTAGTGAATGGGATTAAATTGCATGGTGTGATTGAGCATGTCGACGAGCGTGTTCTTACCTTAAAAAATGGTATCACGCAGATGGTATATAAGCACGCTATTTCAACCGTTGTTCCAGTTAAATAAAGCACACGGTTGGGAGCATGCTAAAGCACGTTGCTTAAGCTTTCTACCGTTTGTTTTCCGTAGCGTACGTCGTGCAATTTTCCTGTTGGGTCAAAAATAAATGTGACAGGAACCGCTCGAATATCGCCAAGTTTAAGCGCCGCGGCTGGATCGGTTAATAAACTTGGATAATGTAGGCCGGCTTGTTTTATTAGAGCTATCTGTTCGTTTATGGGAAGCCCATCGTAATTGACGCCGAATATAGCAATATTTTTATTTTTATATTTCTCGTAAAATTGATTAAACGCAGCAATTTCCTCCAGACATGGCTGACACCAATTGGCCCAATAATTAATGTAAACCCATTTTCCTTTGAGTGAGCTCAACGTTAGATTATCACCAAGCAGTGCTCGCTGAAGTATAATTTCAGTAGCCCAAAGCGAAGCGCTAAGAGACCACAGCAAGCCTATCAATAAAATAAAACGGCGCATGAGGTTTTTTTCTGCATCTTACGTGTGAATGAACGCATATTAACCAATTTTATCAAGTTTATCAAAAATATTGGTGATAGAGCTGTATTCAGTATATAACTTAGAGTTATCGAATATTGATGGGTAAGCAAATGAAAAAGCAAATAAAAATCCCGGTGTTTGTTTCAGCGATTACCTTTGTGCTTGGATGTTTTGATTTAGTTCGTGGCTTTATGCATACCTTTAAATTGGAGTATGCTGCTCTACATGTCGCTAAGCTTAATTTATCCACGCCTGAAGCCTCGGACTTATTACAGTTATTGGGTGCTTTTGGTGTTTCGAATTTTATCACAGGCATCATGCTCATTTTAGTGGCATTAAGAGCGCGAGAACTTGCTCTAACAATGCTTTTTGTTATGCCTCTTGCTTATGCTGTTGGATGTATTGAAACATCAATTAATTCAAGCATGTATGCTGCATCTCAAGCTTCCTGGGGTGGTAAGAATTTCATGCTTGTGTATTTAATGGTGTGTGTTATCACGTTTGTTGCGGGCATCGCATGTGTTTTGTATAACTATCGCAACCAAGTCAATGCTTAATTATTCTAAATCTATAAGGACGATATGAATAACATAAAAAACATGGGCTGTTTTACGCTAGGATGCGTGAGTCTTTTTTTTACGCATGCTTTATATGCAGCAACGCAACCTACATTTAGTATTGTTCCCGTCACCACGAATGGCAATCATATTCTGATGTCGGAGATAGGCAAGACGTCAGTTATATATAAGGTTACGAATAACACAGCAATAACCCGCCCATTAGCTTTGTCAACGCTCACATCAACCGCGTTAAGTCAAAATACACAAGCGGTAGGGGCATGTGGAGATAATCCGTTTGTGCTGCAGGGCCATGGGGGCTCGTGTGACTTATCGTTAGTAATCAATGGCAGTCAGTTACAGTCCGATGTTGCTCAAGCTCCTGAGGTATGTGCAACCTTGAGTAACGGCACACCTACGCCGTTTCTGTGCTCGCAAACAAGCCGACATGACTCTTTAGTTGTTACAAAGGTTGCGCCCTATGCTTATATCGCGAATGCTGGTAATGGTACGGAAGCAGGTACGCGGTGTGATGTTGATCCATCTACGGGTGAATTTAGCAATTGCCTACAAGGAGCAATAACGTCACTGAGCTTAGAGCAAGTACAATTAACAGCAAATGGGCGACAAACTTATCTTGTTGATGCCCGTAATCAGATATTAACGTGCGCGATGCCAATCTCAGGGATCGTGTCTAATTGTTTTACAACGAATGCAACGGACATGGATGCTCCGCAAACCATTACATTTAATACAGCTGAAACATATGCCTATATAACAAATTTTCAAAACAGTACGATTACTCAATGTGATATGAATTCAACAACACATGATTTAACAGGATGTGTGACAACAGGCTCAAATATTACTAATCCACAGGGGTTAGTGTTTAATGCAGCCAATACTTACGCCTATATTACGAATGCTACGGGGGCTATCAATGTGACGCAGTGTGATGTAAATCCAAGTTCGGGTGCATTAGATAATTGTATTGATTCAGGCGCAACGTTTTCAGGCTCGACCGGCGTAGGAACAGATAGTATGGCTGATCTTGCCACGATAAAACGGACACCTCACTAAGCAACCATTTT
>TARA_R110002126_G_scaffold264475_2_pt1 | contig 38535 bp, 30 predicted proteins | sample TARA_R110002126 | Tara Oceans TARA_R110002126 (sample SAMEA4397536) | marine metagenome | biome: Polar Biome; feature: [DCM] deep chlorophyll maximum layer (ENVO:01000326); material: water (ENVO:00002006), including particulate matter (ENVO:01000060) such as... | depth 30 m | reverse complement strand
ATATGTACTACCAGGATCTACACTATCTATAGTTGGATTTGTAGAAAATACGTTTTGCGTACCATCAGCAACACCATCCTTCATTAAAGAACCTAATATATATCCATCACCTGTATTATCTGTTTCTTCTGAACCGTTATCTCCTGCCAATGTGAAATTAGCAACGGATAAAGTAATAGAAACGCTAGTTGCAGTAGATTCAAACTCTTGATTATTTGACGGAGAAATAATTGCTATTGATGGTTCTGTAGTTGTTGAAGCTCCTATCCATGATCTAGGATCATAATCATCAGGTGCATTTCTTGGAGAATTAACGTGAGTTGTACATCCGCTTATTGTGCTATCCGCCCAAACATTCCATTCTGTTTCATCCCATGTAGTATTAGAGGCAGTAACGCTAGATTTTCGCTCTGCTCTTCCATCTTCAAACTCATGACAAGTTCCAGTGCCATCTTCACCAGGAACACCAAAAATATCAACAACTTCATCAGATGAGTTGTAAACCACCATTTGATCATCTCCATTACTATCAGCTGGTCCACCTGTTCCTGCACTTATATCTGCAGTCATTCCGTAAACTGTTTCAAATTTGTTACCATCAGCTGCAATAATTACAAAACCTCCTGCTGCTAAATTACCTATTGTAGTTAAATCTACAACATTAGTAGATAAACCTGCATTTCCATTTGTATACCTTCGAAGCGACCAACCGTTCATATCAATGGACGCGTCACTAATATTGTAAAGCTCTACAAACCTAGCTCCTGCATCATTATTAGGGTCTGCTAATTCAGTTATAACTATCTGTCCGAAAGAAATATAACTAAAACAAAGTGTTAATAATAAAGTAAAAATGTAATTTTTTTTCATGTTTGAATTGATTTTGAATTAAGCCATAAATTTAAAGAATTATTATTAAGTTACTGGTATTTAGTGAGATTATCTTATTGTTAAGTTCTTAACATTAAGAATTTTGTTGTAATATTAAATGATTGTTAAGAAGTCGTTATTATATTATAATAATCATTATTTTTGATATCAATCATTAAGAAATTATGAATAAAAACGATATTAAAATTTTATTAGTTGATGATGAACCAGATATTTTGGAGATTATTGGTTATAACTTAAAGGCTGAAGGGTATCAAATCTTTACTGCTGCAAATGGTTTAGAAGCCATAAAAGTGGCAAAAAAGAAGATTCCTCATCTTATCTTATTAGATATTATGATGCCAGAAATGGATGGTATCGAAGCTTGCGAAAAAATTAGAAAAATTAAATCTCTTGAAAATGTAATTATCGCTTTTTTAACAGCAAGAGGCGAAGATTACTCTCAAGTTGCTGGTTTTGAAGCTGGCGCAGACGACTACATAACCAAACCAATTAAACCAAAGGTTTTAGTTAGTAAAATTAAGTCTTTATTAAGACGATTAAAAACTAAATCAGAAAGTGAGGAATCTCTTAAAATAGGTGATATTGTTATTGATAGAGATGAATATGTGGTGTATAAAGCTGGTAATAAAATAGCGCTTCCAAGAAAAGAATTTGAACTTTTTTCGCTCTTAACCTCAAAACCAGGAAAAGTGTTTAAACGAGAAGTTATTTTAGATACCGTTTGGGGTAATGAAGTTGTTGTAGGCGGACGAACCATAGATGTACATATTAGAAAGTTAAGAGAAAAAATTGGTGATGACCATTTTAAAACTGTAAAAGGTGTAGGTTATAAATTTGTTTTGCTAGAAGACTAACAATTCTTTTATTCTTAAAACTTAATATTAAAATTATTTGAAACTAAAGAAAACATATTCTTACGCATTTTGGTCAGCAATATATTTAACATTGCTTTCTGTTGCAATATCTGTAATATCCTATTTTGTAATTAGCAAACACCTTGGTTTTAGTACTATTGTAATTTCTACACTTATTTTATTTTTAATATCATTTTTTATCATACAATATAGAGCAGAACATTTTATTTATAGAAGATTAAAAAAATTATACCAAGAAGTTTCTATTTTAGATGTAAATGATTTAAAAAGAGAATCTGCCACTACAGATATTGATAAACTTTCTAAAAGAATGCAAAAATTTGTAGAAGGCAAGCGTTTAGAAATAGAAAATTTAACCGAATTAGACTCTTTTCGACGCGATTTTTTAGGCAATGTTGCGCACGAGTTAAAAACACCTCTTTTTACTGTACAAGGTTATATTTTAACGCTGTTAGAAGGCGCTATAAATGACAAACAAATACGAATGAAGTATTTAGAGAGGGCAAATAAAGGTGTAGAAAGATTGGTGGCCGTTATTAAAGATTTAGATATGATTGCCAAATTAGAAAATGAAGGCACAAAACTAAATATCGAAGTTTTTAATATTTTAGAGTTAATACAAAATGTGTTCGACTTATTTGAAATGAAAGCTAAAAAACGAAATATTACGTTGTCTTTTGATAAAATATACGAGTTTCCTGTTTTTGTAAAAGGCGATATTGAAAAAATAGAACAAATACTTATTAATTTAGTGGTAAACTCAATTAAATATGGTAAACCAAACGGAACAACTTTTATAGTAGCAGAAGACTATTCTGATAAAAAATTTATGATTAAAGTAATTGATAATGGAGAAGGTATAAAGAAAGAACATTTGCCCCGTTTATTTGAACGTTTTTACAGAGTAGACCAAAGTAGATCTAGAGAGCAAGGTGGCTCTGGTTTAGGACTTTCTATAGTAAAACATATTGTAGAGGCACATAATGAAAACATCTTCTTAAAAAGCACTTATGGTACGGGTTCTGAATTTTCTTTTACTCTCGAAAAAGCCAGATAATTACAGGTAATTACACCAAATCGAACCCAATATCTTTTCTGTAATTCATTTCTTTAAAATGAATTTTGTCGATGCTTTTGTAACTTTTGGCCAAAGCCTCTTCGATGGTATTTCCTAAAGAAGTTACCGCTAAGACTCTACCGCCATTCGATACAACATTATTATTTTTAAGAGAAGTACCTGCGTGGAAAACGATAGAATCTTCAACTTTTTCTAGCCCTGAAATCTCTTTTCCTTTTTGATATGCTTCTGGATAGCCCCCAGAAACCAACATTACTGTAGTTGCTGTTTTACTGGTAACAGAAAATGATTTTGTATCTAACGTTTGATGCGCCACACCATCAAATAAATCGAATAAATCAGATGCTATTCTTGGCAACACTACTTCTGTTTCAGGATCTCCCATTCTTACATTATATTCAACTACAGAAGGGTTTCCATTATCATTCATTAAACCTATAAAAATAAAACCTCTATAATCAATTCCGTCTTTTTGTAAACCAGCAATTGTAGGTTTTACTACCAGTTCTTCAACCTTATTTAAGAAATCTTCATCTGCAAATGGCACAGGCGAAATTGCCCCCATTCCACCAGTATTTAAACCAGTATCGCCTTCACCAATTCTTTTATAATCTTTAGCTGATGGTAAAATTTTATAATTTTTACCATCTGTTAATACAAAAACAGACAATTCTATTCCTTTTAAAAACTCTTCAATAACCACTGTTGATGAGGCTTCTCCAAATTTTTGATTCGTAACCATTTCTTTCAATTCAGCCTTAGCTTCATCTAAAGAGTTTAAAATTAAAACGCCTTTTCCTGCTGCTAAACCATCAGCTTTTAAAACATAAGGAGGTTCTAACGTTTCTAAGAAAGTAAAACCATCTATTAAGTTTTGCTTTGTAAAAGATTTATAACGCGCTGTTGGAACTCCGTGTTTTTGCATAAACTGCTTAGAGAAATCTTTACTTCCTTCTAATAAAGCACCATCTTTTTTAGGACCAATTACTGGAATATCTTTTAACGCATCATCTAACAAAAAGAAATCGTGCACACCTTCAACCAGGGGTGCTTCTGGACCAACCACAACCATTTCTATATTATAATCTAAAACGACTTTTTTTACTGATTGAAAATCAGTTGGATTAACATCAATATTAGTCGCTATTTTGTGAGTACCAGCGTTGCCTGGAGCAACAAAAAGTTGGTTGATTTTTGGGCTTTCAGATAATTTTAAAGCGAAAGCATGTTCTCTGCCACCAGAACCTAAAATAAGTACATTCATTAGTTATATAGTTGTGGTTGCAAATATATTTAAAATGTTTAGAAATACGCTTTTGAAGTAGTCTAAGTATTGCTATTTATATAAAAAAGATACTTTTTTAAAATCTATTAGTATGCTTTGTCTTCTTTTATAAATACATTAAGAAAAGTTCGAATTATTATTTTAATATCTAATACAAATGACCAGTTTTCTATATAAAATATATCTAATCTTACTCTGTTTTTTATATCTGAATTTTCTATGACTTCTCCTCTGTATCCACTAATTTGTGCTAACCCTGTAATTCCTGGTTTAACGGTGTGTCTTTTCAAATAATTTTCTACTTCTTCTTCATATTTTTTAGTGTGGGCATTCATATGTGGTCTTGGCCCTACAACGCTCATATCGCCAAATAAAACATTAAAAAACTGAGGCAATTCATCTAAACTCGATTTTCTTAAAAATGCACCTACTTTAGTAATTCTTTTATCGTCTTTTGATGCTGAAACCTTATCTGCATCATTATTAACTTTCATAGATCTTAACTTATAACAAAAAAACTGTGTACCATTAATACCATCTCTTTTTTGTTTAAATAATAAAGGACCTTTAGAATCTAATCGAATCACTATCCAAAGAATAGGCAGTAACCAAGATAAAACAGTGATGCAGACGAATAGAGCAAAAATAAAATCTAATATTCTTTTTTGAATGTGCGTATCTCTTTTCTCAAAAGGAAGTGGTTTTGGCTTTAAAATAGGAATAGCACCAAGATATTCTAAAATATAATCTTTACTATATATCGCTCTACTTTCTGGTAAAAAAGTCAATTCTAAATCGTTTTCTTCTACAAACTTTCTAATTTTATTTAACTGTTTTTTAGAAACTGTTGATGGATTACAATAAATTTCATCGATTTTATTTTCATCAACATATTTTAAACCATCCTTAGTTTTTCCTAGATAATATTGAGATTTGTATTTGTTTTTTGAGAAAAAGCCAATAAAACGATAGCCTAAATCGTTTTTTGAATGGAATAAGTTTTCTAACTTTTCAGCAGAATTGATTTCTCCAAAAAGAATAATATTTCTAAGTTCATTACTATAAGTACTGCGCGTTTTAAGGATATAAAAACTTAATATTTTAAAAAAAGTTATAAAAAAAGTTATTAGCGTAAAAATTCGGATTTGATTACCTACAACCTGACCTTCTTTAAAGAAACTGAAATAACTTAAAAATCCCAGCAGTAAAATAAAAAAATGTGTAAGTAAGAGTACAATTAATTTACTAAACTTATAATACTTATTGATATCATAAAACTTTGTGTAAAATGATACAAAAATCCAAAATATTGATATATACGTAAAAAAGGAAACATTTAAATAATCCGTATCTGAAACAACATATAGTATCGTATATATTATTATCAAATCGAATAAGATAAGTATTGGCTTTTTAAATATTGATTTTTTCTGTTTCAAAAAACTAGTTTTTATGATTATCTAACAAAAAGTTATTTAAAAAAGTTGTTTTATTTTTTTCATAAAAATGAACCCAAACAGATTATTTGTAATTGGAGTTTAAAGGTAGTACAATAATTATAAATATCATAAAAAAATTAAAAATAACCTAACAACGCAAATAAAGTAAGCCTCTTTTTTTGCCAACTAAAAACCCCATTTTAAAAAATATTTAATTGCAGAAAAAGAATGCCTAAATAATAATTTTGCACTTTTTGATGAACCCTGTTTTAAAACATGTCGAATCTCTTGTTTTGGGTGGTATAATTTTCTTTTACCCATGAGGTCAATTTTTTTACAAATATCTACATCCTCCATATATAAAAAATAACGTTCATCAAAACCTTTAAGTTTTACAAAATCGTCTGTTTTATATAAATGAAAACAACCTGCTATATATTCTGCATAAAAAGAATTCGTTAAATCTTTATCTTTATACTGCCCTTTAAATATTGCTGGTTTAAAAAAAGGTTTTAAAAAAGTAAACCTTCTTGCTATAAGTTCTAAAAAGCGCGGATATCTTCTGCATGAATATTGATGTTCTCCGCTTGGAAACAGCACTTTAGGAGCTATCATTGCAAGTGTTTGGTCGTTTTCTAATTCTTTTATTAAATTAGGAATAACCATTTTTTGAAAATTAACATCTGGATTTAGAATGAGATGAAAATTAGATTTATTATTAATTTGATCTATTACTACATTATGTCCTGCCCCAAAACCAATATTTTTACCAATCGAAATATATTCTATTTCCTCATTATCAAAAATATTTTGAAAACGCATTTGAGGTGTATTATCAATTAAATAAAGCTTCTTTTGTAGTGGTACATTTAAAAAAGAGTTTATTGTTTTAGTAAGCTCTTCTAAATCTTCATTATATAAAACAATACATGCTGTAATTTCTAGTTTTTCTTTCATTTATCAATACGCTTTTTCCTCACCCTTAAAAACATTCAATACTGTTTTAATAATAATCTTTAAATCTAAGAAGAAAGACCAATTTTCGATATAAAAAATATCTAATCTAACTCGATTTTTTATATCAGATTTTTTCTTTACTTCTCCTCTATAGCCACTAACCTGAGCTAACCCTGTTATGCCTGGTTTAACAATATGTCTTTTTAAATAATCGTGTACCTCTTTTTGGTACTCTATAGATAAACTTTCTATATGTGGTCTAGGCCCTACTACACTCATATCTCCTAATAAAACATTAAAGAATTGAGGCAATTCATCCATACTTGTTTTTCTTAAAAATGAACCAATTTTAGTTATTCTTAAATCGTCTTTAGTGGTATGAATATTATTGTATGACTTTTTATTCATTCTCATACTCCTAATTTTATAACAAATAAAATTCTCGCCATTAATACCTTCTCTATTTTGTTTAAAAATTAATGGTCCTTTAGATTCTAATTTAACTAGGATCCATAAAAAAGGAAGCAACCAAGATAAAACAACCACACAAACAAACAAAGAAAAACAAATATCAAAAAGTCTTTTCTTATACAAACTCTCCACAAAATCGAAAGGAAGTTTTCTTACATTAAGTACCATTAATGCATCATCATAGTATTCTACACTTTGATTTTTACTATATAATTCTATAGTATCTGGTATTAATTTTAAAATGATATTTTTTTCAGTGGTAAACTTATTTATATTTTTTATTTGTTCTCTTGAATGACCTGTTAATGACAAATATATTTCATCTACCTCGTTATTGTTAACATATTCAAAAACGGTATTGAACTTTCCTAAAAACTCTTTATCCTTGTAGTCTTTATTAGAAAAGAAACCTAAGTATTTATACCCTAAATTCGATTTACTTTTAAACAGTTTTATAATATTTTTAGCCGATTGGTCGTACCCCAACACTATAGTTGTTCTTAAATTATTACCAAAAGCTCTGTATTTTTTAAGTAGAAATACCCAAAGTATTTTTATTACAGTGATACCGCTAAAAATATATAGGATATGCAAAAACTGGTTATTAACTACTTGACCTTCCTTAAAAATACCAAAGTAGGCAAAATAGCCTAGCGTAAAGATAAAAAACTGACGGGTTAAAAGGTTTAAAACTGTTAATACTTTAGTGTATCTATACACTTTATAAAAACCTATAGAATAAGATGATATGAACCAAAAAAACGTGATATAAACGAGAAAAGGAGCATTTAGATATCCTTTTTCTGATGCAAAATAAAAAACAGCATTAAGTAATACTATATCTATTATTATTTGGAAAGGTCTTATTAAGTAAGAGTATCTTTTTTTCAAAGTTTTATTTATTTAAATACATCCCACTTAAAAGTATGAATAGTAAAAACAAAAATTAAATCTAATAACCTATTTTTAAATGGCTTAGATCTAGAGATTTCTCTTTTTGAATAGCTATCATTATCAAACAATTTACTGAACAAACTACTATTATATTTTTCAAATAAGAATTCTTTAAACGTTTTTGAATAAATACTATTTACCATATATATTTTTCCAAAACCCTACCTTTTCTAATCAAATTTTGAGTATATGAAACGATAGAATTAGTTATTTTATTATGCACTATACCTTAATTTTCAATATTATATTTGTAATAAGAATTTTAAATAGTAGAAAATACTTTTTTTTACTATAATCTAAAGTTTGAAAACGAATCAAATTCTTTGATCAATCTAAAACCTTCTATGTAAACATAAATAAAACGTAAACTTGACAGGTTACTTAATCTTATTTAGAAAGTTTCTCCAAGTTTATTTCTTTCAATATCCTTTAAAACCATTATTTCGGACAACTCTCTTAAATTAACTTTTGCTTTCCAATTGAGCTCTTTTTCTGCTTTTGATGCATCACCAATTAACAAATGTTCTTCTACTGGTCTATAAAAAGAAGGGTTTATTTTAACCAAAAGATCTCCAGTATTTTCATCATATCCTTTTTCGTCCTTATTTTCTCCATCCCAAACAATACTTTTTTCAATAGTTTTAAATGCTAATGTTACAAAATCTCTTACTGTTTGCGTTTTATTGGTTGCTAGAACAAAAGTACTTGGTTTATCAACCTGTAACATTTTATACATGCCTTCTACATATTCTTTTGCATATCCCCAATCTCTTCTAGCCCCTAAATTTCCTAGTTCTATATGTTTTTGTTTTTTAAGATGAATTTTAGCGACAGAATCACTAATTTTTCTTGTAACAAATTGCTTACCTCTTAATGGTGATTCATGATTAAATAAGATACCACTAGTAGCAAAAATATTATATGATTCTTGGTAGTTTATAGTTGTCCAATGTGCAAAAACTTTTGCAACCCCATAAGGATTTCTTGGATAAAAAGGTGTTTCTTCGCTTTGAGGCCTCGACTTAACTTTACCAAACATTTCAGAGGTTGATGCTTGATAAAATTTAATTTTTGGATTAACGATTCTTATTGCTTCCAAAAGATTCAATACACCAATACCAGTAATGTTTGCAGTTTCTATTGGTTGCGAAAATGAAACTCCTATAAAACTTTGGGCTGCCAAATTGTAGATTTCATCAGGTTCTACTTCTGCTATTATTCTATAAGCACTCGATACATCTATTAAATCATAATCTAATAAAAAAAGATTGGGATGATTTTGTATGCCTAACTCTCCAATTCTCCAGAAATTAGCAGAACTAGTTCTTCTATAAGTGCCATAAACTTTATAATTTTTTTGAAGCAGAAGTTCTGCCAGATATGATGCATCTTGTCCAGTTATACCTGTAATTATTGCCTTTTTCATTTACTATATTTTTCTATCACTTTGGTAAATGACTTCTTGATTTTCGATTTGAATATTTTTACATCAAAACTTAAGGAAAACTCTCTTATTTTATTTGAATTAAATACTCCTTGGTGTTTTTCAAAATAATCAACTGTATTTTTAATTTCTTCTTTAGTCTGAACACGCATAAAGACACCTGTATCGCTATCATTAATTGTTTCATTAATAAACTTACCTTTCACCGTTTCTAAAGAACCACCCTTTCCATAAGCTATAACTGGTGTTCCACAAGCCTGAGCTTCAATAGGAATTATGCCAAAATCTTCTTCCGCTACAAAAATAAATGCTTTGGCTCTTTGCATATAGCTTTTTAAAATTTCGAATTCTTGGTATCCTAATACTGAGATATTTGGGGTAGCGATACTTTTAATTTTCTTTAATTCAGGACCATCTCCTATTACGATAAGCTTCTTATTAGTCATTTCTGAAAAGGCTTCAACAATCAAATCAACTTTCTTATAAGGCACTAATCTCGATGCCGTAAGATAAAAATCTTCTTTTTTGAGCTCTAAAGTAAAATCATCTACGGATACTGGAGGGTATATTACGTCGAATGACTTTCTTCTATAAGTTCTCCAAACTCTTTTTTCTATATAATGCGAAATTGGAATAAACTCATCAACCCTGTTTGAAGTTGTTACATCCCATTTTCTAATTTTATGAAGCATTAATTTAACGATAAAACCTTTTATACCTTTTTTTAAATTTGCTTCATTTAAATATTGATGATATAAATCCCAGACATACCTAATAGGAGAATAAATATAACAAATATGTACTTGATCTGCTTTGACTAAAACACCTTTTGCTACTGCATGAGATGAAGAGATAATTACATCATACGAAGAAAGATCTAGTTGTTCTATTGCATAAGGGAAAAATGGAAGGTAACTTTTCCATTTTTTTTGAGCCATTGGAAATTTTTGAATTACCGAATTTGTAACTCTGTCTGGAGCTATGTTTAGTTTCTTTAGACTGTCTTCGTTTGAAACCAAGGTAAAAATATCGGCTTCAGGGTAAATTTCAGCCATAATTTTTAAACAACTTTCTGAACCTGCAACAACAGTTATCCAATCATGAACTATAGCTATTTTCATGTACTCCTTATTTTATGAAAGAAAATTGACTAAACAAACCAAAAGAAATATATGCTAATTTCTTTTTATTAACGCCATTTATAAAAGACACACTAATGGACATTATACAGGCATAACATATTTTATTATGTAACATATTTCTCATAAAATTAGAAAGACAAAGAAACAAATAATCTAAGGAATTCGAAAATTCTAAAAGATATAATTATCTATAAACACAGCACTAAAATTAATATGAAACAATTATGTAAAAATTACTTTAATTTTTTAAGGTAATTACTTCTCTAATTTGAAATAGTTCTGTTAATTTGACAAAAATGTAAGAATTAATTTTTATACAAAAAAATGATTGTAATAAATGCTCGTTTTCTCACTCAAAAAACCACAGGTGTTCAAAGATATGCTATTGAAATTTGTAAATTTTTACCTAAAAAAATTGGGGATAAAGAACTAATTTTTGTTGCGCCCAATCAAGAATTGATGAACAAAGAATTGCCTATTAAGATTATACAATTTGGAAAACTTAAAGGCAATTTATGGGAACAAATAGAGCTACCTATTTTTTTAAAGAGAAAAGGCAACCCTCTACTTATTAATTTTAGTGGAATTGCGCCTGTTTTCTACCAAAATAAAATCACATACATTTATGATTTATCTTTTAAATACTATCCTGAAACTTTTTCATACTTGTTTCAAAGAGCGTACAATACATTAATTCCTCTTTCTGGAAAAAATTCACGAAAAGTGATTACTATAAGTAATTACGTAAAAAAAGATATTGAGAATCATTTTAATATTAAAGATATTGAGGTAGTTTACGCCGCCCAAAACAATCATTTTCAAAATTTAAATTTACAAAGAGAAAAAATAATTTTAGCCGTTTCTTCTCTAGATCCAAGAAAAAATTTTAACAGAGTTATTCAGGCTTACCTCTCTTTAAATACTGATTATAAATTGGTTTTTGTTGGAGCAAAATCGAAATCTTTTTCAGATCTTAATTTAAATGAGAATGCAAAAAACAACAACATCATTTTTACAGGATATATCAATGATCAAGAATTAATAGAACTATATAATAAGGCTTCTATATTTATCTATGCATCTTTATTCGAAGGTTTTGGCATGCCACCTCTTGAAGCACAAGCCTGTGGATGTCCTTGTATTGTATCTGATAAAACATCATTACCAGAAGTATACCTTGACTCCGTAGAATATTGTGAACCTAAATCTATAGAAAATATAAAAAATAAACTTGAACTTCTTATTGAAAACCCGAATAGGCGAGAAGATTTAGTGCGTAAAGGTTATAAAAACATTAAGCGATTTAATTGGGAATTATCTTCCAATAAATTAGCTTCTATAATAGCATCACAAACATAAATAGTTATTTTTTTACCTTATTAAAATAAAGTAATGCTGTAAAAAAACTGTAAAAAAGAACACCATCAGATCGCTCAAGAATATTTTCTGATAAAAAGACGATGGTCGTTAGACATGTGATATAGAATAACGTTTTATTTCTTTTACTTATTGATCTTAAAAAGTTGGAAGCAATCAAAATTAGAAAAGATAAAAAGCCTAAAAAACCAGATGCAATCCAAAAAAAAGCATATTGATTATGACTATTGAAGTCGTGCCATTGATAAATTTTAGCATTCATATTATCTCTATAACAAACATTTAGCTCGTCTTGAACATCTCCTAAACCAACACCTATTAATATCGACTTTTGCATTAACTTTATATCACAATAATAAATACCATTTCTTACATTAGAAGAATTGAACTGGTTTGCTGATGAGGTTTTCTCTAAAACACTAAAACCCGTTTGGTAATATTCTTTTACTCTTGTTGAAAATGGGTTCTTAAAACCTAGAAGGATCGTTAAGGCTAAAAATGGAATCAACCCAATAAATAACTTCTTTTTTAATGAATACTTAGAGAATACAAAAAAAGTAATTATTGAAGAAATTACAAGCGCAATAAGAGGCATTCTAGCTGATATGAGATACATCCAAAATATAAAAATCAAAGTAATAAAAAGATATAGTATTCTTTCAATATTTTTTGTTGCTTCTCTGATTTTTAAGACTATAAAAAATATGCCAAAGCATAACCAAAGTCCTTGATATGTTGAATGTGTATTAGAAATAGCTATAATATAATTTCGAAATCTCCTCAACTTTATCTGTTGAATTTTTTCTAAAGAAATCTCATTCATACTAGAAAACCCGTTGGCTTTAATTTCTTGAAGAGACAAGGTTGCAGAAATAAAATTGTAATCATAAACTACTTTAAACAATTGGAATAAGACCAATATCAAAACAGAAATAGAAAAAACATTACAAATTTGATGTATGTTTTTTTTTGTAAAAAAACCTCTATTTAAGAAAAAAACAATTGGAAAAGCAACAAAAGAAAGCATCTTTACAAGCAATGCAAAACCATATTCTAAATTAGTTGAATATAAAAGTGAAAAAGAAATTAATAAGAATGGGCCTATAAATATTAAAATCTCTCTCTTATCAATCAACTGTTTTCTTTTAGTAATATAGAGAGTTATACCAACAAGTATCCAAACAATTGTAAGAACACTTCTCATACCAAAAGTTAGTAGGGGAAAGCATGCTAATAAGACCGAAAGTAATAAAAATAGCTGATGTATTTTGTTGGCTCTATTCTTCAACATAACAACTTAATTCTGAATCATCATTTTTTATTTTTATAAATAATAATGGAAATAAAACTAAAAAAACGATACTTTGGGTTAAATTAATAAACAACCCAGACAATAAAAATGAAATTAAAATGAATAAAAATTTATTTTGTTTTTTTCTTTTTTCATAAATAAACAAAATTATAGTAATAATTCCTACAAGACCAGAAGATAAAAACATAAAAAGCCAATAACTATCTAAAGTTTCTATAAACCCTCCTCCTCTTACACCGCCGCCAACATTGCCAATGGCACCACCAAACAAAATATTAAAATCGACATTTACTTGATTAGACCACAAATAAAATCTATCGTAAAGCGAAGCTGTAGAAAAAACATCAAATTGAGTTAAATATATAAATAGTAGAATTAACACAGGAATACCTACTTTAAAAACGATAATTAATTTTTTGAGATTCTTTGTTTTTGTGAAAAATTTTAAAAACTCATAAATCATAAAAATTAAATATGCGCTTCTAATAAATGAAAAAAGCAAGGGAAACAGCGCAACATATTTTTTATTTTTATAATCTGGTTCTTGATCCATAAATAAATATGCAAGAAGGCTAAAATAAGCTACTGAACCAGCATTACCTATTAACGCTGGTGATCTCCAAAATTGGAAAAAATTTGATATTTTAAATTTATACTCAGGATCAATACCCCATTTATAACGACCTGTTAGCCATTCCATATATTTATCTGGCCCCATTGAGTACGTTAAAAGTATAAAAATGGAATTTAAAATTAATAAATAAAATAGTATGTTTAGTATTTTATACCAATCTTTCTTATTTAACTCTAATTGATTAAAAATAAAAATTAGTATAAAAACAAGATACACCTCCCTAATAACAATATATAACGGCTCAAATCCATTTATATTAAAAAGTAAAACAACAAATAATATTGAAAAATAGAACAAAAGTATACTGTCTATCCATGTAATCGTTATTTTCTTTAGTGCTTTAACTAAAAATAACAGAAGAATTAAAAGTACTGCAAAGGGATGAACAAACTTTTTTAATTCCCAATTACCTAAATAACCAAAAAAAAGAAAAGTTAAAACCCCTTGTGTAGCTATAATCTGTAAAATTATAGCCAAAGTAAAAAGTTTATTTAATCTTACTTTCATTTATCCTCTGTTAAGACCTCGTTAAAAACATTTAGATAGTCATCTATTGTTTTTTGAATATTAAAATTTTGCATCAAATCTTCATCAAAGTTAAAAGTATTTAGAAAATCTCGATTCTGCATAATTTTTTTTAAGAGTTTTGATAATTCTTGTTCTTGTGGTTTAAAAACAAAATCTCTATTATTTAATAAAAGTTCAGGAATACCTCCCATATCACTTGCAATTACAGGCTTTCTATTTATTATTGACTCTAAAACAACTCTTCCAAAAGGTTCGTGCCAAAGAGATGGAACTACTAGAACATCTATTTTTTCAAAAAACAAATTGCTTTTGATGTAACCTAAAAATTGTATTTTATTAGAGCTATTTACTGTTTTTAAATGTTTTAAATATTCTGTATCTATTTGACCCGCAATTAATAATTTATATTTTTCTATTTTAGAAAAACTTTCAAGTAAAAGTTCTACGCCTTTAGATTGGTTTATTTGCCCAATAAAACCAAACACAATTTCTTTATCTCTTGCTCTTTTATAACGTGTGTTTTTTATGTCAAAGCCATTGTAAATTGTTTTATCAGGCACACCTTTAAAATAGCCATTTCTAATATGATCATTTAAAATATAATCGCTAATCCCTATTAAATAATCTACAAGAATAGAATCTGTTTTTTTGGGAGATGACAACAATTTACAGTCAAAACATAGATTTATACAGTTTACATTATTCTTGAATTTTATAGATTTTGGACATTGTAAATAATAATCTCTAAGTGTATGAACTATTTTTATATTTAATTTTTTAGCAATTCTCCAAACCTTTGTTGAAAAACCACTCAGATTATTAGAAAATAAAATATCCGGTTTAAAATCAGATAAGATTTTAGTTAAAATAGGGTTATATTTTTTATTACTAGCATCTTTTATGTGCCATAAAAGTTTTTTAGTAGTACTTTTATTATCTGCTTCAAATGGCCAATAATCATTTTTAATCTTTATTGCTTGAACCGTAACTCCGTTTAATTGATAAGTTTTATTTTTCTTGGCAAGACAAATTACCAAAACATCATTTCCTAAAAGGGAAAAATTTTCAGCCAAGGTTTGAACTGATTTTTCTGCTCCCCCAACTTGATTTGGCGCATATAGCGTATTAATGATTGCTATTTTCATTGAAACTTTGCAAGATTATTGTTTTTAGCATCACTAACAGCTTTCTTGAATACTTTAAAATTTTTACTTCTACAAGCAAAAAAGAATAGAATAGCCATAAAAATAAACCTATTAACAGTATAAACGAATGAATTCGTTATTAAATAGTTCTTTTCAAATAAGATTCTATTTCTTGTATTATAATAAACTCTTAATGGTGGTGCATTTTTTATTTTAGTGAATGTATTACTTTTTTTATCTATTAAAGCCCAAGAGGTATCTATATCATTTATAATACTATTTAAAACAAGAAATATTTTTTTATTGGCTTTTGTAATTCTATAACTCCAATCATGATCGTCTGAATATAAAAAATAATCTTCATTTGGATAACCAATTTCATCTAAAAGTGATTTATGAAAAAACATACCTCCATAAGGAGCGTATGCAATTTCACCAAAAATATTTTCATTATTTACCGTTTTTTTAGAGAATAAAAAATTATTGAATTTTTGAACTATATGAAAACCACTAAAACTATTTGCCCATCCTAAAACTAATTTAGGATTGTTTTCTAAAACTGCTTGTTTATATTGTTGTCTATCTGGTCTAAAAGACAATAAACTAACTACATCATCTGGTTTGTGTTTCCAAAACTCTAATACTATTTTTAAGGCTTCTTTTTGAGGTTTATTATCATCATCCAAAAGCCAAATATACTCACAACTTTTAGAGGCTCTGGCTTTCTCTAAGCCTTGTTTGTAGGCTTTTGCAGAGCCCAAGTTTTCATTATTCCATAGTACAGAAATTTTTTCTTTATGATAATTTTGTAAATTTTTTAGCTTTATTTTACTGCTTTTAACAGAATTATTATCTACAATAATTATCTGAGATACATTAGATTGGAAACAGGATTCAACAACTTGGTTTAATAAATTAAATCTATCTGCATAAGTTACTATGACCGCCGTTATTTGCATATCTAATTTTACTATTTAACTTACCTAAATCTAATTGGAGTCGTTAAAACTCCTGTTTTTTGTTTTGCTACTATTACTCTTGTAATATTTTCTCCAATTATTGTTGTGGTAGTTGCAATAGCTGCACCGATTTCATTATACCTAATTATTAAAAAATAATTTAATATGATATTGAGGAGTAAAAAGAAACCAGAAATATAACTGAACACTTTTTCATGCCCGCACATAATTAATAAAACACCTGAACATCCTGTGGATATATTTATAAGCTGACCTATGCATAAAATTGCAAGACAAGTATAAGCTGAAACAAAATCAGGGCCCCAAAATAGTAAAATTGATTTTCCAAACACTAAGAAAAATAATGTTGAGATAACTCCAATAACAATCAACCAAAAAGTTACTTGTTTTACCATTACATTCATTTCATTAAATTGGTTGTTATTATGAAAGGTTGCTATTTTAGGAGATATTGCAGAATTTGTAATTTGCAAGAAAAAAGCAACGAATAAGACTAATCGACTTGCTACTGTATATAAACCAACTTTAGATGTGTCGCTTAACCAACCTAACATTAAAATATCAATAGATGATGCCAATAAAGTTGTAGCTGACACAAACAGTAATGGAATTGCCATCTTTACCATTGATTTATCTATAAAACTTTTGATTACAAAAGGTTTAAATAGCTTACCCCAATATATAGATGCTATTAAAAAGGTAATTAGACGACCTACGGCATATAAAATAATTATTGAAAGTAACGTGATTTGAATATCAACAAACCAATATAAACAAATACCTAAAAATACAATTATTGATGTAGAGAAATCTTTTAAAAATCTACTTTGCCAAACTTTCCTGTATCCATTAATACCAGAAACAAATATATTTCCAATAGTTTGTGGTACAATTGCCATAAACCCAATGATTAAAGGTAATTGAAGACTTGACTCCCCAAAAAATTGGGAAATTGGTTCAGATAATAATACTCCTAAAAATGTTAATACAACAGCAATTAATATATTTATAACTAGTGCAGTATAAATTGTGTTTCCAATTTTTTTAGAATCATTTTTAGAATGATCAATAGCAATCTTTTTCACCAAAACATGATCCATACCAAACATAGAAAGCACCATAATAATTGTAATTATTTGGTTTATAAGATTAACTTCACCTAAGCCTGAAGCTCCTAGAATTCTTCCTAAAATAATACTCGTTAATAATCTTGCAGAAATACCAATAACTTGAATTATCATAGTTGAAGAGGACTTTAAAAAGACTTCTTTTGTATGCTTATCTAAATTGGTAATTTTACTCAAAAAATTCATCATATACCTTCTCTCAAGATTGGATTATATTTCATCAATTAATAATTACTTAAAAATCAATAAAATTTGATTGGATTTTATCTTTGTCAGATAAAATAACCTCTTCATAATTAAGTTTCCAGTCTATATTAAAATTTTGATCGTTATACATTACGCCATCTTCTGCTAAAGGATTATAATAATTATCGCATTTATAGGATAGGATAGTTTGATTTTCTAAGACAGAAAACCCATGTAAAAAACCTCTTGGCACAAACAATTGCTTATTATTTTCTCCAGATAATTCGATTGAAAAATGTTTACCAAAAGTGGAAGAATTTTTCCTAAAGTCTACAGCAACGTCTAATACTTTACCTTTAATAACTCTTATTAATTTTGCCTGAGCAAATTCTCCTTTTTGTATGTGTAATCCTCTAAGAACACCTCTTTGTGATATTGATTGATTGTCTTGCACAAAATTTACCTGTAATCCTGTTTTTTTTTTAAATTCTTGCAGATTAAACACCTCAAAGAAGCTTCCTCTTTTATCTCCAAAAACTTTTGGTTCTATAACAAAACAACCTTTTAAAAATGTTTCTGTAACTTCCATTAAATTTTTAAAATATTATTCGAATATCCACTTTTTAAAAAAGATTTTGCCAAACGTTGTAATTGTTTTTTATTAATAAAACCCGCTCTATAGGCAGCTTCTTCTATAGAGCCAACTTTTAAACCTTGTCTTTCTTCTATAACCTGAACAAATTGACCTGCTTGCATTAACGAGTTAAAAGTACCTGTATCTAGCCATGCAGTTCCTCTATCTAAAATTGTTACAGACAGTTTATGTTCTAATAAATACGCTTTATTTATATCAGTAATTTCTAATTCTCCTCTTTTACTTGGTACTAATTTTTTTGCTTTTTGTACTACTGAATTATCATAAAAATAGATTCCTGGAATTGCAAAATTAGATTTCGGCTTCAGAGGTTTTTCTTCTATAGAAATTACATTTTGATTTTCATCAAACTCTACAACTCCATAACGTTCTGGGTCATTTACGTGATAAGCATAAACAATTCCGCCATCAGGATTTATATTTTCTTTTAATAAAGTTGATAAACCTGTTCCATAAAAGATATTATCCCCTAAAATTAATGCCACACTATGTTTTCCTATAAATTTTTCTCCGATTACAAATGCTTCTGCTAAACCATTTGGATTTTCTTGAACTTCATATTTAAAATCGCATCCTATTTGGTTTCCATTTCCTAATAACTTTTGAAATAAAGGTAAATCTTGAGGCGTAGATATAATTAAAATTTCATTTATTCCCGCAGAAATTAAAGTAGATATTGGGTAGTAAATCATAGGTTTATCATACACCGGCATTAACTGCTTACTTACAGCCAATGTTAACGGATGTAATCTTGTACCTGAACCTCCGGCTAAAACAATGCCTTTCATACTTGATGTTTTTTTAAGTACCATTTAATTGTTTTTAGAATACCAGACTCAAAGTTTTCATTAGCTTTCCAGCCTAAACTATTTTCTATTTTTGAAGCATCGATAGCATATCTAAAATCATGACCTGGCCTATCTTTAACAAAGTGTATTTGCTTTTTATAGGACTCTTCTTTCGGTAAAATTTCATCAAGAATTTCACAAATCTTATTGGCTATATACAGATTATTTCTTTCATTATTGCCGCCAATATTATAAGTTTCTCCAACGCTACCTTTTGTAAAAACTAAATCTATACCTATACAATGATCTAAAACATACAACCAATCTCTTATATTCTTGCCATCACCATAAATCGGAATTTTTTCACCTGAAATTGCTTTTCTAATAATTGTAGGAATTAATTTTTCGTTATGTTGTTTAGGCCCATAATTATTAGAACAATTAGTCGTAACTACATTCATACCATAGGTATGAAAATAGCTTCTTACCAAAAAATCTGATGATGCTTTTGAGGCGCTATAGGGACTATTTGGTGCATAGGGTGTTTGCTCTGAAAACAAACCCTGGTCACCTAAAGTACCATAAACCTCGTCTGTTGAAATATGATGAAATCTAGCATTTTTAAATTTATTTTTGTGTTTATTTGGAGATTTCATCCAAAAGTTTTTAGAAACATCAAGTAAGGTAAATGTTCCAAAAACATTTGTTTTTACAAAAGTATCTGGATTTTCTATAGAATTATCTACATGACTTTCTGCTGCAAAATGAATTACTCCACTAAATTTATATTCTTTAAAAAGTGATTCCACTAATTTTCTATCACAGATATCACCTTTAATAAATTTATAATTTGAGTTATTTTTAACTTCTTTTAAGTTCGAAATATTACCCGCATAGGTTAGCAAATCTAAATTTACGACTTGAATATTTTTATTTTTCTCTAAAAAATAAAATATAAAATTAGACCCGATAAAACCTGCCCCTCCAGTTATTAAAACCGTTTCCATTAATTACTTTTTATAGTCGTCTAAAAACTTATTTAATTTTAATAACAAAAGAAAAACAATCATTAATCCAGCTCCTAAAACTGCTAATAAAAAAGCGTAATTTTTTGTTACACCTTTTATCTCATAACCAATAGATTGAAAATTTGAGATTACATTAATTACTTCATAATTGTTAGATTTTTCTTCAGAAATCTTTCTTAAATCATAATTAATTTTTCTATTCGTTTCAAAAAGTTCTAATTCTTTTGTAGTTCTTTTTTCACCTCCTAAATCTATACTGGTTCCTGTTGATTCTTTTTTTGCTTCATCTAACATTACTTGCATATAGACTTTTCTTAGAGAATCTACTTGACTTAAACTTTGTCTATAAACAGAGTCTGTTCTATTTAAGTTTTCGTTAGTCAATTCTTTTAATCTATTAAAGTACTTGTTTTTTACTACAGAAGATATAATTACATCATCTAACTTATCAAAAACATTGTTTTTTTCTGCAATAACAGTTACCTTATGAAAATCATAATCATAATCTGAAAAAGATTTTTTAAAATCAGCGTATTCATAACTTTTTATAGTTAATGTATCTACAGATAAGATTAAATCATCATATCCATTTATAATATCGCTATCAACCTTTAAAGGCTCTATTTCAAATTTTCTAAGAGAAGCAGCAGCATCTTTATCTTCAAATTTAAATATTTCTTGAAGTTTCTCTATTTTTTCTTGTTTTACTAGATCATTATAATAATTTACATTGTTATATAATTGCCTCGCACTTTTAAAATTAGGTTGAACCAGTAGTTCAGAACCATAGGCTATTGGTTTGTTAGTTTCTAAAAAAACACCCGAAATCAAACCAATTAAACCAGCTACACCAATTTTTATAACGTTTTGTTTTAAAAATATTAATATCAATATGATAAAATGAAAGATTTCTTTAAAAATACTTCCTATAAAATTAAAAAGTTTTGTAAAACCTTTCCCTATAATTACAAATAAAGAGCCTAAATCTACTTCTTCTTCGTTATTTTTATTTTGTTGGTTTGTTGACATTTTTTGAGTTTGATTATAAAATCAGTTTTTCAACTGTTAAAAAATTTGTTCTAATATTCTTTGAGTAATGGCGTAAGTGGGTGTAACTCCTGTCATACCTAAACCACCTGAGGCTAAAGTAGCACCAGTTTCTAAAGGATTATCTGATGCATAATATGCATACCGTACTTTTACGTCTTCAGAAATATTACCTCTTATTTTTGATGCAGATTGTATTGCTTTTTGATAATGCGCACCTTCCATCTCTAAGCCTATCACATTCCACGTAGAATCGTGAAAAAACTTTAAAAGGTCTTTATTTTGTAATGATGTTCCTAAAACAGAAATCATAGAGCCATCAAAAGCTTTTACACCAAAACCTTCTAAATCTTCTTTTTTAAGTTCGTTTTTAAAGGGGTAATTATCTGCTGTGCCCTCAAAAATATGCGCATCAGGTATCATAACATCTCCTTTTCCTCCTTCTAAAATACCTGCTTTACCCATTATAGAAACAGATTTTACATCTAAATGAGTTTTCTCATTATTGGCTTCATAAGGTTTTAACAATTCATCCATAGTTTCGTAAGCTTGCTCTCCAAAAGCATAATCCATAACTATAATTACCGGATTTTCTCCCAAAGAGTGTACTCTTTGAAACGTAGAAACATCGAAGTTTATTTTATCAGTATCTATTATTTGTACATTAATGTTTGTTCCTGAAGTATCTTTTATATAAATCAGCCCATTTTCTGAAGCATAATCTTTTACTTTTCGCTGTAAAGGTTTACTATCTGCATTACTTAACAATTGGTACAACTCAAAACCTTTATGGTTTTTTACTTCATCAGGAAGAGCACCTTTCGCGTATATAGAATTTAACACACTATGCATATTTGCACTTATAATATGTATAGGCCTTTTTAAGAGTTTGTATTCTTTTAAAATATGCTTTATATCATTTGCCCAAATTTCACCATAAATATGATGCCCAATTTCTTCAATTAGTAATGAACTAAACGTAACCGTTCTTTTATTACCTTCAAAAACTTCTTTAATTGCAAGCTTACCTAACCAATAAATAAGATTAAAAAATTTATGTGGATTTTTCTCTGATGAAAATATTTTATAAATATGAGAAATCTCATCAAAAGTTCTTCCTAAAATATTGCCTAAATGGACCAATAAAACCTCTTTCTCGTTTTCTGATATTTCCTTTTGATGCAAAACAACATCCTCTAAATACAACCACTCTCTTGTATAATCTTCGCCTTCATTTAAAGAAACGCGTTCTTGAATTTTATGAGATTCAATAAATAAAAAGGTAAGATGTGTTAAAATATCGTAGATTTCAGATCTTCCTCTGGTAATCTCAATATTCATTTGATCTTTATCTATTCTGTAACAATTTCTTCGTCTTTTAGGCGGAATAATTGCCTTAAAATGAGAATTTTTATAGCCTTCATCTGCTGTTAAATTAATAAATTGGCATTGTTCAATTCCTTCAGGCAGTCTTTCTATAACATAAACTAAACCATCTAATTCTATTTTTTCTTCTGCAATAGAACCATAAATTTCTGGCCTTAAAAGTAATAGCGATTTTCGTAAAGTTTCACCAGAAACACCCATCGGTTTATAAAAACCTCTACTAAATAAATGACGCATAGAAATATATAGTTTTTCTATGGCATTTGTAGATTCTTGAGCTCTTGTTCTTTCTATGTTTTTGGTATGTAGCATTTTTATTTTTAGAGATGCAAATATAGAATTATTTCCCTGATAATATTTTACTGTATTTATCTTGATTTTGCATTAAAGTAACAGCTTCAAAAATGGTTTTATCATTTTTTAAATGGTATGTATAAACCTCTTCTTTATAAGCATACTTCTTAAGAATTTCATCAACTAATAAATCATTAATGATATCTTTATTTTTAGAGATTTCAGTTATTTTTTCTTCAAATAATTTATCTTTAATTTTCTCGTATTCTTTTGCAATACTTTTAGTAGTTGTAGCTAAATATGCTTTTTTAAATAAACGTTCTTGTTCGGTTACAAAAGTAGTGTCTGTCTTTAAAAAATCGGTAAAATCATTAAAATCTGTATTTTTAAATTGATAATTTTCAACATCAACTTTTTGTGGGTTTTTATAAAAATAAGCCGTTGCAAAGTTAAATAGTGCTTTCGAGTTTAGTAATTCCTTTGTTGCCTCTGTTTTTTTAGATTCTTCAATTTCAACATCTGGCATAACTCCTCCTCCATCGTAAACCTTTCTTCCATTGGCGGTTTTAAATTCGTTAATTCCACGATCAGAAAATTTTGGAACTTCACCTGTTTTATCATTTCTATTGGTGTAATCTAATTCTTGAATACACCTGCCACTTGGTGTGTAGTATTTTGATATTGTTAATTTTAATTGAGTTCCATACGTTAATTCTTTTTGACGCTGCACGAGTCCTTTGCCAAAAGAACGTTGTCCCATAATTACTGCCCTATCATAATCTTGTAAAGAACCACTAACAATTTCTGATGCTGATGCAGAACTACCATTTACCAAAACCACGATCGGCATTTCTAAATCTAAAGGTTCATTAGAAGTTTTGTAAGTAGTACTCCATTTTTTAATTTTTGCTTTTGTGGTTACCACTACTTCTCCTTTGGGGATAAAAAAGTTTGAAATATTGATAGATTCCATTAACGAACCTCCAGGATTAGAGCGTAAATCGAACACCAATTTTTTCATTCCTTTTTTTTGTAAAGCTCTAAACGCTTTTTTTACCTCAGATGATGCCTTATTATTAAAACGTGTTAACGTGATGTACCCAGTTTCCTCATCAATCATTTCATAAAAAGGTACGGGATTAATTACAACTTTTTCTCTTTTAAGTTCTTTAGTAATTACATTTCCTTGACGTACAATTTTTGCAGATATTGTTGTATTTGGTGTTCCTTTTAAAAACATAGAAAGTTGATCTCTTTCCATATTTTTAAGCAATTGTCCATCAACAGAAATAATTAAATCTCCCGCTTTTAAATCTGCTTTATCTCCAGAAAAACCTTTATACACTTCTTTAATTTGAATGCCTTGTTGCGTATAATATACAGAAACGCCCATTCCTGCATATTCGCCTTCTCTTCGAATTCTCGCATCTTCTACATCTTGCGCATTGTAAAAATTAGTATACGGATCTAAATCTTTTAGCGTATTTTTTATGGCTTTATCGGTAAGTTCTGCAGGGTTAATCTCATCAACATAATACATATTTAACTCTTTAAATAAAGAATTGTATATTTCTATTTGCTTGGCAACTTCAAAGAATTTAGATTTAAATGAAAACGACAAAAAAATCGTTCCAATTAATAAAATTATTACTGTTTTTTGCTTGATATTAAGATGTTTCATTTTCTTTATTTGTTGCTTTTTCTATAAATAAATGTAGTAATTTATTCATTCTAGAAAAAAGTTCTTCATACGGTTTTTCTTCTTTACCAATATACGAAATCATAAAAACATAAGGTTCATCTAAATTTTCATAAACGATTCCTTTTTGTAAGCGATAGGTTTCGCGCATTAATCTTTTTAAACGATTTCTATCTGGTGCTTTTTTAAAATTTCTTTTCGCCACAGAAACACCAACTTGTGCTGGGAATTTTGATGTATGCGCTGTTTGCAAATACACCATTCTTAAAGGAAAAGCCTTAACTGATTCTCCATTTTTATAGAGTTTTTCTATCAATTTTCTGCTTTTTAAACGCTCTTGTTTTCCTAATGTAAACTTCATTGCTACAAACTTAAATGAAAAGGATAACTTTTTAAACCTTTAAGTTAAGGAACTTCAAAAAATCCGTATTTTTATAAAAGTAAATGAATACGAATTTATAATTTATTTAGTATTAATTTTAAACAATTATTAATATTTTTGTTTAAAATTACACATATTAAAATTTAATATCAACTTAAAAGATATGAAACCAGATTTATTTCAAGCACCCGATTACTATAATATTGATGATCTATTAACGGAAGAACATAAATTAGTACGTGAAGCGGCTCGTGATTGGGTAAAACGTGATGTTTCTCCGATTATTGAAGAATATGCTCAAAAAGCAGCATTCCCAACTCAAATTATCGCTGGTTTAGCAGAAATTGGGGCTTTTGGACCATATATTCCTGAAGAATATGGAGGTGCAGGGTTAGATCAAATTTCTTATGGTTTAATTATGCAAGAAATAGAACGTGGCGATTCTGGTGTTCGTTCTACTGCTTCTGTGCAGTCTTCTTTAGTAATGTATCCTATTTACAAATATGGAAATGAGGCACAACGTAAAAAATATTTACCAAAATTGGCTTCTGGAGAATGGATGGGAAGCTTTGGCTTAACAGAGCCAAACCACGGCTCAAATCCTGCAGGAATGGAAACCAATTTTAAAGACAAAGGTGATCATTACGTGTTAAATGGTGCAAAAATGTGGATTTCTAATGCGCCTTTTTGCAACATTGCTGTAGTTTGGGCAAAAAATAAAGAAGGTAGAATTCACGGTTTAATTGTAGAACGTGGTATGGAAGGTTTTTCTACTCCAGAAACGCATAACAAATGGTCTTTACGTGCTTCATCTACAGGTGAGTTAATTTTTGACAATGTAAAAGTACCTAAAGAAAATTTATTACCAAATAAATCTGGTCTTGGAGCGCCTTTGGGTTGTTTAGATTCTGCACGTTTTGGTATTGCTTGGGGCGCAATTGGTGCTGCTATGGATTGTTATGACACAGCTTTAAGATACTCAAAAGAACGCGAACAATTTGGCAGACCAATTGGTCAGTTTCAATTGCAACAAAAGAAACTCGCAGAAATGATTACCGAAATTACCAAAGCACAATTGTTGGCTTGGCGATTAGGAACTTTAAAAAATGAAGGAAAAGCAACTTCTGCACAAATTTCTATGGCAAAACGTAATAATGTAGAAATGGCTTTAAAAATAGCGAGAGAAGCTAGACAAATGCTAGGTGGAATGGGTATTTCTGGAGAATATTCTATTATGCGTCATATGATGAACTTAGAAAGTGTAGTTACTTATGAAGGCACACACGATATTCATTTATTAATTACAGGACTCGATATCACTGGTTTAAATGCATTTAAATAAACTAATAAAATATAATTTTTACTTTTTTAGTATTCTTTTTATTTTTTCTTGTAGTAATAATTCAGAAACTATAATTATTGAAGAGGAAGTAGCTGAAGAGGAAGTAATCGAAGAACCTATTGATAAAAAAATCAATATTTTATCTTTAGGTGATAGTTATACGATTGGGCAAAGTGTTTGCGAAAAATGTCGATTCCCAGAACAATTAGCAGATTCTTTGCGTCAAAGAAATAATGAATTAGAGTTTGATGTAAATGTGCTTGCAACCACTGGTTGGACTACCAGAAACCTAATTAATGCTATTGATAACAGCGATTTAACCACCGATTTTGATTTAGTAACTTTATTAATTGGCGTGAATAATCAATATCAAAAATTGCCGTTTTCTACTTTTGAAGATGAGTTTCCAATACTTATAGATATGGCAATAAATGCTGTAGGCTTAGCTAAAAGTAAACTCATTGTTTTATCTATCCCTGATTACGCATTTACTCCTTTCGGAAATGGAAACACAACTATTTCTCAAGAAATTGAAGAATATAATACACATATTAAAAACTTTTGCGAAAGTAGAAATATCACTTTTTTAAATATTACAGACATTACACAACAAGGTTTAGCAAATCCTATTTATGTTGCTCGTGATGGTCTGCATCCCTCTAAAGAAGCTTATACAGAATTTGTAAAGCGACTTATCCCTTTAGCCATCGAAAAATTAGGATTATAATAGAACCGCCGCTTTCTTTCTAATCTTTTGCTAAAACGTATTCGTTAAAATATATTGGTTATATGACATTTGACAGCTTTTTTAAAAGCTTGGTAGTATAATTTTGTTGCAGAAATTATGCTCATACATCAAATGAAACGATATGCAAGAATCTAGAAAAGACATTATTCAGTTTATTAACTTACAATTAGCTTCATTAGGGCAACCTACTTTTAAAGATACAGCAGGTAAGTTTTTAGATCCAAAGTTCGAGGAATTAACCAAAGGACTCATAAAAAGTTTACAAGAAAAATCGAGATTATTATCTAATTATCATTCACCTGTTGATAGTAGAATCCAAAATTTTATAGATGACTACTTAAAAGAAATAAAAATTGATAAGCCTATTCATATTCCGAATAACACATTAATTTTATCAAAAAAAGGACAAGCTAGAGAGGTAAGTTTGCCGCCAAATGGAAACTCTTTTAAAAGTGATTTGGTAACTTCAAGTAGATTAAAACAAGGCATTTTAAACAATCCGTTACACGATAAAAGAACCACAAAAGGTACATTTCATATTGTTGAAGGTAATTTACCTGTGCCATTAGACAAATTTGAAGTTCCAAAAATAGTGTTTGCACACTTTTTAAATGCAGCTTTTAGTCCTTCTGACGACTTAAAAGTATTGCCATTTACAGCAAACCAAGAAGACAAAGCAAAAGTCATTGTTTCTATGTTATTAAGACCCACTGTTTGCCCTGAAGTAAAGGGAATTATTCCAAAAAAATCTTTAGAAGTCCGCTTTTTTGCACCGGGAAATTTAGTAAGTAATTTAGATTTTGTTGAAAGTATTTTTGGCAACGCAGGCGATCCAACAATTGCACAGAATGATGCCGCTTTAGATACAGAACATTGGACAGGCCATACAGGTTGTATTGTTTTAGCGCCACAATTATTAAAGCTTAAAAAGAAGGATGTTGGTTTGCCTCATATTGATAATGCAACAGCACGTCAACAAAAAGACGGCATGTGTTGGACAGATGAAAATGAACTGTACAATGATGGAGGTGCTTTTAAAATTACCTGTAGAGATGAAAGAGGTGTAGTAATCACTTTAATTGCAGATAATTACTATGGCTATTCTAAAAAAGAAATAAAAACACAAATTAGTTACTCAGCAAACTTATATGGTTTAGTTGAAGAGGAACATGCAGGTGGAGCTATTGCCTATGCACGACGTGTTATGGGCGATACTGTTAATGGTAAAGATTATTTTAGATATTATGGTTTAGACCATACTTTTGAAGAAGTAAAAACACTATTGGCAGATAGAATTGAACTAAAACCACAAAATTATGCGGTTGACAAAAACTACCCAAATGTAGTTTACATTCCTGAAACTGCCTATTTTGATCTCAACAAAAATAACATCAGTTGGGAATATGAAGGAAAAGAACAACACTTAATTTTATCTCCTTTTAAAACCTACGTGCATCCGTCAGGAAATAAATTACGATTAGAAAAACATCCAGAAAATCAATTATGGAGAATCGTAGAAACCTATCCAGAAGGTGTATTCTGTCACAAACCCTGTACGGTGTCTGGTGGTGGAAAATCTGAAATTTCTAAATCGATGCAAAATGCCATTACGTATAGCAACTTTAACCTTCATAATATAGAAGAAGATTTTAAGCGGGCAGATGAAATTATAGAGTTTAATTACTCTACAAGATGGAAAGATAAAAATAGTAATAGACCAAAATCTAGATCAATTTTAAGTGAAAAAAGAACCTTAGGTTCTGTGGTTAAATTGCTAACACCATCTGAAGAAAACTCTGATGAATTTAATGAATTTATCAGCAATATTCCTGTCCACGTTCGTTCTTTAGTACTATTTGTAAAACGAATGTTTAGACAAGCACATGGTGGCAATTTAAACTGGAAAGATCTGATGTCTGTTGAGATTATTAATGGAGCAAAAGGTACTTCATTACGATATAACAACACTCCTGTTGTGGCTAGTTATGTGCGTATTGGATTTAATGAACAAGGCAATTGGATGCTAAATAAATTACGTTCTGATTTTTCTGCAAGTGAAAAAATTCAGACAGAAGATGATATTTCTGCATCAATTACATTACCTCGAAATCAGTTTAAAGACTTGAATCCTGAGTTTGATAATCCAAGTGTAAAAGTGTTGACGAATTGTGAAGCGCATTTGTTTCAAAGACCAGATGAAGCCATTGTAAGAGGTTATGATAAAGGGGCAGAATTGGATATTATTTCTGAAGGAAGATTCTTAACAAATTATGAAAAGTTAACCAAACAAGATGCACTTGATATTTATGAAGACACCATCAATTTTGATAAATATACGCAACCTGTTAAAGATTTTATCTTAGAAATTATTAATAGCGATGATGATGATATTCAGTTTGTATTGCCTTCTCATCCAAGAATTATTGAGGATGGTTTACCAACTAAAAACCCACGTTATTTAGAACCAAACATATTCCATAAAGAAAATGAAGCTTCATATATTTCGGACATTGGAGTTCGCTTAAAAAGAAAAATTAAACAAGAAGATCCTGTAATTCACGTTGTAAATGCAGTTTTACCAGGAAGAAGAAATAACCCTGTTGATAAAGCTGCTGGCATTAGACCTTTGGCAGTATACAACCCAATTCATTATCAAGAAACACCAGAGTTATTTATGGATTTTATCTGTAGTTTAACAGGTAAATCTCCATCAACTACAGGCGCAGGTTCTGAAGGAGCATTAACCAAAGCCCCATTTAATATGTTAACGCCAACATCTGACTTAAATAATGCTTTGTTGTCTCATATTTTAACAGAATCTAATGGTTTTAGCACAGCTGCTGGTTATATAGGTGCAGAAAATAAAATTGACCATGATGTGAGTTTACTGATTCCTGAAATTTGGGCAAGAATGACACCACAAGATAGAGATCCTAAAAACTTAATTAAAAATGGTTCTCTTGAAAAATTAGAAGATTTTAAATATGTAGGTCAAACAGTTTTGGCAAGTAGATTAGGGTATAGAATTACAAAAAAATTCGATTTATACTGTTTAAACAGAATTTTTGATGAACCTACTGCTGTATTTAGTGAGCGTATGTTAAAACCAGAATTACAAAGTTTAGAAGATTTTGTTGATGGAATTAATAATATTGTTGAAGCGCAAGAAAAAGTAGCCTTAAATTATTTTGAGGATGGTAGTATTGCTGATGCAATACCTCCACTACAAATTTTATTGCATATTATGGCTTATGGAAATTATGAAGGCAAAGATATTAGCGATACTGAATTACGTAACTATTTTAAAAGAGATTATGTAGTAAACAGCACTTGGTATAAAGCGCGTTTGGCGTTAAAACAAGAAAAAGACATTGCTTTTTATAAAAGTCAAATCGAATATTTAAAGAATTTTATAGCTGAAGTAAACAACCAAACTTTAGTTGTTGAAATGAACATTGAAGATCGTTTAGAAAAAGTTAAAGTTCTTTTTAAACAAGCAAAATCAAAAACATATTTAGACAGCTTAGAAGGTACTATTGGAGTTGATCCATTATGTAAAAAGAGAGAGTAATTATAAGCAAATCGAGTAGTTGCTTTTAGAAGCGAATTTGGACATCAATTTTAATTGGTGTCCATTTTTTTTATTGTAGAATTTTAATAAGACACGCTAAAAGCACCTTCTGTAATAGAATGGACAGGTGTTGTACTTGTTATGGGAATCGCGTCAAAGTTAAAAGTTCCAGTTATTTTTTTGGCAGTTATATCATGATCTATAATGGTTATTTTACCATCAGCTTCATAAATATTACCATCAACGATGTATTGACCTGAAGGAAAAGATTGTGTAAACAAGCTACCAAAATCATATTCTCCTGGAGTACTATCTGCATTTAAATTAAAACTAATCGTTTCATTTAAACTCTTATTTGCATTAATACTAATCAAGTTTGTAGTTCCTACTGTTATTGCATTCGCAAAGAGACTCATTTCCTGAAAAACAGTACCATCTACTTTTGCTGTAAAACTATCTTCCGATATAGACTGGCTACTTCTTATGATATTACTAAAACTGCCATTGCTAAATGCTTTAGAGCTTCCTGTAGCCGTATTTTTTCCAATAAAACTAAACGTACCAGAAATTGTATTATTCACAAAATCTATATTGGTAAATTCGATATTCCCTCTGCTAGCGGTTTCGCCAAAAGTACTCCAAGTACCTGCAGAAATAGGATCATTCTGAACATACGTAGCTATATTATTTACACCTTCAAAACTAAAACCACCAATATTATAGTCTTCTACTGTTAATGTAAAAATCTCATTTGTATTCGTATCGATTGCTGTCATTACAAGGTTTTCATTATCCGAAGTAAAACTAACCTCATTTGTTGAAAAAATAGTACCATCTACAGTTACCTCAAAAACACCATTATTTTCTGAAGGTGGAAAAAAAATTCCATTTTCTTCACAAGAATTTGTGATAAATACAAAAGATAGGAAAAGAAAAAAATACGTTATGCGCTTCATAGCTTACGATGTAAAATACAAAAGTAAGCATATTAATGATTTAAATAAACTTAGAAAGAAAAATTAAGAAGCTGTTTTTAATACTATATGTGGGCATCTTTTACAATTAACGCCCTTTTTCTTGTATTTATTACAACATTTATTTTTAGGTTTTATACAATTAGATGAACAAATAGCCTCGCAAATTGAAGTGTCTTCAAATTGAATGATCGGTTTCTGAGCAGTATAAAAAATAATCATTTTGTAAGTTTACACTGCAAAAATAATCATTTATTTAGAATAAATAAAAATAAAAAAGTGACATATTTTAAATTTTAACATGATTTTTAAAATATCATTTTAAAAAAGAAGGACGCTTTTTGCTACGTTGCTATTGGGCTAACAGTATACTCTGTAAACTTAATATTAAATTGAATTGAAAAGAGGTTATTTTACATTTAAAAATAACCTCTTCTTAATGTTAGGGAATTTTATTTTTTAATTCCTAATTTCAACAGAATGGTTTCTAATAAACACCATTTTGTGAATGCAGATTGTATCATATTTACACCTATAAACACTGTAAACCACATCCAGTTTTGGTTTACGTAAAACGTAAGTACAATGCTTAATAACACCATTACACCTACTATTACTCTAAAATATTTGTTTAACATTTTTAATTATTTTTTTAAGTTTATATAAATCTTTCTATGGGCAATACAATTCCTCTTAAGGGATTATTTGTCTCTAAATTATTGTTGAATTCTTTTACTAAATTGAATAAATCATCTATCCTTTGTTCTTCCGTAAAAGAAAAATACATAATAGATTTATTCCCGCCTTTTTCACCTGAAAACCAATTTGATGCTACTAATAAAGGTAATACATTTTTATATCCATCAATATCAGATTTGCTAAATTTTTCGATATTGGCTTTTTTAAACAGTTTCAAAACATCTTTCTGAAACTCTTCTACTGCTGTAACAATTACTAATTTCATATTGTATTTATTATTTTATCCGTTCGATGGCTGTCGACACAAATTATTTATAATTCTTTTTTTCAATCATATAGTATACTAAAGGAACGACCAACAAAGTCAAAACTGTTGATACAATTGTTCCGCCCATTAATGAGATTGCCAATCCTTGAAAAATAGGATCAAATAAAATGACAAATGCTCCAATAACCACAGTTCCTGCTGTTAATAAAATCGGCGTAGTTCTCACTGCTCCTGATTCAATAGCTGCTTGTTTTAAAGGGATTCCTTCTTCTAATCTTAAGTTGATAAAATCTATCAACAGAACCGAATTTCGCACCATAATACCAGCTAAAGCAATCATTCCAATAAAAGAAGTTGCTGTAAAAAATGCACCCATCATCCAATGTCCTAAAATAATTCCGATTAATGATAATGGTATAGCAACCATCATTACTACAGGCGCTTTAAAGTTTTGAAACCATCCAACTATCAAAATGTAAATCAAAATAATGGCTCCCAAAAATGCGATTCCTAAATCTCTAAAAACCTCTAAAGTAATTTGCCATTCTCCATCCCATTTCACCGTATAATCGTCTTCAAATTCTGGCTGTCCTAAATACATTTCATTTAATTTGTAGCCCGCAGGAAGTGGAATTTCTTTCAATTTATCTTCCATTCCTAGAATTGCATACGCAGGACTTTCTAATTCGCCTGCCATGTCTGCCAACACATACACCACACGTTTTTGATTTTTACGATAAATGCCTTTTGCTGAAATCGTTTCGTTAATGCTTACTAAATCTGCAATAGGCACCATAGTTCCTTGTTTCGATTTTACTTTTAATTGTGAAATATCTGAAATCGTAGATTTTTCTTTTTCATCTAAACTCAATACCAAACCAACTTGATGCACTACATTTTCATCATATAAATTTGTAATGGCGCTGTTAGACAATGCCATATTCATAGTATATGCAATTTGCTGAGGCGCAACACCATACAACATCGCCTTTTCTTTATCAATTTCAAATTGATATTCAGTTTGATTTGCTTCTACCATCCAATCTACATCTACAACATCTGCTGTGTTTTGTAAGATCGTTCGAACACTATTGGCAATTTTAATTTGCTCATTATAATCTGGCCCGTAAACTTCTGCAACAATGGTAGATAAAACTGGAGGTCCTGGTGGAACTTCAACTAACTTTACATTTGCGTTGTATTTCTTTGCAATTCTTTGAATCTCTGGTCTCAATAATTTTGCAATTCCGTGACTTTGTATTTTTCGTTCTCCTTTATCAACCAAGTTTACTTGAATATCTGCCATATTAGATCCGCCACGTAAATCGTAGTGACGCACCAAACCATTAAAAGTAATCGGTGCAGAAGTACCAATGTAATTTTGATAATTTACTACCTCTGGTCTTGTAGCTAAATATTGTGCAATTTCTTGCGTAACAACAGCTGTTCTTTCTAAAGTAGTGCCTTCTGGCATATCTATAACCACCTGAAACTCGTTTTTGTTATCAAAAGGCAGCATTTTTACAGCCACAGAATTGGTTAAAAATAATCCCATTGTTGCTATTAAAACCACAAAAGTTACCCCTAAAAACAACCATCTTTTTGTTGCACTTTCTAATAAAGGTCTTTCGAACTTATTATACATTTTATAGATAAAAGTTTCTTCTAAAGGTTTTTCAACTTTCTCAACTCCTCCTTTTTTGTCTTTTTCACGTAAGAAAATATAACCTAAATACGGCGTAATTGTCAACGCTACAAATAATGATAAAATCATTGCAATAGATGCTCCAATTGGCATTGGCGCCATATAAGGACCCATTAAACCAGATACAAAAGCCATAGGTAATACTGATGCAATTACCGTAAATGTTGCTAATATTGTAGGGTTACCCACTTCGTTAATGGCATATAGAGCAGCTTGTTTAAAAGGCAAACGTTTCATTTTAAAATGCCTGTGCATATTTTCTGCGATAATAATCGAATCATCAACCACAATACCTGTTACAAAAACCAACGCAAAAAGCGTGATTCTGTTCAAGGTATAATCTAACATATAATAACTCAACAACGTTAGTGCAAACGTAATGGGCACTGATAAAAACACCACTAATCCACCTCGCCAACCCATCGCTAACATTACCACTAAAGTTACAGCAATAATAGAACCAATGAGGTGTAACAATAATTCCGATACTTTATGCGAAGCTGTTTCTCCATAATTTCTAGTAATTTCTACGTGCACATCATCCGGAATTAAAGTAGTTCTTAAATGAGCTACTTTATCAATTACAATTTCTGCTATTTTCATAGCATCTGCACCTTTTCTTTTGGCAACAGAAATGGTTACTGCTGGATATTCAGATTTGTAGGTTGTAGATTGATCACTCGCTTTTCCAAAACCTAAAGACACATAATTTTGTGGTACTTCTGGTCCGTCAATAATAGTGGCAATCTGTTTTAAATAAATAGGCTGATTTTGTTGCACACCCACTACCAAGTTTTCTACATCAGTTGCAGAAGCTAAAAATTTACCGGTTTTCACTAAAAACTCCGTATCATTTTTATCAAAACTTCCAGCGCTTAATTGCGAGTTGTTCGCTTTTATCATTTTAGAAACCGATAAGAAATCTAAACCACTTGCAGCCAATTTATCCTTATCTAAAACAACTCTTAATTGACGATTTCTACCTCCAATTTTATGCGTGATTGAAACGTCATTAACTTTTTTAATTTCACTTTCTAATTCTTGCGCCATCTGGCTTAGTTGATAATCATTGTAGTTTTCACTCCACAACGTTAGCCCTAACATAGGCACATCATCGATAGCACGTGTTTTTACCAAAGGAAATGTAACTCCTTCTGGCATTTGATCCATGTGTTTGTTAATTTCATTGTACAATTTCACGAATGAGCGTTCAATATCTTCACCCACATAAAACTGCACAATTACCATGGCTTTTTCGTTCATAGATGTTGAGTACACGTACTCTACACCTTTAATATTAGAAATTAATTTTTCTAGAGGTTTTACCACTCTCGATTCTACTTCTGTAGGACTTGCACCTGGATATCCTACAAAAATATCTGCCATTGGCACATCAATTTGTGGTTCTTCTTCTCTTGGAATTAAAAACGAACTGTACACACCAACCACCATAAAAACGATCATTAATAATACTGTAAGTTTCGATCCTATAAAGACTTTTGCTATTTTTCCTGCTAAACCTTCTTTCATTATTCTATATTTTTTGGGCGTTTTTACAGGCTATCCATTTCAATCTTTTTTTGCCATAAATGGCAGCAAAAAAAGGATTTCCATTACTATCCTTAACGCGATAATTCTTCTTTAAAATTTTATCTTCATACCTACAAGATTTTTGAAACCTTGTAGGAAACTAAAAACTGTTAGTACTTACTGAATACTTATTTTAGCTCCATTAAATAACTTTCCTTCAGCAGAAATTATATAAGATTCATCAAGAGATAAACCAGACAACACCTCAACTCGATTGCCATACGTTCTTCCCAATCTTAACCAACGCAACAAAGCTGTATCGCTTTCACTTGTTGTATAAACACCAGATAATTGTCCGTTTTTAACAATTGCTTCAACAGGAATTAAGACCATTTCTGATTTCACTTTTCTTTCCACAGGAAACTGAACCGTTGCAAACATGCCTGATAAAATATTTGCATCTGTTTTATCTAAATTGATTTTCACCAAATATTGTCCGCCTGTATTTTTAGAAGAAGTACTTACTTCTAAAACTGTTCCTTTGATTATTTTATCGATAGATTTTACAAGAACAGATACTTCGCCCCCTGTTTTTATTGCTGATATTTCTGTTTCAGGAACCATAGCAAGCACTTCAAAATCTTTAGGAGTTTCTAAACTTAGTAAAGGCATTCCTGGATTTGCCATATCTCCATTATCAATATTTTTTCTAGTAATAACTCCAGAAAACGGTGCTTTGATATCAGCATAAGCAAATTGTGCATTTACTTCATTTTTTATCTGATTTGCAGACTCTAAACCTGCTTTTGCCATTTTATAATTTACAGTCATATCATCCATTTCTTTTTGGGTAATACTATTGCTAGTGGCTAAATTTTTAAAACGATTGTAATTTTTTTCAGCATTTTTAAAAGCGGCAGTAGCTTGAATAATGGCTGCATTTACTTGTGCTTTTTTTGCTTGTAAATCGTCATTATTAATAGAAACTAACAATTGCCCTTTATTTACTTTATCGCCAACATTTACGTGTACTTTGCTTACAAAACCCATCATTCTAGTGCTTATGTCTGCACTTTTTGATGCCTGTATTTTTCCGCTTACAGATAAAAACGGTGAATTATTACTCGCTTGAACTTTATCAACTTTTACTTTAATAACGGGTGTATTGTCTGCTACTTCTTTTGTATTATCACTGCCACAGCTAGTTATTATTGATGCAATTGCTAGTAAAAACAGGTATATGTATTTTTTCATTTTATTTTGTTTTTTATTTTGTTTTTTATTTTTCTAATACCTACAAGGTTTTAAAAAACGTGTAGAATAAACTATTCTTTGGTTAAAAATTGGATATAAGACTGTGTAAAATTATAATTGAAAATAGTTTGATAATGTTCTAATTGCTTTTGTGCATATTGCGTTTCTGACTGCAACAAATCGGCTGTTTTTTCTAAACCTTCTGCAAATCTATTTTTACGAATTCTTAACGATTCTTTGGCTTGTGCCACTGCCAATTCGGTTAATAACAGGCTATTTTTTGCGTCAGATAATTGACGTTTTGCCTTATTTAATTCTAAATTACTTTTAGAAACCATTTGGTTATACACCAATTGAGATTGTGCAACATCTGCCTTACTTTTTCGCATTTTTCCTATTCTTTTAGAACCTTCAAAAAGATTCCAACTTAATTGTGCACCAATTACATAACCACTTGCATTGCTTTGAAACGCTTTATTATCATACATTTCATAGCTTCCAAAAGCATTTAATCTGGGTAAAAAAGCCATTTTATCTGCTTTATTAGCGGCTTCGTAAGCCTTTAATGCCAATTCCATCGCTTTAATGTCTGCTCGGTCTTTAGAAACTTGTGTAGTTGTTTTTTCGAGAGAAACTAAAGAAAGGCTATCTAAAGGTTTGTACACTTTGTACTCTTTATCATCCATTAAAAAAGACAAATAATTAGAAGCATTTAAAAGAGTACTTTTTGCCTTTTGCAACTGATTTTTCACCTCGTTTACACGAATAGCCACGCTTAAAACATCTGCCTTTTGTAATAATCCTTGGTTAAAATTATCGGTGGCAATTTTTTGATGAGCTTCTGATGTTTTTAACGCACCCTGCAACACAGCAATACCTTTGTACCCCAATTGCAGTTGCATATATGCCTTTTCTACTTCTAACTCTAAATAATCTGCAGTTCTTTTTGATTGCAAAGAGATGGCCTGCATTTTAGATTTTGCAGCTTTCCGTTGATAAAATCCATCTAAATTAATTAAGGGTTGTTCAATTTTTAGTACCGTTGCAAAATTTTGAGTGGTTTCTGGATTGTTTAACAAATCTGGATTAAAATCTGCAGCTGTTAAAATACCTTGGTTTAATTTAGACCCAAATGCCATTAAAGGATTTGTTGTTGAAATACCTGTATGACTTGCTGTTATATTTGGCAAAAACACAGCCTGTGTTTGGCTGTAATCTGCTTTTGCTTTATCAAATTCTTTTTCAGAAATTTTTAATCCTAAATTATGTTCACGAATTATTGATAAAACTTCTTGTTTACCAATAGAAACAGGCTCTTGGGCATCAATTTGAATAGA
>TARA_R110002126_G_scaffold9985_3_pt1 | contig 38564 bp, 26 predicted proteins | sample TARA_R110002126 | Tara Oceans TARA_R110002126 (sample SAMEA4397536) | marine metagenome | biome: Polar Biome; feature: [DCM] deep chlorophyll maximum layer (ENVO:01000326); material: water (ENVO:00002006), including particulate matter (ENVO:01000060) such as... | depth 30 m | reverse complement strand
GCCGTATTCCAGCGCCTCGCCAACGCGCCAGGCGCGGCCGAGATCACGGGTGAAGAGATAGGCGGCGAGGCCATAAATCGTGTCATTGGCCAGGGCGATCACCTCGGCCTCGGTTTCAAACCCGATCAGCGGCGCCACCGGCCCGAAAATCTCTTCCTGGGCCACAGCCATATCCGGCGTCACGCCCTCAATCACGGTCGGCTGGTAGAAAAGCTCACCGGCGGAATGCCTGGCACCGCCCGTGAGCACATTCGCTCCCGCTGCCCGGGCCTCGGTCACCAGACGCGCAGTCTTGGCAAGCCCGGCCTCATTGATCAGCGGACCGACTTCACAGCCGGCCATTTCGCCATCGCCGACCTTGAGGGCGGCGACGCGTGCCGCCAGACGTTTGGCAAATTCCGGCATGATGCCCGACTGGACGAACATCCGGTTGGCGCAGACGCAGGTCTGGCCGGCATTGCGGAATTTCGACGCCATCGCGCCGTCGATCGCAGCATCGAGATCGGCGTCGTCGAACACGATGAAGGGCGCATTTCCGCCCAGCTCCATCGAGGCCTTCTTCACCGTCGCGGCGGATTGCTGCAGCAGCAGACGGCCGACGCCGGTCGAGCCGGTGAAAGTGATCTTGCGCACATCAGGGCTCGAGGTCAGCTCGCCGCCGACTTCGGCCGCACGGGCCGAGGTGACGATATTGAACACGCCGGCGGGCACACCGGCTTCCATGCCGAGCTGCGCCGCAATCAGTGCCGAGAGCGGGGTTTCGGCAGCCGGTTTGGCGACCATGGTGCAACCGGCGGCGAGCGCTGCTGCGGCCTTGCGCATCAGCATCGCATTGGGGAAATTCCACGGCGTGATCGCAGCACAGACCCCGACCGGCTGTTTGGTCACCAGAATGCGGTTATTGGCCGAGGCGGAGGGGATGATCTCGCCATAGATGCGCTTCGCTTCCTCGGCAAACCATTCCAGATAGGACGCGCCGTAGAGGATTTCGCCGCGCGCTTCGGCCAGGGGTTTGCCATTCTCGCGCGTCAGGATCAGGGCCAGCTCGTCGGCGCGCTCAACCATCAGATCGCGCCAGCGCCGCAGAATCGCGCCGCGCTGTCCGGCTGTTAGAGCCGCCCATCCGGCCTGGGCCGCCCTGGCCGCAGCGATCGCGGCGCGCGTCTCGGTGACGCCGCAATCGGCAACCGAAGCGATGACGGCACCGGTCGCCGGATTGGTGACGTCGAAACGGCGTCCATCCTCGGCATCGCACCAATGTCCGTCGATATAGGCCTGGTTTGGGCAAGCCGGTCGTGTGGCCAACATGGCATTCCCTCTCGAGATGATAAGGCGTCAAACTCAATCTGGGGCCAGTTTACGGCTTCACGCCACCAGCCATAGAGCCAGTTTGGGCCAGCTGATCGAACCAGATCACGCGTCGACGACCACGCGATTGCGGTCAAGCATTCGCGCTGGAAGGAGCATGACCAGCCCGCTCACAGCCAGGCCGATCAAGGCCAGATTGATCAGTCCGGGAAAGCCGCCATCGGTTGAGAGCACCCAGCCCGCCACCATGGGGCCCGAGGCCAGTCCGAGCTTGGAGATGAAACCGCCAAAGGCCGAGGCCTGGCCGGCCTTGTCGAACTCGGCCGTCATGCCGAGCAGATAGGCGATGACAAAGCCCCAGGTGATGCCGGTGCCGCAATTGGCGACCATATAGGCGATCGGACTGCCGCTGTAATGGAAGATGGCGGTGCCCACCAGGGTCAGCGCCATTGCGGCCGCGAGCAGGCGGAAGCGCCCGAAGCGCAGGCCGCACACCATCACCAGGAAGGGCCCGGCCAGAGCGACCCAGGTCGCCAGCCCCAGCGCCAGCGAGACATAGCCGCGCTCGAGCCCGTAATCGAGACCAAGCCGGATGATATAGGCAAGCAAGCCCATATTGGCGGCCTGGAAGAGGAAAATCGCCAGCAGGGTCAACAGAAGCGGTGTCCATTGCACCTTGCCGTCAGCGGCGGGATCCTTGATCCGGGCCGGATAGGCGGAGAGGAAGGGCAACATGGCCAGTGTAACCGCGCTGAACAGAGCCAGGGCGATGAACAAGGCCTGGGTGCCGTAGAGCGGTGCCAGCGGCGGCAAGACCATCACCGCCAGGCCGCCGAGACCGAATTGCACGAAGAGCAACATGCCGAATGTGCGGTCGGGATTGGCAGTGCGGGCGATGACCGCAAAACCGGTGCCCGTCAGCACGCCACCGAACACACCATGAACTGCGCGAACCGGAAACATCACGTCATAACTGGCGATACTGATCGAGGCGAGATCGATCGAGATCAGGACCACGAGGCAGGTCAGGGCCAGTGTTTTCCAGGGCAGACGCTTGACCAGAAAGACCGAGAGCAGCGCACCGGCAGCGGCACCATAGATATTGACCGAGCCGATCTGTCCGGCCTGGCCTTCGGTGAAGCCGAGCCCGCTGACCAGGCCATCGACAATGGCGGCCATGATATTGACGTAGAACAGGCCGGCCGTGGCGAGAAAGGCCAGCATGATGGCAGCGATCAACCCGTTGGGCGGTGCCTTGGGCAGACCGCGGGGCTCGGTGACGGCTTGACTGGCTTCACTCATGGCGCGGCCTCACAAAAGGGTTGAATGGCAAAGGATTGGGCTGCAGCCCGGCGCCAGGAAAATTCGCGGCCGTCGCTGGCGTAGAGATAAACATGGCCATTTGGGATCAGGGTGACGGAGACGCCGCCATAGCCCGACATGGTCGGGATCCAGACATCATGCCCGCAGCCAAGATCGGCGCCGGCATTATAGGCCCAGAATCCGGCCCGGTAGCGCAGACTGTCATCGATCGCCGGCAGGCCGCGGTCATCGGGCTTTTGTTGCAGGGCGGCAGCGAGCAAATCGCGGTCGAGCCAGGACACGCCATCGATCACGCTACCCGCATGGAGGAAGAGCGCCATCCGGGCCATGTCATCGGCGGACAGGGTCAGTCCCCAGCCGGTAAAGGCCTGGGCCTCGGCATCGCGGGTGCGCCGGGTCTGCATCGCCAGCGGCGAGAGCCGCAACGCCTGCCAGATCGGCACCAGAAGCTCATTGTAGAAATCGGCATCGGCCTGCCCGCTCTGCTCACGCAGATAGGCCTGCATCGCCGTGCCCAGCAGATAGGTGTCGGTGGTGTGATAGACCCATCTCGTGCCGGGCTCAGCCCTGCGGGGGTGCATGGCACAGGCCCGTTCGAGTTTTTCGGCATGGGTTTCGACGGTCAGGAAATCCCAGGTCGGGGCCGAGGCCTCATCGAGATCATAGACGTCCGACGTATAATTCCCCGTCGCCATGTCGAGGGCCTGCTCGAAGGTGACATCACCCCAGCGCTCCGCGGTGCATTGCGGCACGTAGTCGGCGATCAGCGCCTGCCGGGCCCCCGGATAGAGCTGCTCCAGCCGCATCAGGCCGATCCCGCCGACCACGGACTTCGCAACGGAATAGGAGGGCAAGGGCGTCACATCGCAATAGGGATCCGGTCCCTGCCGTGTCGGGCAATCGCCCGCGTAAAGGCGGCCATCGGCAACCAGGGCAAAGGCCGTCATGTTTTCCGGCGTCACTTCAAGCGGCGAGCCGATGTCGGCCAGGTCGACCTGGGGATGGGCCAGCGCCAGATCGGCCAGCGGCGAACGCGGCAGCCGGGCGGCGCTCTCGCTGCGCCAGGCCTGCCGCACGGTCTCGGCATCCGCTACCGCGCCCGGCTCGAAACTGACGGGTAGTCGCGCCAGAAGGTCGAATTGAAGATAGGCGCAGGTCTGGGCACCGATTTGCACGACCGCCTGCGAGACCTCGCCGCTGTCGCGGTAAAGGAAGCTCATCAGCCCGTTCTGAATGCAATTGGCATTGCGCTCCTGCAGTGCGACCGGCAGGGCCGCACGCATCCAGCCATTGCCATCACCGCCATCCCAGATCCGGCCCGGCTGGAAAATCCATTCCCATTCCGGGTGATCGCCTTGCTGCGGTCCGCGCTGAACCGGGATCAGCGCCGAACCCTCACTGACGAGATCGAGGGTGAAGCCCGGCAATTCATCGAGCCGGCCGGCGGAGTTGGCGGCGTCGAATTCATCGAGCAGCAGCGCGAAATGATCGGCGCGCTGCGCGGCGGCAAGTGAAAGCTGCCCATCGAGGCGAACCGGCGGCGGCAGGGCCGTGTCCGGCGCCGCAAAGGCTGTGGTCGCATAGGGCCCGTCGAGCGGCGCCGCCGCCAGCAGTGTCTCGGCCGTCAGCGCCGGCGTCAGCGCGGCGAGCGGGGTTTGTCCGGTGACGCGAATATTATCCACCCAGCAAGTATCATTGGCCGCATTGCCCGCGGCTCGCAGGCGCACCAGCATGGCGCGCGACGTATCTGAAGCCGGCAGGCGGCCGGTGACTGATGTCAGGGTGACGCCGTCATCCTGCCCATCGGCGACATGGCCGATCCCGGTCCAGTCCTGGCCGTCGAAACTGGTTTCCAGCTGGCAGGCATCATCGCCCTCCAGCCCGTCGGCGGCGAAATCGGCGGAAATCCGGATCTCCTGCCCGGCCGGTATCTGCACCGCCGCCGCAACCCAAGCATTGCGCTGCAGCCGCAACGAGAAATTTCCCGCATATTCCGTGATCCGGATATCGCCGCGCCCGGCATCACCGCGCCAGCGCTCGGCATTGCCGTCCTGGAAGTCCTCGGACATCAGCGGCTGGGCCATCACAGGTGCGCCCAGCCCGGCGAGCAGCCCCAGCGTCACAATTGCGGTCCGCATCATGGTGTCACTCCAAGCATCTCCGCCAGCGGCGCCAGTTCGCGCTCATAGCGGCGCCAGCGTCCGACCGCGCTCGCATAGAGCGGCTGGCGCACCTGGGCCGCGCTCGCCGTCGCAGTCGGGCTGGCATTCTTGTGAAAGTCGAGACACGCCTTGTCCCAGTCGACCCCGACATGATCCAGCAAGCGACGCGTCTCACCCTCCTGGTCGGTGATGATGTCCTCGTAATTCACATCCAGGATCCGGCCAGGCAGAACGCGGCGCCAATGATCCATCAAACGATCCTTGGCTCGCATGTATTCGGCCAGATCGGAGAAATCATAGGAGAAGGGATAACCCATCCGGAAAAGCGCCTTGTACATGCCCAGCGCATTGTCCATCGGGTCGCGATTGAGGTGGATGATGCGCGCATTTGGCAGAGCCGCGGCGATCAGACCGATATAGAGAAAATTAGCCGGAGTCTTGTCGATGAAGAATGGCAGGTCAGCGCGACGCTCGCTGACGCGTAACAGGTAGTCAGCAGCAAGCTTGCGCATGTCCAGGGTGGCAGACCTTGAAACCATGTCCGATTTATCGCGGCTGCCACGGGTCAGACCGGTCAGTGCCAGCGGCCAGTCATTGAGCTCACCCAGGCTTTCGATCAATGGATGGGCGCTGAGAATCCGGTCGACCAGGGTTGTGCCACTACGCGGCAAACCCAGTATGAAAACAGGATCTTGAGCGTTGTTACACGGGCGCTCACGGGCGAAGAATTCAGTGTCGAAAACCTCGGCGATCCGCGCCATCGTCGCGACATCGCCCTCGACCCGATAGGCCATCATCGCCCGCCGGGCCTCGGCACCACGCTTCAGCGCCGCGAAACTCTCTTCATACTGACCGAGATTTTCCAGTTCCAAAGCAAGGGCATAGTTCAATTGCACCTCACCGAGCCGGGTCCGTTTCGGCGCCCTGAGCATGCGTTGAATCTCGGCGACATGATTATCCGCCGCCGTCTGTTTTCGCAGCGTTGCGCGGTTATAATACGCGTCATAATCATGCGGCGTCCGGGCCAGTAATTGATTGAATTCACGCTCGGATTCTTCAAGCTTGCCGGTCGCGATCAAGCTCGAGGCGAAATTATAACGGATCGCCGGCTGCTCCGGATCAAGCCTCACCGCCTGCCGTGCGCGCCGCTCCGCCGCTTCAAAGGCCCCGCACTGGGTATAGGCCTCACTCAGCCGGCTCATCCAGGCTGAATCCTCGCCCGCCTCGGCCTCCATCGAGGCCAGACTATCCATGGCCTCCCGGATCGCCCCGAGATGCACCAGGGCCTCGATATCGAGCAATCGAACAAGGGGGGAATTAGGCGCCAGTACAAGCGCTTGCGACAAGTTTTGTCGCATCGCGGCGTGGTCACCGCTCATCTGCTCCAGCCGCGCGGCCGCGATCCAGGCCTCGACATATCCCGGCTCGTCACGCAACAGCGCCGTGAGCATGGATCGCGCCGGCCCGAGCTGCCGGGCACGCAGGGCATGGTCGATCTCGGCCATGCGGGTCTTGGGTGCGCGATTTGCGATCAGACTATCCATGGAAGCAGCGACGGGGTGACCGTCTCGGTCGGCCACCCCGTCATCCTATCCGATCAGAAGTTATAGCGCAGCGTTGCGCCAATCGTTCTGGGCAGTGAGATCATCTGCTTGTTGGCATTACCGAAATAGCCCTCAGCCGGAGCCGTTCCCATATAGGCCTCGGTGAAAATGCCGGTGATACCCTCCTCATTGGTGATGTTTTTCACCCAGAAGGACAGATCAACCGCATCACGCGAGAAGGTCGTCGTCAGGTTCCAGATCGAGAACCCGTCGATCGGCACATTGAAGGTCGGCGAGGTGCTGACCGCATTGGTGGTCTCCGACTGGTAATAACCATCCAGCCGGGTGAAGGACGACCAGTTGGCCAGCTGTGTCGTATAATCAAGCGACCAGTTGAGCTGGTGCTCCGGTGTCCCCGGAAGCATGGCGCCCTCGAGGGCAATCGGGGCCGCTGGCGCCGGGCGGTCTGGCGCATGGAAATCTGCCCCGAGCTCGGCATTGATATAGGCATAGCCCAGCGAGTAGTGCCAGTCATTGCCGATAAAGCCATCGATCGAGGCCTCCAGCCCCATCGAGCTGGCCTCGGCGCCATTCTGGACCGCGAAGAAACCCCACCAGGTCGAGGCGGTGTTAAACTGCGGATCGGTCCAATCGACGTAGAAGACACTGACATCATAGCGGAAATCGCCGCGATCACCCTTGAAACCGATCTCGTAATTGACCACGGAGTCGGAGGTGTAGAACTGCCAGCGCGGATCTTCGGCGAAGACGCCGGTGAGCGGCACAGCATTCGACCCGCCACGGCGATAACCCTCGGAAATCGTGCCGTAGAGCATGTCTTCATCGGAGAAGCGCCAGGCCATGTTGAACTTGAACAGGACATCATTCTCGGACGATGACAGGTCGGCATTCACCTCTGGGAAGAGACCCGCCCACAGCGGCAGGGCCATGAAGGTGTCATTGTCCGACTCATTGTTGAAGTAACGCGCACCAAAGGTCAGATCGAGGTCCTCGCTGGCATGCCAGGTCAACTCGCCAAACAAGGCTGTCTCGGTGAAATTCTCGATCCGGCGATAGTCCCAGTCCTGATCACCGGTGACAGCGCCCGCCGCGAAGGGAAGCCAGGCGTCCCACCACTGCTTGAAGCCAACCAGATAGCTTTGCTGCGTCGATTCCATTTGCTGCTGCCGATAGAAGCCGCCGACGACATAGTCGAAATTGCCGCCATCATCGGTGACGAGGCGAACTTCCTGAACCACGGCCTCATCGGCATAGGTCCGGATCGCGGTCGCCATTGGACGTGGGTAGTTGTAGTACAGCCCGAGCCATCCGGCCTGTGCATAGAAGCCCGTGTTTTCGCTGGCACTATCGCCATTGTGATCATAGTGCGACGTCGATGAGGTCAGGGTGGCGAAACCCAGATCCATCTCCAGCTCGAGCGAGCTCATATTGATGTCGCGCGAAGATGGCTCCAGCTGGATCGAGCCGTTCTCATAGTCGCCATAGGCATTGCCAAAGCCGTCAACACCGACAGTCTGCTGCCGGCGTCCACCGACATCGTCGGACTGACGCGCATGGACAAGGCGCAGGGAGAATGTGTCGGTCGGCTCCCACAGGAAGGTTGCCCGGCCCATCCAGGTTTCAACCGTATCAGCGTCCTCGACGGATCTGTAGGATGCAGCCGGGTCTAGAACGCCGCCCGGTGCAACCGGTACGCCGCTCCCGTCCAGCTCATAGACATTCACATAGTCGGTGATGCCAGGATAATCGCCAAAACTGCCGACCAGGCGCAGCGCGGCGCGTTCGCCCAGTGGCACATTGAGGACGCCGTCGAGGCCGTAGCCCCAGTCCTCGGAGCCTTCGACATTCGAAGTCGTGCCGCTGATATAGCCATTCACTTCGCCGAAATCGGGGTCGCGGGTGATGTAGCGGATCGTGCCGCCCAGCGAACCGGAGCCGTACAATGTGCCCTGAGGGCCGCGCAGGACTTCGACGCGATCGAGGTCACGCAGCGTGAAACCGGCGAAAACCGGAGTGTCATTGATATAGGTCGAGACCGAGGCCACCGACGACACGGCGTAGTCGCCCAGTCCATTGCCATCAACAGCAAGGCCACGGATACGCGCCGCGTTCAACGTGCCCGAATTGCGGGCGCCGCGATCAACGACGGCGATACCGGGAATGGAGCGCAGAAGCTCTGCCTCATCAATGATATTGCCGCGCTCGATATCACCACCACCGACGGCGGAAATATTATAGGGAACGTCCGAGACGCTCTCTTCGCGCCGCGTTGCCGTCACGGTGATTGTTTCGCGCCGGCTGTCGGCTTGCTCGTCCTGGGCATAGGCTGGAACAAAGGCTCCACCCGCCAGAGCCGTTGTGCCCAGCAGCACGGCCATGATGGTCGACCGGCCTGCGAATTCATGTGCAAATTTCTTCATAACATCACCCTGTATCGCCCGCTGGTGCGGGCTCCTGTATCGATCCGGTCCAGGCCGGTCCCCTTCACTCGATGATCGAAAGCCTGGGCTTCGACACCCGGCCTTCCCCCTTGCCATCATCGGCTGATCCCTCGTTCTGCCTTTGTGGCTTGATCAGCGGTCCCAGGCCGGACATGCCGGCCTGACGCGCCGCTGGATCCGCGTGCAACGGAAACTTCACCGGTGCATCGCGGAAACTCTTGAGAACCTGGCCGAGGCCATTCCAGCCACGCTCGCGCATGCGGCGGACCTGTTCGAGATCGAGCTCGAACGCCATCACCTCGCGGCCCGTGCCGGCCTCATGCATTAACTCACCACCTGGCCCGTAGACCACTGAGCGCCCATTGCCCTGCTGGCCTGCACCATTGATATCAACGAAATAGCACTGATTGATCGCCGCGTTGGCGCGGGCAATGGCCAGCTCGACATCGCGGTCGACCGTATTGGTCATGGTCGGCAGGATGATCACCTCAGCGCCCATCGCGCAGATGGTGCGGATCGCCTCGGGGAACCACATATCGTAACAGATCGCGATGCCAACGCGGCCGATGCCGGGCACGTCGAATACGACGTAGTCCGTTCCTGACTCAACGCCACTCTCATAGGGCAGAAAGGGAAATATCTTGTCGTAGCGGGCGATGATCTCGCCGTGCGGATCGATGACGGGTGTCGTGTTATAGACCCTTCCCTCGCGGTGCTCATAGAGCGAGCCGGGGATGAGCCACATGCCGGTTTCCTGCGCGAGCGCCTGCAAGCGGCGTTCGGTCGGACCACCCGCGGCCTCCGCCTGGTCGAGGCTGGCACCATTGATCGCCAGCTCGCTGATCGCCACCATGATCACCCAGGGAAAGCGCTTCGCAATCGCACGGACTTCGCGCTCGACAAGATCGAGATTGCCATCGACGGCTGCGTCGAGCTGAATGGCGGCAATCGACAGTAAAGACATGAACTCACCCCTGATAGCGGAAGCGCGGAGCGGTCAATCGAGGCCTCGCACTTCACCTTCGCCCAACCATGGCAGCGAAGCCGGTGGTGACTTAGAGCCAGATCGGGACCAACTATGGGGCCAGTTCAGGGGGTCAGGGGCTTGTCTTCTGGCTGGCCGGTTCGACCGTTTCTCGACTGAGCACAGCGGAATCGACCACGCGCCCCTGCTCGTCCAGCCAGGAGACGCGATCGCCCGAAATGCGGACGTGAAAGCCCATCGCTTCGCCAAAGGCCCAGTTGCGCCACTGGCGAAACCATTTATCGCCCTCGACCCACCAGCGGCCGCTATCCTGCTCCTCGGCGCCATAGCCGGACCGGCCGGTCATGCTGCCATCTGCGGCGAGCATAATCGTGCAGAGTTCCCCATAGACCGTATTGTAGAGCAATGTAGCGCTACTCATCGCCGCCTCGAGCGCTTCCGCCCCAAGCCAGCCCGTTCCGGTTTCAGCCACTGCAGCTGGCGCGGCACGGTCAAGCTCCAGCATAACCTGGGACAGGGCCTCAATTCCGGCCCGGATTTCGCTGGCCGGTAGTCCTGTCACACCAAGGCGGAACATATTCTTTGCCCCATCGGGCAGGGCGAACCAGTCATCCGCAGGTTCGATCAATATGCCACGCGCCTTCGCGGCATGAACCAGCACGCGGGCGTCGAGATTGGCCGGACCACGGACCCAATAGGTTGTGCCACCCTCTACCGGCGCGACAGCGATCGATGACGGGCGATAATGGTTCAGCGCATTCTGCAGCGCGATCAGCCGTTCTTCGCTGACCCGCCGAAGACGGCGCAGCATCGCATCATAATGCCCCAGCGACAGGAAGAAGGCCGCTGCGCGTTGGTTGTTCGGGGACGGGCGACGCGTCGTCAGGTCGCGCAAGCGCCGCGCTTCATTGATGATACGGGCGGGCGCAACCATGAAGCCGAGCCGGACACCCGGGGCGAGAACTTTCGACAGGCTGGCGATATAGATTACGCGGCCGTCCTGATCGAGGCTGCGAAGGGCGGGCAAGGCGTCTCCGAGATAGTTCATCTCGCACTCAAAATCATCCTCCAGAATGAGGAAGTCGCGCTCGGCAGCCATGGCAAGCAGCGCCTCGCGCCGACGCATCGACATGGTAACGCCGGTCGGGCGTTGCCGACTGGGCGAAACATAGACGATATCATTGCCTGGCAGACGGTCATCGACGATCAAGCCCTCATCGTCGACCGGCTGGTGGTGCAATTGCGCCCCATGCATCGTGAACATCTCGCGCAAATCGGGCAGGCCGGGCTCTTCCAGCGCGACACGCGTTCTGGAGTTGGCGAATAATTGCGCGACGAGGAAAAAGGCCTGCTGTTCACCGACGGTGATCAGCAGCTCATCGGGTCGGGCCCGTATGCCCCTCCGGGGCAGCAATTTGGTTCGAATTTCCTCGATGAGAGCGGGATCATCGACGTCGCCATTGTCAAGCGACCACTCCTCGACTTCATTGACTGCAAGGGCGAGGCGGCTGGATTCCCGCCATTCCGCGATCGGGAAGAGCGTTCTGTCATAGCGTCCCTCGATGAAGGGAAACGGGTATTTCTGCCAATCGGGCGGGCATTTATATCCATGCGTCGGAGGCCGCGTGCCGCGCAGGAAACGCGCCGCCGCAGCGGTCTCTCCGGCCCCCTCGGGACCGGCGATCAACGGCATTCTCCGGTCTGGTGCCGTCGCCTCGGCTACATAGATACCCGAACGTTGCCGCGCCTCCAGATGTCCCTCGGCGATCAATTGCTGATAGGCGAGGAAAACCGTATTGCGCGACACGCCCAGCTCACTGGCCAGTTTCCGCGAGGACGGCAGTTTGCGCCCGGCCGGAAATATATCCGCCGCTATCGCCTCCATCACACGCCGCCGGATCTGCTCCTGCAAGGACAGGCTCAGTCCATGATCGATCCGGAAAAGCGGGGCGTAGGATTTTGCTAGACTCGTCATGGTTTACCGCAGTGTGGGGGCCGTCAGAGAGTGTCGGGGTACTACCGTGACAGGCCTGCCTGGAAAAAGACAGGCCGATGCGCGGGGTGCCGCGTGGGAATATGGAGGGCTCAACTTGGCCGGGGATTCAGCGCGTCGCATGGGGCTGGTCGAGTTCAGGCGACGCAAGCAGCTTGCCATTCCACAGATCCGGCCCGGGGTATCGGCCCGTGATCAACCCGGTCATGTCGAGATAAACCGCACCCCGGCACTGTCGATCCGGGCGGCAGTCAGCACTCCCGATGCGTAGGCACCTGTATCGGTTCCGACACGGCGCCGGTTTGCGACCGGGCGGGGCTCGGGCGTATGGCCGTGCACAATAACATGGCTGAGTTTGCGGTCATCCTGGAGGAAGTCGTCGCGGATCCACAGATACTCGGCCTCACTCTGGATATGAGCCGGGCGCGCAGGATCAACGCCGGCATGGACGAAGAAATAGCTGCCTCTTTCCTCGAACAAGGCAAGGTCACGGAAAAAATCAATGTGAGCCCGGGGCAGCACGCGGCTCAGTTGGCGCCGGCTTTCTTCCCAGGCTTCGCGGTCATCCGATACACCGCGCGGCGGCCTCACGCCGTATGAAAGCAAAGTTTCTGTGCCACCGAACCGCTGCCAGGCGGTGCCATGGCCAGCATCATCAAGAAAAGCCAGGAGCGTGGCTTCATGGTTCCCCTTGAGGAATACCGGGCGCCGCTGCCCGATTCTAGTGTCGGTCAACAACACATCTACGACACCGGCCGATTCAGGCCCGCGATCTATATAGTCGCCCAGGAAAATCAGATCCGCCTTGCAGCCAGGGTCATCGCTGTGAATTTTCGCCAACAGCTCGAGCAATAAATCCCTGCGCCCGTGAATATCACCGATCGCGTAGACGGTACCGGGCAGGTCAGCGCCCGCCCGCTCGCCAGTAAACCGCTTTAGGAATGATCCAATCACTCTGATGCTCCGGAATGTCAGCCCCTAGCTAGGCGACCTCCCGGGAAATAGCCAGAGCTGTCCGACAAATTGGCGAGGTAAACAAATCCTCTAAGCCACACTTCAAATTTGAAACAAACTACAGATACGATGAATACTATATGCTAAGGCTAATTACGATTAACCATTTAATTTAGATATATCGAAATGCTCACATGACACAACCAAACCCGATGAGTATTGGGAGTGTTGGCCATGTTGAGTTCGTGTATATTTGCCAAAACGCGCAGGGCAGTTTTGACTTTGGCCGTCTGCAGCATGGCCGCCCTGGGTGCCGCGTGCACGACCACGAGCCCCGCCTCCGGTCCAATGACACTCGCAGGCCCTGTCACGCCGCCAGCCGGAGCGCTTCACCTCTGCCAGGAGCGACCCGATGTCTGTGGCTCGACCACAGCGATCACGGAGCCTACAGGCGGCGAGCATTCTCAAATGGCCACAGGCGGCCGAGCCTCCACAGACCCATCACACGCAAAACGCCTTCCGGATGCGGTTCAGACCGCGAACCCGCCGCCACCGCCAGCAATAGACATGGGCCCGACAACAGCCATGGTCACCTCGGCGCCACCGGTCAGCACACAGACCCAACGCATTGCAGCGGACAGCGACACAATGGCCTTGCTGGAGACCGTGAACCGGCAGGTGAACCGGGCCCTGCGCTGGCGCTCCGACCAGGAAATCTACGGTGAAGCTGAACGCTGGGCGATGCCCCTCAGCGTCGGTGGCGGCACGATCGACGGCCAAGTCTATGGAGATTGCGAGGACTTCGCGCTGGAAAAGCGGGCAGCCCTCATTCGCGCCGGCTTGCCGCCGGAAGCGCTGGCCATCGCGATCGTCGAATCCTACGCGACCGGCCACCACGCAGTCCTGATTGTCCGCCTGGATAACGCAGACGTCGTGCTCGACAATGAAACACCGTGGATCCTCCCCTGGAACGAGGCGCCCTACACCTGGCGCGCCGTGCAGGCCGGACCCAGCCTTCTGGAATGGCGCTCGCTCGCAATCTTGTCGTAGCGCCGCCCGCAAGCCGCGCCACCGCTCCGGCCAGACCGCCTCGCAATCCGCGTGCAATCATAGCGCGCCTGCACGCTCAACATCCCCATAGCGCGAAGAGGCTCCGCCAACCTCGCGTGAGCGGCGAAATCTTAACACAAATCACCAACTTGGCGTCGGGCGAGGCTCGCCCCGTCGCGACCCCGATCAATGCGGTTTCGAGCTGAAAATTCAATCGCTTAGCGCAACTTGTCGACTGATTCGGCCTTCACGCAACTCAGATTGTTTAATAAATCATTGACTCTGGCAGTCCGTTGCCGTTCCCTAAAAAGTAATAAGCGTCAGGGGGTCTGTCGCTACAATGATGCAAAAAAGTAGGGTAGGGGACTGGCAATGGCTTTCACAACATCTCAAGACTTCATCGACGCTTGGGCCGAACTTGACGCGGCTTATGTGACGTTTCCGTCACTCGCCAGCACCGGCGGTAACTATCAAGACGACACACCGGTCGCCACCTCCGGCGAATTCATCGATGTTCTTTCCCAGTTTCCGGGCTATTTCGCGACGCTCCAGAGCGGCGCGACCACAATGGGTCAGCTGGCGCTGGCGGTGAACACCCTCTTCGTCGAGCTGGCCAACGCCTATGTCGAGTATCTGGAAGCGGGCAACCCGCCGATCATGGATATCGCCAAGGACCGAGGCGGCCCACCAAAGCCTGGCCAGACCTACCATGACAACATCCTCGGCAATCTCGGCGATGGCCCGATTGCCTGGCGCTTCGGCAGCGATGACCCTGCCAACAATGTCGACGTCACCGGCGACGGCATTGGCGATCTGAACGCAGAACCTCGCTCGGTCGACGCGCTGGCCTATGGCGCACGCCCGCTGCCGGATGGCAATTCCACCGCCAATATCAAGGCGAGCATTGAATGGGACCTGGCCAATATTCCAGGCATTTCCCCTGCCGACCTTGATCTGGGCCGCCTCGCCCACATTGCTGGCGAAATCAACCTGGTATCGGGCGGCGTCATCACGACTTACGCAACCATCCAGGAAGCAATCAATGCGTCAGTGGATGGCGACACTGTCACCATCGGTGCCGGCACTTATGTCCAGACCGGCGTTCTCAACGTCAACAAAGAGATTTCCATCATCGGTGCCGGCGATGGCGCGACCATCATTGAAACCGGTGTGGCGGGCTATGGCCTTCACGTCACGGCCGATAATGTCTCACTTTCCGACATGTCGATCGATGCCAGCAACACGACCCATTACGGCGTGAAGATCGACCCGGGTTCGGGCGTCTATGAGGATGCGATCACCAACTTCTCGATGGAAGATATGACGGTATCCGGCGCGGGTCGCTCGGAAATCGACATGAACGGCCTTGATGGCGGCACGTTCACCAATGTCACCGCTGACGGCCTTGACACCAGCGGCGTTGGCTTTGGCGTCTCCGATTCAACCGGCATCACGTTTACCGACATCACCACGACGGGGAATAACTGGGGCGCCGTCGGCCTCTATTCGGCCGGTCGCTCCTATGAGCCAGGCACTGACGACGTCACCTTCGCCGGCACTTTCACCTCTGACGATGCCCCCGGCATCTATATGGAAGAGGAACTCCTCGAAGGTGTGCCCACGACGGTCACCAATATCGACCTCAGCGGGATCTACGACACGGTTTTCACGGTGTTCAATCCTGACCACCGCGCCGGGGGTGAAAACTTCCACTTCATGTTTGGCAATGAAGCGGATGCCGAATCCTTTGCGCTTTCCCTCCCATCACCTGAATCATCCGTGATCGAGAGCGACGGCACATTCTACGTCTATGCAGGCATGTCGATTCAGGCAGCCGTTGATGCGTCCGAGGCCGGTGATACCATCATCGTTGGCCCTGGCACCTATGACGAAGACGTTGTCATCGACCATGCCGTGACACTCCTGTCGGCTGATGGCGCCGCGACCACGATCATCAATGGCCAGAATGGCGCGCTGGGTGCGATCGAAGTTGATCCGAACGCCGGTGCCGTCCAGATCGGTGCAACCGGCCAGGGCTTCACGGTCCAGGGCAATAACGGCAATGGCGCCGTCGAGAACGCCGCGATTTACCTGCAAGGTGCTCAGGATGGAATTACCATCCAGGGCAATATCATCGAAGCACGCGGCGATGCTGGCCTGCTGTCGGAATACTCGGCAGCCGTCAGCAATCTGCTGATCGACAATAATGAATTCACCGGCCAGACCTTTGAGGGTGCCGACCCTAGCGGCAATGGCTTTGCGACGCAGTTTGACGTTGGCAATAATGTCCCACGCCAGCTGGTGACGATTGGTGGCAATGGGCAGAATGCCTCTGATGTCACCTTCACCAACAATACCGTGTCCGGCACGGCTGGCGGCACCAATGCCGGCGGCGACCAGGGCAATACGCTGGTGACGATCGATGCAGCGAATTCCACCATCGAGGACAACCTCTTCACCGGCTTCACGAACCGCTATGCAACCGCACTGCGTGCCCGTGAAGACAATACCGATATCCGCAACAACGTGTTCGACGGCGAGACTGCCGGTAGCGCGAACACGGGTGCCATCTATGTCGACACCCCGCTGCCTGGCACGATTGAAGGCAATACCTACATCACCGAGACCGGCGCGCGGACCTTCGAGTCCGTCGCTGGCGGACAAATCATCCGCGGCGGCACTGAAGTCGATATGATCGACTATTCCGCTTCTGATGCGGGCATTGACGTCCGGCTGTGGCGCGGGGGAGAAAACTCCGGTGGTCACGCTCAGGGCGACATCATCCGCGATGTTGAATCACTGACCGGCTCGGCCTTCGATGACTTCTTGCAGGGCAAGACGGGTATTGATGTGACGCTGGATGGCGGAGCCGGCAACGACGAAGTCTGGGGCTTTGACGGCAATGATACGCTGATCGGTGGCGACGGCGACGACAAACTCCGGGGCGGTGATGGCGATGACTTACTGTCTGGTGGTGCCGACGATGACAACCTCCTCGGTGGTGAAGGTGACGACACCCTGATTGGTGGTGCCGGTGCAGACACCCTGCAGGGGCATGGCGGCTTCGACACAGCGGACTACTCCGCCTCCGGCGCCGGCATTGATGTCCGCCTGTGGCGCGGCGGCACCAACTCCGGTGGCGATGCCCAGGGCGACAAACTTCGCGACATCGAGGCCGTGATTGGCTCGGATTTCGATGATTTCATGCAAGGCAAAAATGGCGTTGACGTGACCCTGGATGGCGGTGACGGTGACGACGAGCTCTGGGGCTATAACGGTAATGATACGCTGATCGGCGGCGACGGGGCAGACAAGCTCCGGGGTGACGATGGCGATGATTTGCTGTCCGGCGGCGCAGGCGATGACATCCTCCTTGGCGGTGACGGCAACGACACCCTGATTGGTGGCGCGGGTGCCGATAGCCTGCAAGGCCATGGCGGTTTTGATACGGTCGACTACTCCGCTTCCGGCGCCGGCATTGACGTGCGTCTGTGGCGCGGCGGTGCGAACTCCGGTGGCGATGCCCAAGGCGACAAGCTGCGCGATATCGAGGCTGTGATTGGCTCGGACTTCGACGATGTGCTGCAAGGCCGGAATGGTGTTGATGTGAATCTGGACGGCGGTGCCGGCAATGACTTCATCGATGGCCTGAACGGAAACAACGTCCTTGTCGGCGGCGCAGGTGACGACAGCATCTATGGTCGGGCCGGCACGGACACGCTTGATGGCGGGACCGGTAACGACACACTGAGCGGCGGCGCTGACGCAGACACATTCGTCTTCGCCGACGGTTATGGTGCCGACACCATCCTGGACTTCGAGGATGGCACCGACACGATCGACCTGACCGGTGTGTCTGGCGTCTCCAGTGCAGTGGACGTGTTCAATCGCGCATCACTCAACGGTGCCGATACGGTCATCGATCTGGGCGGCGGCGACACCCTGACCATCGCCGGCTGGAACTACCAGACTGAGATGGACGGGTCTGAGTTCCTGTTTGCTGCACCAGCAGCTGCTGCACTCAAACTTTCCGGCGGATCTGCATCTGGCGGATCTGCACCTGGCGGGCCTGCAATGGTGTTCGACCTCAAGTCAGGTATCGGCGAAGGCTTCATCGAGTTCGACCAACAGAACCAGTCCTTTGATTCAGTTGGTGACATGATCTCCTCCGATTATGATGGACCAGACTATTACACCTTCTGATGAAGGCGCTTCCAGACCGGGCCCCGCCCGGTCTGGACGCTGGCTCCAAACTGGACTTAAGTGCGGCGGGTTCTCCTTGAATCCGCCGTTCGCTTGTATGAACGGTCCGGGTGTCCAAGGATGAGGCCACCAGTGCGGGGGATGAACTCAAATGGCTGCAGCAAGTCGAGCGCCACGCGTCCTTCTGGTCCACTATTGGCTCGTCGGCATGCGTGGTGGGGAGAAAGTCCTCGAAGCCCTCTGCCGGATGTTCCCCGAGGCTGACATTCTCACCCACGTCGTCGACCGTGAACACTTGTCGCCCCTTCTGAAACAGCACCGCATTCTGACGACGTCGATAAACCGGCTTCCCTGGTCAAAACGTCTCTACCAGACGTATCTGCCCTTCATGCCACAAGCGCTCGAAGCCTGTGATCTCACCGGCTACGACCTGGTTATTTCCAGCGAATCCGGCCCGGCGAAAGGGGTGATTGTTCCGCCCGACACGCCGCATATCTGCTATTGCCATTCACCGATGCGCTATATCTGGGACCAGTATCACGCCTATAAATCATCGGCTGGCCTGCTGGCCGGGATCGCTATGCCCTATATCGCCCACCGGCTCCGGCAGTGGGATGTCACGAGCGCAGCTCGGGTCGATCACTTCGTGGCGAATTCGAACCATGTTGCCAATCGTGTCAGAAAATACTGGCGCCGTGACGCTTCGGTCATTCACCCACCCGTCGATATAGCGGCATTCTCGGCCGTCGAACCGCAACAGCGTGGCGACTATTACCTCTGGCTCGGCGAGCTCGCCCCATACAAACGGCCCGACGTCGCAATCGATGCCTTCCGGCAATCCGGTCGCAAACTCAAGGTCGTCGGTGGCCCCGGCAAAGCGATCTCCCACTTGCAGAAATCAGCCGGACCTATGATCGAATTTCTCGGCAAGACGGATTTTGACACGCTCAGACATCATCTCGCCCGATGCAAGGCATTGATCTTCCCGGGCGAAGAAGACTTTGGAATTGTGCCGGTTGAGGCCTTGGCATCAGGTCGGCCGGTGATTGGCTTCAATCGTGGCGGGGTCCGCGATACAGTGACCGACGGTCGAACCGGAATTCTGTATGATGACCCCAGTGCAGCCGGGCTGAATGCCGCCATCGACCGGTTTGAGACCAGCGGTCTCGACATCTGCGACACAGCCGTGTTCACGGACGCGGCGGCGAATTTCTCCGAAGCCCGTTTTATCGAGGAAATGTGGTCCGCCGTCAGATCGCAATCTTTGCCGCACGGGGCTGATTGGCAGTAATGTTGCTGGGCCGCCTGAGATCATTGCGCGAACGCGTCCGCGCTCAACCCGAATTGATCGGCCGCACCGCGATCGTCCTCCTCATCAAGCTGGGCGCGGCCGGACTGTCTTATGCAATGTTCATTGCGATCGCCCGCGCACTCGACGCGGAAGCGTTCGGCAGTTTCGGTCTGGCATTTTCGGCCGCCACCCTGGGCGCCGTAATTATCGGATTTGGGCAGAAGGCCTATATTCTCCGGCGCGCGCCAGTCTTGTTCGCCGCCCAAAACCAGGCAGCGGTCGGAGCCCTCAATCGCCGTGCCCTCCTGGTATTTGCCTTGATCACAATCCTGATCGGCGGCCTCGGCCTTCTTGCTGTGACCGCCTGGCCAACCACCCTTCCCGCTGGATTGTGGCTATGGGCGACTGGGGCAGCGGGATTGTTCGCGCTCGCCGAATATCAGCAAAGCACGGCCCGTTCGGCCGGAATTTTCATTCGCGCGCTGGCGCCCCGAGATTTGGTCTGGCGGATTTTGGTGATCGCTTTTGCCGTCGGAGCCGCGAGCGCCACTTGGATGTCCGCGCAAAGCATCTTTGCTGCCCTTGTCCTGTCGCTGGCAGGTTTGCTCCTGGCCCAACAGGCGTGGCTCCCCCCCCTGCGGCCCGGACTCGCCGCGCCGGCAGTGGACGATCGCTCCCGTGTCTGGCTCACGGCCTCAGCCGGCCTGTGGGGCGTTGCTATTATACAAGCCCTGATCCCCAACCTCTCGGTCCTTGCCGTGGGGTTTATCCTTGATGTTGATACGGCCGGGCTTTTATTCGCCGCGCTGCGCACGGCCATGTTGCTGCAGATCTTCCAGATGGCCGCCAATCTTGTGATTGCTCCGTCCATCTCCCGCCTGAAGGCCGAGAACAATCTCATAAAGCTTCAGGCCGAAAGTCGCCTCATCACGCTGCTCGCCGCACTGCCCCTGGCTGGCCTGCTTATCATTTTTGCACTGGCGGGCGATTGGGTGATGTCGATTTTTGGGCAGGAGTATGCCGGTTCCGGATCAATACTACTGGTACTGGCGCTGGGTTTTTCGACCAATGCCGTCTGCGGACCAACTGCGCAAATGATGGAATCTCTCCATGATGAGCGTGCCCTTTTTGTTATTCTGACCGTCTCGGCAGCCATTTCCACGGTGCTGATATTCATTCTCGGTTTCGCTTTCGGCGTGCTGGGAGTAGCCGTGGCCGTGTCCTTGCACAGCGTCATGTGGAATCTCGCGGCCTATATCCGGATCTGGCGACGCCATGGTATCCGGGTCGGCCTGATCTGACCGGATGGATCGATGAAACCGAATTTTCTCTACCTCGGTGGTGACAAATGCGGCTCGACCTGGCTGCACAGAATCCTGATGCAGCATCCTGAAACACAACTGCCAAGCTCCAAGGAGCTCTTCTTTTTCGATCGCTACTTCGACCGTGGGACTGAGTGGTACACGCGTCAGTTTGAGGGTCTTGATGCGCCGAGAGTTGGGGAAATCTGTCATGATTATCTCTACAGCCCCGCGGCTTTGGAGCGCATCGCGGACTACTTTGACGATAACGCTATATTTCTGATTTTCCTTCGAAACCCATATGTTAGAATGCTCTCTCATCACCGCTATCTGCAGCGTATCGGCAAGACAACAAGCGCGCTGGACGCTGCGCTGGCGTCGCATGGCGGCCTCATCGCCCACAGCCTCTATCTGCGGCCCGTTCAGCAAGCTATCAACCTGCTGGGCAGGGAGCGGGTGAAAATTCTGAAATTTGAAGACCTTGCCGGTGACCCGCTTCGGTTTGGCCAGAGCGTGTCCGACGCGCTCGGCATCCGCTTTGTCGCCGACCTTCCCTATGCGGACAGAGTCCTTGAAGGAAGCTCGGCGCGGTCGGCCAGGCTCGTTCGAATATTGCGGGCAGCGGGCTGGCGCCTGCGTGATGCCGGTCTTCAAAACCTGGTCGGCTCGGTGAAATCCCATCCGCTAGTTGAGCGTCTCCTATTCCAGGGCAAGAGCGCACGCACCTCGTCCGGGGACGCCCATATGACTCCGCGTATTGCCCGGCTGATCCAGCAATTCCGTGAAGAGGCAATCGGTTTGGAACAAATCTGCGATCTGGATTTTTCGGATTGGCACGCAACGCTGGACGGTGTCGCAGAGCCCGGCAATCAATAGATTGCCGCCTCGACGCATTTGACCGCCGTATGCGCCAGACCCAATAGCGCAATCGCGATGAAGTTTCGCCGCGTCAGCATGACGGCGAGCAAAGGGATAAAGAAGAAGTAATATCGCGCATTCTGGAAAGCATGGGTGATTTCAGCCATGCCGATCAGAGTGACTGCAAATGCGAAAACATAGTGCCGCACCTGGAACAGGCGACGCCGCGATTCCGGATCTGCAGCCAGCACCGCCAAGACTATGGCCGTAAATGCGGCATCCACATACCAGGCCAGATCATGGCGGGTAAAAAAGTGCATGGACGAGAAGAATACGACCAGCGTTTCCAGCGGGTTATATTCAGGATTGACGACCGTCCGGGTCCAGTTGAACCGCTGCAACTCAGGGCCCAGAAAGGGTATTCTCTGGGCAATTCCCATATTGAGCAGGTGATTGAGGCCGACCGCAAAGGCCAGAAACACCGACGGGGCGAGCCATGTAAAGCGGACCTTTTGCGCGACAATGATCGATCGGAATATGGCGATCACGAAGAAGTTGTTTTCCCTCAGGAACAAACCCATCCCGACCAGGACCAGAATGACCGCCATATCCACCCAGATCCGCGCGTTTAGCGCGATCAGGCAGAACGGGAAGACCAGAAATTCGATATGGATCCGGCTGAAAAGAAACGTGGTCATCGGCCAGACGAGAGCCAGCACCAGTGTGTTTTTGTCGATCAGGCCAAGCCGATGGAAGACAAGGCTCAGCACCAGGCAGACCGATAGAATTAAAAGCCTGATCAGTGCTGTCGAAACTCGACCGGCTGCATCGGTTCCGAAGAAAAACTCATTGAAAGCGCCAATGTATTTGTATTCGTCCGGCCGCAAGTCGGTCACAATAAATGTGGTCTGCAGGGCGGCCTGGATCAGGAGGCACAACGCAGTCACGATGAAAACATCGCGCACCTCGTCAGGCCGTGGGCTCAGGGCTGGTTGGTCCATGTCTCTATTTCCCCAGCCCTTGTGTGTCGCAACAGGCTTAATGGCTAATTTACACGGCCTGATTACATCCTGTCCTACTCGAATGTCAGCGACGGTGGAACGGGTTGCGACCGAAATGATATGATAATGCCGACCCAAACCAGACCGGCCATTGCCGCAGTGATGTACAGCCCGAATCTCGGGGACGGCGCGATCGCGGCGTGCGTGGATCAGGCCGTTCGTCAGCATGACCCGTCGATCGAACCCGCCTGGATTGACCTTGCCGGCCGCACGGAAATCCCCCGGACCTATTCGCCCCACCGGCACAATCTGCTGGGATTGCTGGACTCGCTGCCGCCGCCGCTCGACCGGGTGGCCGGCGAGCAAATCATCCGCCATCAGGTCCGTACACGGTTACGACCTCGCCTGGAGCATGTTCTGCCCGCGACCAGCGCGATACTGATTGGAGGTGGCCAGCTGTTTTCGGACGCCCATATGAACTTCCCGGTGAAGCTTTTTGAGCTGGGAACGCAGGCAGATGCCCGCCGGATTCCGATGGCCATTCACGGTGTCGGCGTCGCTCGAACCTGGCGGCCTCGCGCTGCGGCGCTGTTCGCAGGACTGCTGGACAGTTCGCAATTGATCTCGATCTGCGTTCGTGACACCGCGTCCCGCGACAATCTCGAACGCCTCATCACCGACCACGGATTAAAGCGCTCCACCGTCGACGTCCGAATGGCTCCCGATCCCGCCTTCATGGCAGCGGAAACGTTTGAATTGCAGACTTCCGGGACTGACACCGGCCGCATCGGGCTTGGCGTCACCCACCCTGCGGCGCTGCACGCCCATGGAGACTATGCGAGGGTCTCCGAGCACGAAGCAATCCTTCGCCTCGCCGAACTTGCATCCAGCCTCATCGCCTCCGGCTTCCGTCCAGTCCTGTTCACGAATGGCGCCTTCGAGGACGAGGCCTTCCTTGCGAAATTCGTCAAGTCGGCCGCCTTCTCAGCGCTCGAGGCGGAGGTTGAGGTCGCGCCGAAACCGGCCTCGCCGCAGGCGCTCGCACAATCGATCGCAGGGTTTGACGGGGTCATCGCGCATCGCCTGCATGCCAATATCCTGTCCTACGCTATGGGCGGTGTCCCGGTCGGCCTTGCGTGGGATGCCAAGATGCACGGGTTTTTCAGCCTCATCGGGGAAACTGCCCTGCTCCAGCAGGGCGCTCGTCCGGATGCGTCACGGGCGGTCAATAGTTTGCAGGACGGGTTGAAGCGGCGCACCGATTTGAGACAGCGTGCCCGCGAGTTATCGCAGGCCGCCCGTTCGGGTGTGCTGGAGAGTCTGAATAGTGTGTGCTAGCCACACAGACAGGAAGTTGGCACACGCGTGCCACAATGGGAGTCGCTGAGATGCAACCGATATCTGTGTTCCGCCTGGTTTCTTTCCTCAGTGTTCTGTTGATCGCGGCCTGCGCATCAACATCAACTGGCCCGACACCGACCGATGCCGCCCCGAATATGTTTGATCGGGTCGAATACCGACTGGGCGCCGGCGACCAGCTGAGAATTATCGTGTTCGGTGAGGACGACCTGTCAGGTGAATTCGTCGTCGATGGTCGCGGTACAGTATCCTTGCCCCTGATCGGCGAAATCGATGCCGGTGGATTGACGCCGCGAGAATTTCAGCAGGCCTTCGCCGCCGCGCTGCGTGACGGCTATCTCAACGACCCGCGGGTCAGCGTCGAGGTCATCAATTTCCGGCCCTATTATATTCTCGGCGAGGTCGAGGCTGCAGGTGAATATCCATTTTCCGATGGCCTCACGGTCATGAATGCCGTGGCGACAGCCGGAGGCTTCACCTATCGAGCCAACCGCCGCGTCGTATTTATCCGGCACGCGGGCAGCGACCAGGAAGTTGAAGTCCCCCTCCTGGCGGTCACGGAGGTTCAACCCGGCGACACAATTCGTATCGGCGAGCGTTTCTTCTGATGCGGCAGGTGTGCTGATCCGGCCAGTTCGGTGCTTGGTTATATCTCCCTCGGCCTGATCGGTCTGGCAGCTTTCACCGCGCTGGGCGCCGACAGTGAAATGGCCAGCTATTTTTTTGGCGGCCCGCTTCTGTTGATCGGAGGATGGGTCGCATGGCGAGACCGTGAACTCGGCACAGGCGCCGCCATACTGCTCGCAATCACGCTGCTGTTTTGGGCGCTCGCCGCCTCGCGCGGCCAATTGCAGACCGGGTCGGCGGAGTTCACTGCTCTGGGCGCGTGTGCGGCGGTGTTCATTTCCGCGCGGACGCTCGCATTCAGGACGAAAAGGGCCAATGGCCTTTCCACAATTCTTCTCGGCTTTTTCCTGCTCGCCGCAATCATTGCCTTCCTCGACCACATCTGGTCACCCGACCGCATTTTCCTGTTTGAGCGACCCTATCATCTCGGGCGGCTATCATCCCCCTTTCTCTCCGCCAACACAGCCGCAACCTTCTTCGGGATCGGCGTCATCCTGTCAGTTGGCAGACTGCTCCGCGCAATGGTGGGGCGCTCGGGTGACACACGGTGGAAGCATCTGATCCTGCCGCTGACGACCCTGCTCTTTTGCCTCTCATGCCTGGTTCTGACGGCATCGCGCGCCGGGGTCATCCTCACAGGCGGCTTTGCCAGCCTGCTGCTGCTCTGGGAGGCGGCACAGCGTTTCCAGCGCGGCGAGCGGCAATCACTCCGGGCACTCCTGGCCGCCAGTATCGGACTCGCGCTGACAGCGAGTGGCATTGTCTTGCTATCCGGCGAGACCTTTGGCGGTCGGCTCGCGGAGGTCGGCATCGGCGCCGGATCGCGCAGCGAGCTATGGGCGGCCTATAGCCGGGCCGCGCTTGAACAATTCTGGTTCGGGGCTGGTCCTGGCGGGTTTGAGTACGTGAATGCACTGTCCACCAATGCGGAGAACGCGTCGACACTGGTTTTCCAGCGCGCGGCTCACAATATTGCCCTTCAATGGCAACTTCAGACCGGCCTCGCGGGACTTCTCACACTCGCTGGATTCTGGCTCTGGACAGGCCGAACCGTCTTGTCCGGCCTGCAACAATCGGGGAAGCCCCGCTGGCTGATCCGGACACTGGTGTGTGCCGGACTCTTCGTGCTCGCGCACGGTCTGTTCGACTATGCTTTGGAAATACCGGCCATCGCCTGGCTGACAGCATGGCTGACGGGCCTGGCGGTTGGAATTTCCGCCCCCAGGAGCCGTCCACGATCTCCCGGGGTGCGGTATGCGGTGGCGCTGGCCATGCTGCTGCTGGCTGCTTGGGCCATGCTTGGGCTCACAGACACGCTGCGGGCGAATGCAGTTCGGACCGCATCAGGGGACGCCGCGGCCGCCATACTGGCCGCCCCCTTTCCGACGCGGTCCGGCCTGGCGCTGGCGCGCGCACATGCGGATCTCGCGCTCAGCAGCACGCCACCCGATTCCGCCCATGCACGTGAGGCGCTCGATCGGGTGCTCGCCCTGGAACCACGCGATGGTCGCGCCGAGGCACGCCTCGCCTACGCGTTCCTGATGTCGGGAGATAGTCACAGCGCCGCCACGCATTTGAGCCGAAGCTTTCAACTATGGCCCTACGCTCATCCGGACTTCCGGACCTGGCGCCTGGAGCTCTCTGCCGCACTCTGGAATCGTTTGGGCGACGACGAGCGGCGCGCCGCGCTGCGGGAACTCCGCCAGGTTCGCCCGGAATGGCGGCGCCCCTGGCTGGAGCGAACCCGGGCTTGCCAACGCGCCAACCAGCCAGCCTGCATCGGCCTGGACGAAAATTGACCCGCTATCGCCCCGTGGCGACTCGTCTTGTGCACACTGACTGGACTCGCCCGCCCCTGGCGCATGCTTTACTCAATTGAGGTATCGTTGTAGCATACACCTAGAGAGTGGGGGTTCGCGTCTCATGAAACAATTACGTTCTGTCTTTGTCGCCGCAATGTTGTCGGGAGCGGTATTTGGCGCGCCCGCGCACGCATTTCAGTCAGACACGACCGCGAATAATGAAACGCCTGCACCGTCCGTCGGCGCTCGCGCCCTCGCCGATCAACTCTTGGCGATCCTCGCCACATTCGGTGAAGATGCTGATGCGACAACGCTGGAGACCGCGCTGATCAACGCCTTGGTGTCCTCTGACCAGAGCGTTTTGGTTGAAGCTGAAGCGCTTCGCCTCGTGATCGCCGAGACGGGTACCGGCGTATTTCGGACTGCCGCTGAATCAGTCCTGTCGCGCCAGCCTGAGTCCGAAGAAGGCTATGTGGCGACGGCGGAGTTTACCGGCGGTCTACCGACCGGCGTAGGCGACCTCGTTATTCCGGGTTCGCCGCCTGTGGCTCGCGGGGGCGGGTCTGATTATTAGCATTGTTGCACGGCAAAAATGCCGGCAGGTGGGGAATGGACATGCGGGGAATACAAACCTTATTGGTAGCGCTCATGCTTGTGCCAGCGCTCATCGGCGGCACGGCCTCAGCCCAGAATCAGGGTGAGTATTTTCAACGTGATCGCAACACGGCTGTCCTCGAACGATCGCGAAATGAATTCGTCGCCCCGCCCGCCCAGCGCGGGGCTTTCCGTGTCGAGGCAGAAGCCGAATTAGGCCTCGCTTCGGACAGTAATATTTTCGCGACGACGACGAATAAGGAAGCTGACGTTGTCGCCTCCTTTCGCCCGTCCTTCGGCGCCGAAAGCACCTGGTCGCGCCATTCATTGACCGCAAATGCCTCGGCAACACGCCGCGAATATCTCGACAATACCTCGGAAAGTGTCTGGAACGCCGAGGCCGGTGTTATCGGGCGGCTGGATATCCAGCGCGGCTTCTTCGTCGATGTCGCGGCATCGATGGCAATCCTGACCGAAAACCGTTCGAGCGCCGGTGCTGCGGCGCTGTCCGCTGAACCGATTGAATATGACACCGCCAATATCGCAGCCGGTGTGACCTATACGACGGGCCGAGTGCGCGTGAACGGCGCTATTGATGTGCACACTTCCGACTTTGAAGACGCGGCTTTGGCCGGCGGCGGCGTCGCGGACCAGGACTTCCGCGACTACACCGAGACCCGGATCAGCGCCCGGGTCGACGGCGCTGTGAGCCCTGCTGTGGCAGTTTTCGCCCGCGCATCGAGTAATCAGCGGGATTATGATGCACCGGCTGCAGGCCTGGCGAACCGGGACTCTGACGGATTTGTGATCGAGGCCGGTATCGATTTCGATCTTGGTGGACAAGCTCGCGGATCAGTCGCGGCGGGCGTCCTCGAACAGAAATACGACGACCCGTCCTTCGTCGACATCGACGGTGCGAGCTATAATGCCGAAGTGGAATGGTTCCCGACCGAGCTGACGACCGTCACGGTTTCAGCCACCCGCGCACCGCGCGAGTCCGCAATTGCGGCCAGCGCTGGCTATACGGAAACCCAGATTTCCGGGCAGGTCGACCATGAACTCCTGCGCAACCTGATCTTGACCGGTCGCGCTTCGTTTGGGGATGACGATTATTCGGGCATCGACCGCAGCGATGAGCGGTTCGAACTGGTCGCTTCCGCCACCTGGTTGATGAACCGCCGCGTCGGCGTGCAGGCCTCCCTCACCCGCCTTGACGTCGACTCCCGCGGGACTGCCGCGCGGGGCGACTTCGATAGCAATGTCGCCCGTATTGCTGTCAGTCTGCGGATGTAAGCTTGCGGCTTTTGGCCCCGAACGTGCATGTGAAACCTCCAAACCGACACATGACGAGAGTGGCCTATGGCAAGACTGGAAATTGACGAGTTCGACAATCAGAATCCTGATGCTCCGGGAAATGATGTCGCCGATCTCCGCCTTATTCTCGTTATCATCCGGCGGCGCATGTGGAGCATGTTGTTCGTTGCGGTTCTGATATTTACGGCCGTCGTGCTGTACACATTCCAGCAAACCCCACTCTATACAGCCAGCGCACGCCTGCTGATCGAAACCCGTGAGTCCCGCGTGGTGGACTTTGAGGCGGTCCTGTCCGGTCTGCCGCCCAACTCCGCCGCCATTGATACCGAGGTCGAGGTGCTGCGCAGCCGCTCCCTGGCCCAGGCCGTGGCAGCGCGCACGGACCTTGCGACCATCCCCGAATTCAACACCGCATTGGTTGACGATACTTGGGTGAAACGCCTCCTGCGCCAGTTTGCGGCGCTTGGGGGGGGCTCCCTTGCGACCTCCGGCCGGACTGGCGCTGGCGAGGAAACGCCAGAAATGACAATGGACCGGGTCACCGAGGAATTATTGCAACGAACGTCCGCGCGACGGCTCGGCGGCACTTTCGTGATCGAAGTATCGGCCACATCCCAAAGTCCGGAATTGGCGCAGGACCTGGCAAATGCCTATGCGGAGGAATACCTCCTAGCCCAGCTGGAGGCGAAGTTTCGCGCGACCGAGCGCGCCAATGAATGGCTATTCGAGCGCGTTGCCGCGCTACGCGAAGAGGTGCAGGCCTCCGAACAGGCTGTCGCGCAATACCGCGAGGCAAACGGCCTGCTCGATGCTGAAGGCGCGACCCTTACAGAGCAACAGATATCCGACACCAATGCCCAGCTGATCGTACAGCGTGCCGAACTGACAGAAGCGCGCGCGCGCCTCCGCAATGTGCGGTCGCGGCTGGAGCAGGGCGTGGGGCCAGAATCAATCGCCGAAGTGCTCAATTCCGAGGTGATCCGGGAGTTGCGATCGCAGGAAGCCATGGTCAGTCGTCAGAGGGGCGAGTTGATGTCGCGCTATGGTGCGCGACATCCTGAGATCCAAACAGTCGAACGGGAACTTGCCGATATCCGCGTCCAGATCGACCAGGAAGTCAGCCGCATTGTCAGCAATCTTGAGAGCGAAGTGAATATCGCGTCCGAGCGCGTCAATTCCCTGACGGCAAGCCTCCAGGAGTTGCGCGATGAACTCGGGTCCAACAATGCCGCCCTCGTCAATCTGCGGGCGCTTGAACGTGAGGCCAATGCCAGCCGCGCGATGTTTGAATCCTTCCTCAGCCGCTTTCGGCAAACAGGTGAAGCGGATCAGTTCAACGAGGCCGACGCCCGCATTGTTGCCAATGCGACCCTGCCGCTTGATACCAGCTCACCCCGGTTCATCCTGAATTTTGCGCTTGGCCTGGCGCTCGCCGGCCTCGGGGCCGCGTTGATCGCCCTGATCCGTGAGATTCTGGAATCCGGTCTGAGAACCGAAGCTGAAGTCGAGCGCAAGCTTGGCGTCCCCCATATTGCCTCAGTACCGAAGCTGAATACCGGCCTGTTCGGCGGCGTTCTCAAAAAGCGCCACGACCCCGGTGAATACGTTTTGAGCAAGCCCCTCTCCAGCAGCGCCGAAAGCTATCGCACGCTGCGCTCCGGGCTCAAGGTGGCCGGGCTGGACAAACCGTTGACCGTGATCGCCGTCACCTCGGCCCTGCCGGGTGAGGGCAAGACCACGACGACCATCGCTTTGGGGCGTATCGCTGCGCAGGCGGCCGACCGGGTGCTTGCCATTGATTGTGACCTGAGGCGCCGCGGATTGAGCACTGCACTGGCTCCCAATGCCTCCGCAGGAATGCTGGAAGTGCTGGCAAACGAGGCGGCTCTGGATGATGCCATCACCGTCGATGAGCGATCAGGCCTTCACGTCCTACCCCTGACGCTGCGAGCCTTTACGCCAAAGGATCTCTTCCGGTCTGAGGCCTTCAAATCGTTGCTGGAAAGCGTACGCGGGCGCTATGATCTGGTTCTGCTGGACACGGCGCCAGTCATGGCGGTTGCCGACACGCGGGCCATCGCGGGCCTGGTGGAGGGCATCGTGTTTTCGGTGGAATGGGGACGTAGTCCCGTCGGAGCCGCGCGCCTGTCCATCGATGCGCTCCATCGCGCAAAAGGCAATATCGTCGGCGTTGTATTGAACGGCGTCGATATCAACCGGCAGGCAAGATACGGCTATGGTGCGTACTACACGTATTATGGATCTTATCAGAAATATTACACAAATTAACGATTAGGGCTTGCCCTGAACTCAATTATGGCCCCCAATTTGCGGGACTGACGTGAATTGTCCTGAATTGAAGCGGACGAAGCGGGAGTCATGGCCTGCAAGGGCTTGGGGGGGTAGCATGCTGTTCAATAGCCGTTACGATCAGAGCTTCGCGGACGTCGAGGCCGACGCCAACGCAACGCCGATCGGTCACTCGGCGGCAAGCCAAAAGGTTAAGCGCTCCGCTGACCTTTTACTCTCCGTTATCCTCGTTGTACCGGTCGGCCTGCTGCTAGGCGTGATCATTTTGGCCGTGATGATTTTTGATCGGCAACCCGTATTCTACCTTCAAACGCGTGTCGGACGCCGCGGGCAACCGTTTCGCTGCATCAAGGTTCGCACCATGCGGCTTGATGCCGATGCCCGCCTCGAGCAGATTCTCGCCGAGGACCCGGCCGCAGCCCGGCAGTGGCGTGAACATCAAAAGCTCAGCCATGATCCGCGGGTGACGCCGATCGGCCGCTTCCTGCGTAAAACCAGCCTCGATGAATTGCCGCAATTGCTCAACGTCTTTCGTGGGGAGATGTCCCTGGTCGGTCCGCGGCCGATCATCGCGGACGAGATTGATCGCTACGGCGCGGACATCGCGTATTATATGGCCGTCCGCCCGGGTGTGACCGGACTTTGGCAAGTGTCAGGGCGTAGCCGGACGAGCTATGCGCGCCGGGTTGCCCTGGACCGGGAATATGTCGAGAACCAGTCGCTGGCGAAGGATTTTTCCATTCTGTTCAGAACCGTGCGTGTGGTCCTCACCGGTGAGGGCTCGGCCTGATCTATTCCTCGCGGAAGGACCGCGCGAGGCGGTCTGTCATCGGCCGCAAAAGATATCCAAGAGCGGATTGCGAGCCGGAGGTTATGAAGACCTCGACCGGCATGCCGGGAACGATTTCAATCGCCGGCCCCTCGCCTTCCATCGCTATCAGCGCCAGGTAGTAGGAAATGCCGGTCTCCGGCTCCACCAGCCGGTCAGCGGAAATTGTCAGAACCGAACCGGGCCATTCCGGGGTCTGGCGCCCCTGGAACGTGGAAAAGCGGATACGGGCTTCGGCACCCGGAGCTATGCGGTCAATCTCGGTCGGTGGAATTCTGGCGGAAATCACGAGGGGCTGGTTCGCCGGCGACACCTGCATGAGGGGAACACCCGGCCGGACCACGCCGCCCAGTGTGTGCACATCCAGGCCCAGGACGAAGCCCGAACTCGGCGAGGCGACCTCGGTACGTTCCAGCGCATCGGCGACGGCAACCCGTCGTTCCCGCAATTCAGCGATCTGTGCACCGACGTCGGCTTCGTTGGAGGCGACCTCCTCGATGAAAGCATTATATAGTTGGGCAATCTCGACTTCAGTCTGCCCGATCGCGGATTGAGTGCCGGCGATCTCTGCGATGCGTGAGCCGCGTGAGCCGCGCAGGGCCTCGCCCTCTCGCTCCAGAGCCAGCACCCTCGTGCGGGGCGTCAGACCGCGCTCATAGAGTGACCGCAGCCCGACCAGTTCCTCCTCGATCAGGGCCAGCTGCCGGGTTTCGGAATCGTATTGCGCCTGAAGCCCCGCAATTCGATCATGGTACTGACCGATACGATTACGCATCACCTCGATTTCCGTGTCCCGTGTTTCACGCCGGGTCATGAAGACGGTACGCTGGGCCGCGATAATATCCTCGGTGTCATCGGAGGTCGTCATGGAGCGGAAATATCGATCGAAATCGATGCTTTCCAGGCCTTCCCGCTCGGCTGCGAGGCGGGCGCGCCGGGCCGTCAATTCTGTCAAACGGGATTCAATCTGCGCCATCTCGGCGCGCGGACCGGTATCGTCCAGCCGGATCAGTATCTGACCTTCCTCGACCCGATCACCTTCGCTAACCAGAATTTCCGAAATGATGCCGCCTTCCAGATGCTGGATGGATTGCACCTCCGTCTGTCCGCGGACCTCACCGGCCGCGATGACAGCGCTGGAGATCGGGGCGAAGACCGACCAGCCGATCAGACCACCAAAAACCAGGATGATAATGGTATAGCCGAGCCGGTTTGCATTCTGAATTCTGGGATCTCGAGCAGATCCGGAATTCGCATGTGTCGCGTCAGCCATTCTGCTTTTCCTTGCTTGCTGCAGCCAGACCGGAAAGCACCTCGTCGCGGGGCCCAAACCCGCGCACCTGACCGTCAGCCAGCACCATCACCTTGTTGCAAGACCCCAGAATGCTTGGACGATGGGCAATCACAACCAGGGTTGTCTTGGACTTCCGCAACGCGACGAGCGCTTTGAGGAGGGCATCCTCGCCCTCCTTGTCGAGATTGGAATTGGGCTCATCGAGAACGACAAAGACCGGGTTTCCGAACAAGGCCCTGGCGAGCCCGACACGCTGGCGCTGACCAGCCGACAGATTGCGCCCACCGTCCCCGACATTGGTGTCATACCCGTCAGCAAGCCGCAGGATCAGGTCATGGGCACCAGCCTTGCGCGCCGCTTCAACGATCGCCTCCGACTCGGCGCGCGGGCGGAAGCGGCTGATATTGTCCGCGACCGTGCCCGGCAGAAGATCGACTGTTTGCGACAGATAACCAACCTGGGGTCCCAATTCATCACGGCTCCAGTCCTCAAGTGACGCACCATCGAGCCGTACAGCGCCGCTGAGCGGGGGCCAAAGTCCGAGCAGAACTTTGGCCAAGGTCGATTTGCCGCCGCCGGACGGGCCGATGACACCCAGACCGTCGCCCGGCTCAAGGCCGAAGCTCACGCCCTTGAGGATATGGGTTTGCCCGGTGGGTGGACCAGCATAGACTTTCTCGACCCGCAGGATGCCAGTGGCAGCCGGGAGCGACATCTTGCTCTTCTCGACCTGGGCCAGCTCGAGCAGCTCGCTGAGACGGTTGTAGGACTGGTAGGCCATCAAGGCTGGCCGCCATTGACCGATCGCCTGCTCGATCGGGGCCAACGCCCGACCCAACAGAATGGATCCGGCGATCATCATGCCGGGGGTGATATCGCCCAGAACCGCGAGCCAGGCGCCAACACCGAGTACGGCGGATTGCAGGCCGACCCGCAATGCCTTTGTCGCCGAACTGTATTGGGCGATGCTCTCGCTGGCGCCGCTGTTCAAATCGAGTGATTTTTCATTGCGCTCGATCCAGCGCCGCTCGAGTTCGCCGCGCATACCCATGGCTTCAATGGACTCAAGGCTGGAGAACGCCGCGTCAGCCGTCAGATCCGCCGCGGCCGACGCCTGGCCAGCATCCTTCAGCTTGCCTCTCGAACGCGCCTGGTTCGCCAGCGCCAGGCCGCCGAGCAAGACAATGGAAGCAACACAGAACACCCCAAGGATCGGGTGAATCATCGCCATCACGATAATGAAGAGCGGCGACCAAGGCACGTCGAAAATCACGCCCGGGGCCGGGCTTGAAATGAAGTTGCGCAGGGTCCGCATATCCTGCAGCGCCTGGTTGGAGCGGCTGCCCGCCGCGAGATTGGCCCGCATGACCGCATCGATCAGGCGCGGTCCCATTTTGCGTTCCGCAGCGGTACCGATCCGGCTGAACAGGGCCGACCGGACAAACTCGAGGCCGCCATAGGCGAAATACATCACCGCAGCCAACAGCGAAACGGCCAGCAAGGTATCAATCGAGCGCGAGGAGAGCACCCGGTCATAGACCTGCAGCATATAGATCGGGCCCGTCAGGACGAGCAGGTTGAGGCCGAAAGAGAATATGGTGAGATTGATAACGCTGCCACGCGCCGCACCAAGCGCCGCCTTGACGATATCATTATCCCGGAGCTCCTTGCGGGACGATGAGGCCGAAGCCTGCGCCGATTTGCTGGACATATTGAATTGGCCCCTTGCTTTCAGCGCGAGATTCACATCAGGAGCGAAAGGCCTCGAGAACCTCGTCGCTCCTGGCGTGTGCCTGACTGGCCTATAGTGAGGGGCAATAACATTATATCTCCGTTAACGTTGATTACGGTTGTGCCCGCGTTTTGAATTGCCTAACATTCTTTTAACTTTAGCGGAAAACTCAGCGCGGTTCGCCGGGTGCCGGTCAAAGTGGGGATGGTGTGTTGCAGCGGGTATCCAGAGCAGGTTTGGACGATGGCCAGCCTGGCTTGTGGCCGGAAGGGCTCGACGTCTTCCCGTGGGATGCGCCGCAACCGGTTCAAGCCGACCCTGCCGCGGCAAACCGGGCCGCATCCGATTTGCCACTATTCGCGCCCATGCCACAGCTGGCACAGGAAGTTGGCCGCCTCTGGCAAGTGAGCGGCCACGCCTCCCCGTCGGCACTGATCGACGATGCATCGCCGCTGGACGCCCCCGTACAAGACCTCGATGGCGTCGAATTCTCCGAACTCGACCTTGGCCTGGCGGGTCTGGTGGACGACGGGGCATTGTTCGATTTCAGTGACTTGCTTGAACGTCACGAGCAACACATCGAGGCAATCGGGCGGGCAGGCAAGCTGGATCTATTTGCCGGCGACGCCGCAACCGCAACTGATGCCAATGGTCATTCCGTCCCGCTCGCCCTGTTGCTGGAGCATGTTGACGCCAACTCGCCCGGCGATAACGCGGCCGCCCTCAACAGCGAATTTGCTCCGGACGGGGTTGAATTGGCAGGGCTCGCCAATGGCAGTGCGCCGTTTGATTTTGGCGGCTATCTCGCAATGTCCGACCAATGTCTGGCAGCGCTGGGCCAGGTCAGCGGTATGGACCACCTTGCCGCCGACAATGCCGCGCGCCTGCCGGTAGACGACTACTCGGTACAGCTGACCTTGCTGCTGGATGCGTCTACGCCTGCCGTAACCCTGCCGGATTCCGACGCGACTGCCCTGTATGACGGCGTCGAGATCCCGTCAGCCGCCGAATTCACCGGCCTGGATTGGCTGTCCCGGGATGTGATGGATACTTTCGGCTTCGATTACGCGCTCTTCTGAGCCCCGCCTGTCGCGGCACCCGCCTGGATGGCCGGTACGCGTTGTATGTTGTCCGGATTTCAAACTAAGCTGAAGGCTGTGGGATCAGCCGGACGAGGGCGCGGGCATGGCACGGATTCTGGTTACAGGCGGCGCAGGCTATATCGGCGCGCATGTCTGCCGTGCCCTCGCAGCGCGGGGCGATCAGCCCATCGTGTTCGACAATCTCTCCACCGGCCATCGGCACGCTGTGCAATGGGGACCGCTGGTGACGGGCGATATCCGCTCCCCGGCCGACCTGGACCAGGCCTTTCAAGAGCACAGACCGCAGGCGGTCATGCATTTTGCCGCCAGTATCGAGGTCGGTGAAGGCCAGCAAAAGCCCCTCCGGTACTGGGAAAACAATGTCGGCGGATTGATCAGCCTGCTCGGAGCCATGGGCCGCGCAGGGGTCAAGCCGATTGTGTTTTCATCCTCCTGCGCCGTCTATGGCGAACCCTCCAGCGTCCCGATCCGGGAGAATGAAAACCGCGCGCCGGTCAGCGTCTATGGCCAGACCAAGCTCGCGGCGGAATTGCTGTTGGCGGATATGGCGTTGACCGGCGACGCCCGATTTGTCGCGCTGCGATATTTCAATGCGGCCGGCGCCAGCCCGGATGGCGAGATCGGTGAAGAACATGAGCCGGAGACTCATCTTATTCCGAACGCGCTGAAGATCGCCGCCGGCCTGGGACCGGACCGGTTGAAACTGTTCGGATCAGACTATGACACGCGTGACGGGACCTGCCTGCGCGACTATATCCACGTGGTCGACCTGGCCGCCGCACATCTGGCAGCGCTCGACCGGGTCATCGCCGGCCCAAGCCAGCTTTTCTGCAATGTCGGAACCGGCCAGGGCGCCACGGTGCTGGAAGTCTTGCAGGCGGCCGAGCGCGTCACCGGAGCCAAGATACCCTATGACATCCACCCGCGACGCCCCGGCGATCCCGCCGCGTTATTGGCCGATACAAGCCTGGCCAGGGCGGAACTGGGCTTCCAGCCACGATCGTCAGCGATCGATCAGATCATCACGGACGCCTGGAAGTTCCATGCCAGGAAGTGGCAGGTCTGAGCGCTTTACCGGCTATAGGTGATCGAAAACCAGAGCTTGGTGCGGTCAGCAATCGCGCTGTCGCCGCCGTCATAGAAGGCGGCCTTGAACTCAAGCCCGACATGCTCGCTCAGCTGCGAACTCAACACGGCATCGAATTCCGAGCCCAGATCGAGACTGCCATTCTCCGTCTCGAAATCATGATAGACGACCGTCGCCCGCATCGCCGAGCCCAGTGGCGGGTTTGGGAAGGCATAGCCGGCACGACCATAGATGTCGCGAATGCCATTGGCCGGCGTCGTTAGGAAAACATCGGCCCAGCCCTGATAACCGTGCAGGGTCGCCAGCGGCGTGCTGAAACCGCGGACGCCATTGCCTTCCAGTGATTCAATCCCGATGGCGCCGCTCAATCCGTTCTGGCTCACGCTGGCCTCGGCGCGAAACATGTTCAGATCAAAGCTGGCCGGGGCATTGCCGTAATCGCTCTGCACGGCATATTCGAGCTTGTAACCGAATGTCGCCTGGCCCTCACGGGCGACCGAACCACTCCAGTTGAGGCCATAGGTGGCGCTCGAGAGCGCTGCCGCATCCTGTACGTCGGCGAGGATGGCAAAGGCCGTCACGGTGCCGAGCGGCGCTGTTGCCGCCGCCGTGATCGCATGCGCATCCAGGTCAAGTTCGCCCGCCGGATGATCATCGCCAAACACCCGGTGAGCGCGGTCGAGATAGGCATAGGTCAGGTTGAGGTTCTCGATCGCCGTCGTGGACGCGACAAAGGCATCAAAGGTCTGCTCGTTCTGCCGGAAGCCGACATTCCCGACATAGCGGGCATCGCCCAGGATGATGCGCTGACGCCCCAGCGTTAGGCGTGTATCCTCAAAGCCGGTGAAGGTCAGCTGTAACCGGTTCAGTTCGGCCGCTTCCGGATCAGCCACCACCGGATAACCGGGGAGGCCATTGATCGTGTCGTTGAAGTCATCAACCAGATGGAGCACATGCTCGCCCTCGATCAGGAAGGTGAAGCCTGACAAGTCCCCGGTCTGGTAACCCAGTCGGGTCCGCAGGGTGATCGCGGTCGCGTCACTGGCCAGACCGGCCTGGTCGACCAGCTCGGTCCGGAGGCGTGCGTTGACAAGGACTTGACCCTCGGCATGGGCGGGCGCAACCGCGCACACGCCCACGATCAGGCCAGCCGCCCCTGACAGGGCGGCGCGGCCAATTTTGCTCATGCTCATCTCGTTATCCTCTTTCGCGGGCTCGTCAGGAGCCCGATTGACCGGTTTGGGTCACTGCACGAGCGGCGACGTCGCGCCGTGCAGTTCAACGCCGGAAATTTTCGCCTCACCGACAACCAGAGAGACAAATTGAGCCACCGCCCGCCGCCAGCTGGCATCGCGCAGAAACTCCTCGACCAGGGGCCGAGCGAGTTCGAATTCGGGCACCTGGCCACGCACCAGCTGATCGAGCCGGATGATGTGGAAACCATAGGGCGTCTCGATCGCCTCGCGCGTCATTTCGCCCTGGCGCAGTTTCATCATGGCCGTCTCGAAAGCCGGCGTTGTCTGCCCCCGGCTCACCTGTCCCAGCCGTCCACCATCGGTCGATGACGGACAATCAGAGCGGTCACGGGCAATGCGTTCGAAATCATCAGGCCGGTTTTGCAGATGTTCGACCAGCGTCTGCGCTTCCTGGCGGGCCCGTTCATAGCTGTCAGGGTCATCCTTGCTGGCCTGCAGAAGGATATGAACCGGCTCGTACAGATCGGGCGCGCGCAGCTTGTCGGCATTATTGGTGAAATAGCGCCGGCAGGACTCCTCGTCCGGATCCGGCGTCGTCACTTCGCGATCGACGAAAGCCTGGATCAGCGCGTCTTCCTCAACCTCCTTGACCGGATCCGCATCGTCGGCTGCCGGGGCCTCGATGCCGCGCGCCCGGGCAGCCTGCAACAGGGCCTCGCGGATGACGAGGGCCTCGGCTGCAGCCTGCCAGGCCGCCTCCGGCCGACGGGCCGGGTGGTGCTGGGTTTCGGCGGCGATGGCCTTGGCCGGGATGACGACCCCATTGACCGAGACTTCCGGCGTCGGCGGTTTGGGTGTGATGATGGAATGTCCGGTCATTTT
>TARA_R110002126_G_C10490543_1_pt1 | contig 38899 bp, 30 predicted proteins | sample TARA_R110002126 | Tara Oceans TARA_R110002126 (sample SAMEA4397536) | marine metagenome | biome: Polar Biome; feature: [DCM] deep chlorophyll maximum layer (ENVO:01000326); material: water (ENVO:00002006), including particulate matter (ENVO:01000060) such as... | depth 30 m | reverse complement strand
CTAATGTCTCAAAGTCTAAGCCTTCTAGCTCAATAAACTGCACGATATAGCCTTCGCGCGTTGAGATTGTTTGCTCATTTATATGCGCTGTGTAGGGGATAAACTGCGAGAGCGGTTTATCGTTAAGGGCCGCGGCGCCTCTATCTGTTTTCTTTAAGGCCATTCTTCCTTGTCCTGTTCTATTATCTGGGCCGTAGTTATTGCAGCCCCAGAGCTTTTTATTCGCGCCATGTGTATTGCCGTGTTTAGTAAGCGCCACTGATAGGAGAGAAAAGATATGCGGATCTTTTAAAGACATCACATATCCGATCATATGTATCGGCGCGCCAATGAAAAACATCAGCAGGTTCCCGCTTCCTAAGAAGGCCAGCGTTGTGATCATGGCGTTTACCACCATGAAGTCATATGTAACGCCTGCGACCATAATGGGGCGCGTTAGGGCCAGAAAAAGCTGGCTAACCTCGGTAGGCTCCTGCCATGAAGGTTTCATGTGTTTATCCAGCGGCGCTTGCAAGTTGGTTTGCGATAGCTGATCCGCCAAAGACGAGCGCTATGCCAAATAAGATACTCGCGGCATGCTGCCATTTAAGGCGCCCAGCTTTGGCCATGATGCCAAGCGCAACGACGGCTATGCCCGCAATAGAGCGCGCAAACGGCCCAGTCAGGAAGTCTAGTATAAAGTCTGATATATTAGTGATGGGCGCTAGATCGCTTGCCTGTGCATAGGCCGTTTCAGGCAATATTATAGCGCTGGCGGCTACTGCTGTAGCCGTCATTAGTTTTACTCTGTTCATTTTTTGCTTACTCTCTCTTTTTATTAAGCGCGCACGAAGGCTGAGCGGGCAGGTCTCCTTGCCGCTATTGCTCAGTTATTTAAGTGCGTTTTGCTTAAACTGTTCTTATTTTTATTTCGACGTCTTTGTGTGGCGATCGATTAAAAATACTCTTTTTACTTATTTAAGTAGGTATATAGCCTAAATGAATTTCCGTATCAACAGAAATAATAGGTTTTTTACCTATTTTTATTTGTTTTTTACGTAGCTTTATGTTAAGTTGCGAAAATTGCGATTTATACTTATGAAAAAATAAAGTTTTAAAATATGTTGATTAGTCAAATTAGAGCAGCGCGCGGCCTTTTAAACTGGAGCCAGGGACAATTAGCCGATGAAGCGCAATTGTCTAAGGCCTCAATCCAGAATTATGAGATTGGTAAAAGCACGCCTAATATCGCATCCCTCAATAAGATGATTAAGGCTTTTGAGCGCGCCGGCGTAGAATTCACAGAAGATGGCGGCGTTCGTCCGCGCCAAGACCAAATTAAGATATTACATGGCGCAGAGGGTATGAAGGCGCTATTTGATGATGTGTTTGAAGTTGTACGCACACACACTAAGCCTGATTTATGTATGAGTAATGTAGATGAAGTGATGTTTGATCGCTGGCTTGGCACGCCTAATGCGCTATCAGCGCAGAAGGAGATTGGCGGTAAGAATTATGCGCCGCGTGCGTTGATGAAAGAGAAGGGCGGGCGCGTGACTTATAAGAGTTATGCTGAGTACCGTGTTGCGGCTGCAGAATGCATGGCCGATGTTTCTCTTTATCTTTATGGCGATAAGGCTGCTTTTATAGAGTTTTCTCAGGAGAATGTGAAAATTACTATAATGGATGGGCCTAAGGTGACTGAAACGCTACGTGGGATGTTTGAGGCTGTTTGGGCTATATCTGGTGTTAAGTCTGATGCGGCATATGTTACAGGCAGTCTATTTTAGAGTTTTTGAATATTAGAATTAAGAGAATTAATTTTATAATAGGGGCGTAAGATGACAGATGACAATCGACAGTATGAGAGAATGCAAGATATCCTTGTTACATATTCGACATTAACGGTTAAGTCTTTTTCTATAATCTCAGGAGGAGCTTTAGTTGCTATTGGAGCTGCATTCATGAGATTTTTATCGTTAGATAAAAATCAAAATCAAGATGCTATGCTTTTAATGAAAGAAACTCTTTCACAAGCGTTTGTAACATACTCTTTTGCTTTAGCGCTCGTTCTTCTTGGCCTAGCCTTTATATATTTTTCAAGGGTGTCTTTTTTAGTATCTTGTGATTCAAGGTACAGTACCGAAAGAAAGCGGTGGCATGAAAGGTATGGGACCGGGTTTGAGATGATGGCTGTAATAATATTTATGTATGTCTTCTACCTCATAGTGAATGGTTTTTATATTATTGCAACGGCATTCAATAATTTTCCAATTTAACATCATTAAGCACAACGTTGTTTGCTCAACTCTAATATATAACTTCGAACAAAATTGATCGGGGCTTTTAACTTTTACTTTTATTTTTCTTGTTCTTCCAATCTTTTACTTTTTGAATACAACCAGGCATATCGTCACGTATTTCGTAAACCCAAAAACGCATAACATCCCAGCCAAGCTCATAAAGTCTATGGTTTCTTATTTGATCCCTCCTGCACAACTCTCCTGTCCAGTTGCGGTGGTATTTTTCCCCATCAACCTCAATATCAAGGAGTCTATCACCATCTACAATTGCGAGATCGAGGGCGTATTTTTCAACTCGATATTGGGGTAATGTTTTGATCCCGGCATCGTATAGCGCGGAATAAAACATTCTTTCCCAATCAGACACTTGTTCTGGGTTGCTAGTTTCAGGATATTCTACTCCTAAGTCTTCTTCCATATTTTTGGAGATATCGTTATGTTCTTGTAATTGTAGGAGCTGCGTATATTTAGCGAAATTTGAAAGATAGCTCACTTCACATTTGCTGCAGGATGTTAAATCACCTACCACAATAAGCTGCGCTCTTGCCCTCGTTATCGCGACGTTAAAAAGATTCCCATTGTTCCGCAAGAAACCGACGCCGCCAGGTGTCATTCCTTTAGAGAAAACAGGAGAAAAAACCATTACATCTCTTTCATCGCCTTGAAATTTATGAACCGTATCTGATAGGAACCCTCTTGTTTGCAGAGCACGAGAGAGGTCACTGTTCGCCTCTACAGCCACCCGAATAGCATTGGCCTGTGCCCGGAAAGGGCTAACAACACCGACACTTCCTTTATACCCACGCTCTAAAATCAGCTCTTCCAATGTGTTGACAACAGCGGAAACTTCTCCGCTATTAACTGCGCCGCCATTTGCTGGGCGCCGAACACTTCCTTGAACATCAACCCAACGTACACCCGGCTCATTGGCAGATACTGGCTTTAGGTGGTTATATCGTGTTGCGACCCTTAAGCGGCCTCCGTAAAACTCCTTATTAGAGAATTCGATCACATCTGCATGAGAACGATGATGGTCTAGCAGGTTAATAACACTGTCATTAGAAACCATCCCTGATGCTAGATCAAATAATGAGTTATATGAATAGGCCCAATGTAAATAATCAGACACTAAGTCATATTTATCTAGCAGCTGTTGATCTTGTCCCTTCTGAAGGCCGCTTATGTGAGACAACTGGTTAGGGTCGCCTATAACAACGGCTGCTTTTGCTCTGTATAAAAGAGGTAAGGCAGAAGCTATATCGCATTGGCTCGCTTCATCAAAGACAACCAGGTCAAATACTCCGGGCTCGAAAGGTATTTTCCCTTTTGCGGATAGTGATGTTACGGCCCAGCAAGGCAATAAATGAGAAACCTTGGAAAATAAAGAGCGGTATTCTCTATATATAGACTTGCTCAATTGAGCGCCCGGACCGTTCTCAATGACCATTTTTAAAGTTGAGTTATAACGATTAATCATATTACGATCTGTCACGCTTAACTTGCTAGGCTGGACCTTTAGCCACAATTTCCAGAGAGCCTCCGAGTTAGTTGCTATTTTACCCATAACACTTATGCGTTCTTTAGATATCTGCTCGAGGGGCTTGCTTTCTTGTAAGTCTTTGAGAGCCGAAAAGTATTTACGAATAGACTCTGATACGCTTAATCTTGCTTCAAGCTTCTCAACAAAACTCATCCACATTGATATGTTCATTGACCCTACAAAGTCATCAGTGTTCTCTAAGCCCAGCTGCTTCGCGCTCTTAATAACGTCATCAACTTTTTGTGTAGCACTTGCCAACCGAGAACGCTCGAACAGGGGCCAAAGTAAAGAGATCAAGAGCTGTTGCTGGTTTTTATCGGCTTTTTTCATAGATTGTTTAAATGAATCTAAACTTAGTGTAATTGGCGTTAGATCTAGAGATTTGAGCGATTGTATTAATTTACCAGGCAACTCTGAGCGGTAGATCTCTATATCTTGTTCTAATTTATCTGTTAGATTCCTGGCCTTTATTAGTTTTTCAGTCTCTGCATCTAGTGTATCTATTTGCTTCAATAGTTTTGTATGTATATTGCTTGCCTCTTCAAACTCAAGCTTTTCATCATCTGTCGCCGTCGTAGACAGAAAAGCCATTAAATATTCTGCGAGGCTTGTTTGATAAGCGCTGGAGCCAACACGTAATAAGATAGGTCTGTTTCCTAAATTATTGACACGTGCTTCAACAACATCGACCGCCTTATTGTTCTTGCTGGCAAATAAGACGCGTTTACCTTGCCAGGCTGCGTTAATCAATAAGTTTGTAACGACTTGTGACTTTCCTGTCCCAGGAGGGCCGGTAATAATTGTCAGAGGCTTAGTCAAAGCAGAACTCACAGCATTGTGCTGTTCTAAATTCATAGGCAGCACTTCAATAAGCTCTTGTGTTTCATCGTTTTGATCTAAGTTCTCTTGCTGTCCCCCAGCAAGCCAATGGCCTAATGCTGTATTAACGGTGGCCTCTTCAGGCTTTCTTGCTAGGTCACGCAGCTCGCTTTCTAAGCCTTGCGTAAAAGGAGAGGCCTCGGCCATAATTACAACGGCTCTATTAAATATTCCTTCAGAGTTAATATCAGCGATATTTGGCTCGGCAGTATTGAGCTGGTCAGGGTTTATGTCCTCTTGCCATGGCCACTCAGATCGAACAGACTGCAAGCGCAGGGCGATTTCATCGAGCTCTGCACTATTGTTTTCTCCCCCGATACCTAATTCGTCCTCAAGCTGAACAAGTTCTTCCATTAGAGCTTCGCGTTCAGCGTTTGTGTAGCTTTGAAGTGCTGTCCGGTTTATAATCGGATAGCTTATATCAAGTTGGGGGCTTTTTGAATTGGTTCCAATTTCGATAGGGAAAAGCAATATGGGCTCGACCATGTATCCTTCCCAGCTTGATCTTTTTGACTTAATCAATTTGAGGCTGGTGGGGTAACCAAGGTACAGTGCTTTGGGTGAGCGATCGGAACGAACTCTACCTAAAACTTCTTGAAAATCATCGTTTTCTATCAACTCTTGAGAGTTTTTCGGGAGAACTTTTAATTCACTATAATCTGGAACCCCATATTTATTTTGAGCAAAAGTAGAGATTCCGATATCTCCTTGCCCCATACAAGATAGATAGTAAAGGCATAGTTTAGCTAGGTCTGTGTTTGCGGATTCTTTTTCGGTGCTTTTTGGTTTTAATGATGTGTTCTTGGACACTAGAGACCAGCGATACTTCTTATCTTGCTCAACCCGCCCTTTGAGAGATCCATAAAGAACCGCGTTTATTTGTTTTTTGTCAACATTCAACTTCTCTGCCAAAGTGCGAGCAACCTGTTTAGGCTCGTGCTCTAATAATGCAATAATTTGATTTTCTAGTTTTTGGCTCATGTCACTAAGTTAATCTTTTTTTGTAGTGTATCTGTTATTTTCAAACAGACGACGGTTTCACCTCGATGTTTAAAGAAGGGAGCATCTCTATAATCTTGGGAACGGCGCCTTGTTCTGCTTTGCCCCATTGGTTGCTCAATACATATGTTTTCCCATCAACGTGAAAAAACTCGCCATCATTCGTGAAAAAGCGGTCGGCCCTTGAAACTTGTCCGCCTTTATCCTCTTCCATGATTTGTTCAAAAATTTCTGCTGCGGTTAAATTCCCATCAAAGACTTTAAATTTCCGCGAAGGGAGAACGTTTGCAATCTTATCTGGATGAGCCCCAGCCTTGATTGTCTCTGATATAATATGAAACATCATCCAGCGTTTACTTAATGAAGGGAAAACCTTGCCAGAGATAGTCACGTCAAATTTAGTAAAATCTCTAGAGCTAATTCGTGCCTCGCGCTCTTTTTGCTTTTTCTCACGCACCTTAACTTGGTAGTCCTTTACCTCTGGCAGCGGTATAACTGTTTGAACATCTAAGAGTGTCGCCCCTTCATCTAAATAAGGGTGCAAGCGAATGCACTTAATGTCCAAGCCAAATTCATTGAGCCACATGACAGATGACGTTAATTCTTTGGAGAAATCTGCGCCAGCCAAGAGTATTTTGACTTCTTGTGCAAACTCATCTTCATTGGGCTCTGACCACTCAAGGAACTCAAGCAAATTACTTTCTGCATCCTCTTCTTTACCAGATTTATTAAGAAAATCCTGATAGATGGTAACAACTTTATCAAATGATGTTTCTGATATCATGGCCGCATAACGAATAGCTTGCAGCTCCATATGTCCGCCATCTTCAGTTCTTTTCAGTTCAATAACAATTAAGTTAGCAGCCTTATCCAATCCCAGAAGATCAATGCGGCGGCGGCTGTCTTCCCAATTCCCAAATTCTTCCGAAATTATAAGGATGTCAGGGGAAATAATCTCTATTTGCTCTTTAAGCATTCTTTGCAAATCATCCCGCTCTTTAAGGTTTTGCTCAGCAAAAGTAGTGCGATTGAGAGCAGTGATTTTATTATTTTGAATTTTATATAGAGCCATTATGCCGCACTCTCCTCACGCCAGCTTGTTTTGCTACCGCGATGATCTGTGAAATTTGTATAGATGAAATGTTTTTGGGTCTTTTTATCAGGAGATGTTGCAACAAACTTTATTGTTTCTGTGCTTTGATTGATCCGTTCTTTCTCATGGCGTTCGCCTTGTTCAACATTCCATCCCAAAATTTCAGGATATTCTTCCGTTAATTGATCTACTAATGTCATGCTGCTTCTTTCTTGGATCTTGGCTCTTGAATTTCAAGCTTAGGCAAGGCCTTCACGATTTTCATTGTTTCAAGACTGACCGTTATGACGCGCAGAAAGAGTTTTAGTGGATATGCGGCATCCCCAACGGTTTCGATTGCATAGTGGTTTGCATCGTTCACAATACCGCTTGCCTTGTCGGTTTTAACACCCTGACGCTCCATTACCCATTCAAGGGCAGGTTTACCATTAACAACATATTCATAGGCCTCCAGAGGGATATCTTTGATGGTAATGAAGTTATTATAGATGACCTTTGATTTATCATCCTTTTTGGCAAACTTCATCTTGGTGACGTAATATTCTTTTTCACCAAAGGATGTGATTTTATTTCCGCCTGTATCTATTTCAGCATCATAGGGTTGAACGGTTTCATAATCGACATGCAGATCAGCTAGATCATGCCCCGCCTTACTAAACGCCCGAAAATCAGCAGCTGTTTTTACACAAGGAATACGTGGGAGCTGCTTGCTCAAGTTATCTGCATACTTGCTGCGGTAATCTTCGGAATGCAATAGGCCGTATATATAATAGAACAAATCTTCTTTGCTGATTTTCTCACCCGGATAGGCCGCTTTGAAGTGTGTCAATCCATCATCAGTAATGCCATCCTTAACGCGATAGCCGCCCTCGTATGGCTGATCAGCAAACAACCCTGCATCCATATCATCAGCTTTTTCGTAAAGCTTGAGGGGGAAGCATTGGCTGTTAAACATGATTTGTATATCAGGTAAAGCATTCGTTAACACAGCTGTAAAATTGCCCGCCCCGTTGCCTGTTACGCATATAGTTTTATTTCCTAATTCTGAATTAGGAAACAGCTGGGGAATTTGATAAACACGTTCATTTAGATCTCGGGTGTAATACAAATATAATTTTGTGAATGGGCGGTAAAGTGACTCAGTGATGTAGCTGTCATTAAAAATTAACTTTTTCTTCTTTTGTAGTTTATTAATTAAGCTAGTTGTCCAACTTACTTTTTTAGGGTCTAGGTTTTTCTTTTCTAAACCTTCGTCCACCTCATTGTTATAAAAATTTAAACATTCTTGAATTTTCTTTCCCAAGGATCTTTTGGAAAAATTATAACACCAAGCATCTCTTTGGGTTTTTAATCCACTTGAATAATTTTCAAATATTGTCGTAGCGGGACCATTCTGTTTGTTACCAATTTCAATAAATTCATCAAAACTATCATCTCTTTGATTAAGCCAGTCATGATGTTTGTCCGGTTCGATTGATTTCCAACCACCCTGACGTTCTATGCCCTTGATGCTTGCGAAGTTACTTATGATGTCGAGTTTTTCTTGCTGTGAGAGGTAATCACCAATGTCATGAAAGTATATTTTCCCATGCTCCTTGGCCTTAGGATTTTTTACTAAGATTGTAACGGCAATAGGCGTTCTCGTACCCTGACCGAAAACATTGTCTTTTTCTTTACGACGAATTTCACCTGATGTGCGTGCATTTCCTCGAAGGTGAAATACATAAATGTTGCTGTATTCTTCAGCGAGGCACTTTCTCATCCCATCGGTTACATTGCCATCAAGCCATCCAGCGTTTGTGACATAGCCCATTACTCCTTGGTCACCTATGCGGTCGCTCGCCCAACGAAAAGCGCGTATATAACTGTCGTAAAGGGCATTTTTATTAACGGCACTCGAAAACTTTGCATAGCTTTCACGTATGTCCCCATCAAGACTTTTATAAGATACATTTGCATTATCATCATTGGCACTCGTTTGCCCCGCCGAATAAGGTGGATTACCAACTATAACGCGGAGAGGAAGGCTTTTCTGACGCTTGCGGCGGTCGCTGTTGTCTTCCAGATACTTACTCATAAGATCGTCTTTCTCGTATAGCTGGAATGTATCCGTTAAACAGATGCCTTCAAAAGGCTGATAATCCCCGCCAGCTATCCCGTGATAGGCCGCTTCAATGTTGATGGCGGCAATGTAATAGGCCAGCAGAACAATTTCATTGGCATGAATTTCGTGTTTGTATTTATGCGCTAGCTCTTCTGGTTTAATCAGGCCGCTTTGCAGTAGCCGCGTGATGAATGTCCCTGTTCCTGTGAAGGGATCAATAATATGAACGCCCTCGCTGCCTAAGCTCTGCCCAAACTCTTCCTGTAATACGTCATTGACCGAATGAATGATGAAATCAACAACCTCAACAGGTGTGTAAACTATGCCAAGTTTTTCAGTCATCTTGGGGAAAGCGTTGCGGAAGAACTTATCATATAGCTCCACTACGATCTTTTGTTTGCCCTCAGCGGTGTTAATACCGTCAGCACGCATTTTTACACTGGCATAGAATTTCTCTAGCGTGCCGGCCTCTTTATCAAGACGGTGTTCTTGCAGGACATCCAGCACATACTGCATTGCTTGTGACACGGGGTTTTTTGTTGCGAAGCTATAATCTTCAAACAAAGCATCAAACACAGGCTTGGTAATAAGATGCTGCGCCAGCATTTCTATCACTTCACCATTGGTGATAGCATCGTTCAAATCGTCACGAAGCTCATCTGCAAAATCCGTAAAAGCTTTGACCTCTTTTTTATTTTCAGGGTCACTGACGATTGCAGTGATACGTGCAATGTGTGTGTTGGCAATTTTGGCAATGTCGTTTGCCCAGAGCTCCCAATGTCTTCTGTTGCCACATTTCTTAACGAGTTTAGCATAGAGAGCTTTTTCAATCTCCCCCACTTCAAATTGAAGTTTATGCTGCTCAGGTTCTGTGCGTTTTGGTACAGGTGCTCCGATGCCATATGAGCCCTTGCCCTTATTTTTTTTGTCGCCTGTTTTCTTTTGTTTGGGTGCAATTTTGTCGGTGATGGCGATGACTTCCATCTTGCTGTGATCTTTGCCGATTAGATCAAGCTTGTTAATCATAGCGTCAAAACGGTCATCATGGGAGCGAAGTGCCTGCAAAACATCCCACACCACCTTATAGGTCTTATTATCATTCAACGCTTCATGCGGCTCCACGCCTGTAGGGATCACAACGGGCAAAATAACATAGCCGCGCTCTTTATTCGGTGCGTTACGCATAATGCGTCCCACTGACTGCACAACATCAACTTGTGAATTGCGCGGGGTTAGGAACAGAACGGCATCAAGGGCGGGAACGTCTACGCCCTCAGATAAGCAGCGAACGTTGCTCAATATACGGCAAGTATCTTCTGGAGGCTCAGCTTTTAACCAGTTTAGTTTTTCTTCTTTTGCAGACGCGTTCATGCTGCCATCAATGTGCTCGGCTTCGCAATATAGCGTGTTATGGTTGTCTTCTTTTTCCTGATAGGCCTCGACAACGGCCTGAAACATATTAGCTATATTTTTAGAACTTACTTTATGGGTTGCTTTGCCAAGATACGGTTCAATAACTTGGCAGAACGCTACTGCGCGGCGCATTGGATCAGCGTCTTCTTCTGCATCCTCTTCATACTGCTTGCTTAAGGCCTTCCAACAACCAACGATCTTGGCCGCATCATCAACTTTTAGCTGGTTATCTTCATCTGCTAGAAGCTTTTGTAGTCTAGAGCTGATGTGAGCCTCATCTACGGTCAGGACAATAACTTTATAGTCCACCAAGAGGCCGCGTGTAACGGCTTCAGAGAAGGTCAGTACAAATAGCTCTTTTCCGTACCATGCCTCATTGCTCATAGAATAGAGAACCGCGCCTTCTTTCTCGGCTTTAGCCTCGGCCATGTCTCCATAGATACGCGGCGTAGCGGTCATATAAAGACGCTTTGCACCCTTGATAAAGCCAGCGTCATGGATTTTAACGAAGCTACTATCACTTTCGCCGTCAAATGTTGCGCCCGTTGTTCGGTGCGCCTCGTCACATATGATGAGATCAAAATCAGCAAGGTTGTAATTTTTCTGAGCGTTGTTAATAGCATCGATTGAATGATAAGTAGAAAACACGATGCTCATATGAGCACCATCATGACGTTGTTCCATTTCTCGCGCTAGTGAAGCCCCGTCAGTCGTTGCTGGGTATCGCAATTCATGGACAAAGGTTTGAACTACATCGTCATCTTTTTTACGCTTTTTGCCGATATTGCTATCTGAACAGACGGCAAAGCTATGTAGTGGTGTTTTGCTTTCTTGCGTCCATTCTGTGAGTGTTTGTGAGAGGAGCGACAGGCTTGGCACAAGAAATAAAACGCGCTTACCTTTGCCTGCTAGCGTCTCTGCAATCTTAAGGGCTGTGAACGTTTTACCTGTTCCACAAGCCATGATGAGCTTCCCACGATCAGCGGATGACAGGCCTTTCTGGACGGCTTTTAGTGCATTTTCCTGATGCGGGCGCAGCGTTTTTTTAGGTTTTAACTCTGGCGCTTTTTTCGGTTGGTATTTTGACCAATCAATTTGGCTGTTTTCAAGATCATTTAAGTCAATCTTAGAAACTGGGGGCTGCTGGTTTTGCAAAGCATCTTCAGCATTATTGCTCCAGTTATTAGTGGTTGTCACAATAATGCGGCGTGCAAAAGGTTTTTTACCTGATGCTGTAAAGAAACTATCTATGTCTGATTTTTGAATGCGGTAATCTTCAGCATAAAATTTACATTGAATGGCATGATACTCATTTGTGCCTTTTGTTTTTGCAACTAAATCAATCCCAGTGTCTTTGCCATCGAGGCCGCGCTCTTTTGCCCATTCTGAATACGTCCACACATCGCTATATAGATCGGCATAAGCAGCCTCATAACGAAGGTAAGTGATGGTTAGCTCTTCAAAATAAGTCCCTTTTTCGCGTTCTGTGACTGAGGCTTCTCGATATTTTTGAAGGATATTTTGTAGATCTTGGCTCATATGCACACCGAATGTTTGTATTATTTAAGTCCCTAATATCAAATGTATATAAAAATGGTCTTACAGATAAGAGTTATCTGGTTCTTTTGCACTTGTTTTATCGGCACCACAAATTTAAGGCAAGTAACTCACTATGCAAAAGTCTTCACGGCCCCTTTGATTTTGGCGTGTGTTTTTCTTTGACAAATCACTGCCGCATTGGTATCTATACCTTAGGGGTGCATTCCACATGTAATGGGTTGTGTTTATTGCTTTTTTTGGAGCTTTCAGCCTTGTTGAGAGAAGCTGCCAAGTCTATTAGTGCATGCGAGTAAGATAAGTTAAATTGTGTAAAATAAGAAATGATGTTTGCTTTCGACCCAAAGCGGACTGTTTGAAACAGTCAAATACAAACATAGAGAATAATTAATGTATCTAAAAAGTTTAACCATAAATAACTTTAGAAAATTTGGAACATCAAATAATAAAGTTGAATTTGTTGATGCTAATAATCTGATTTCAACTAAAGGTAAAATGAATATAGCCCCAACGACTACCCTTATCGTTGGGAAAAATAATTCTGGTAAAACTACGATTATACATGCCCTAGAAAAACTTATAAATGAAAAGAAGTTTAAGGCCAATGACTTCAATTTTAATTATATAAAAACCTTCTTAACAAAAATAAACAGTGCTCCTTATCTTGAGTTCACAATTAATGTCGCTATAGAAAGCGATAGTAAAGATTTGGTAACAAATCTCGTCCCATTTATGACAATAAGTAATAGTGATAATTCAAACTTAGAAATAATTATTAAATATGAACTAGCAGAGGAACACATTTTTTTATCGTTATTGAAAGAAATAACAAAATCAGAGGCCTCTGAATCTATAAAATTTAACAAGCTATTAGAATTGATTGATACATCAGATTTTAAACTAAAATACTACAATGGCGCAGGAGACAATATAAATTTTAATATAAATGATCTTGTCGAGCTTAAATCAATCAAAGCCAACAATATTGAAAATAATAAGTCATTATCTAGCGCATTTAGCAAAATAGTTGAATATAGATATAACTCTATTCTAAAGGAAGAGGATAAAAAAAAGCTAGAAGACGAAATTGATATTATTAATGAGACCCTAACTAAAAATATTTCAGAGAATCATACTACGGGAATTAACGCTTCCTTAGGCACTATTGAATCATCTAAGAAACTCCAAGTTCTTTTGAGTTCTGATTTATCATTTAAAAAGCTAATGAGTAATTTGATCAGGTATGAATATGTTGAAGGTGAGCATGCAATACCTGAGAATCAATACGGCTTAGGTTATACAAATCTTGTAACGATAATAGCTGAACTCATTGATTATATAGAAAAATATCCAGAAATCTCTTTTAACAGTCGATTAAATCTAATAGCCATTGAAGAGCCAGAAACATTTATGCACCCACAGATGCAGGAGCTGTTCATTAAACACATAAGTGATGCTATCTCATCCCTTTTAAAAGGAAAAGACAAAGATATTAACAGTCAATTAATTGTTACTACACATTCATCACATATCCTGAATAGCAAAATACACAGCGGTAATACTTTTAATAACATCAACTATATTAATACTGTTAACAAAAAGGCAAATATTACTACATTAAATGATGATAACGTGCAATCTGCAGAAGAAAAAAGGGAAACGAAAAAAAGTAATAACAATCTAAAATTCCTAAAGAAACATATAAGGTATAAAGTTTCTGAGTTATTTTTCTCTGATGCGGCTATTTTTGTAGAAGGTATTACTGAGGATACGTTACTTCGCTATTATATAGATAATGATGAGACTTTAAATAAACATTACGTATCTATCTTCAACATTAATGGCGCTCATGGTTTAGTATATCATGAGCTCATAAAGCTCTTAAAAGTGCCAACCCTTATCATTACAGATTTAGACATAAAACGAACGGATGACGAAAAAGATCAGTTTAAACAAATTACTAATCTAAAGGACCGAATAACTACAAACGAAACATTAAAAAAATATTTTAAATCCGAAAAACTCGTTAATATTCCTAAAGAAATATTAACTGACAACATAAGAATAGCCTTCCAAGGTAAAATTAGTGGTTATTACGCTACTAGTTTTGAAGAGGCATTTATACTAACCAACTATAAAAACGACAAACTGAATGAAGTTCTTGCTCGTTTAAAACCAAAAATATTCGAAGATATTGTTGGAAAAGATGAAAAGGCTTTGGACGCACTCTCGAAAAACTCTTACAAAATGCAAAGAAAGTTATCAAGTAGCAAAAGCGATTTTGCAAACGACCTTCTTTATGAATTCATCATATGCTCAGATAAGGAAAAAATACCTCCCCTTCCTGAATACATATCTAGTGGTCTAAAATGGCTAGCAGATGAATTAAATGGGAATAATAAATAATGCCTTTATCAATTATTTCAGATAAAAACAAACGAAAAGAACACGAGGTGTTAGAGGATCTATGCACAAAAATTGATTCCAACAAAAGCACTATTTTTAACTCAGGGGCAGGATCAGGAAAAACTTATGCTCTGATTGAAAGTCTTAAGCACATCATTAACAAACATGGCAAGCGTTTAAAAGAGCACAATCAGAAAATCATATGCATTACATATACTAATGTTGCCACCAAAGAAGTAAAAGGGCGCTTAGGTCATAGTGACTTGGTATTAGTCTCAACAATTCATGAACGAATATGGGATTTAATAAAAACACATAAAAAAGAATTAGTAAAAATACACAAGTCAAAGCTTGAAGATGAAATCCAGAATATTGAAAATGCATTTGTCAGTGATGATGTTTATACCGTCTACAACTCACTCTCTAAAGATAAGAAAGTAGAATTCCTGAAATTAGCGGACGATAAGAAAGATCTTTTTTATCTCCATTACAGCGATAAGTCAAAAGACTTCAAAGAGGCACTAGTTGACTTTGATGTATACCCTAATATTCTAAAAAATGTGAGTAATTTCAAGAAAATAATTTCATCTATCTATAAAAAAGAGAACTATCAGCACTGCATAGAAAAGATAGACTCTTTGAGTGAAGATTATACAGAAGTCATCTACAATTCGTCTTATAATCGAGACCAGCTTCATAGAATGAGGATTAGCCACGATACGTTGTTAGAGTATGGATTATCTATCATTGAAGGCTACGACCTGCTAAAGCAAATTGTTATTGATAAGTACCCTTATATCTTGATTGATGAGTATCAAGATACGAGTGAACTCGTAATAACTGTAATGAAACATTTATTCGAACATTCAAAAAAGATTAAACATGACTTTTTTATTGCATACTATGGGGATACAGCACAAAATATTTACTCTAGTGGTGTAGGGAGAAATCTCACAAGCATTCATAAAGACTTAGAAATAGTTGATAAAGAATTTAATAGAAGATCATATCAAGAGGTTGTTACAGTTATAAATACAATCAGAAACGATAATATTACTCAAAGCTCAATATTCGAAGACTGTACTGGAGGTAGTGTAGCATTCTATACAGGACAAAGAGAAAGCACAGATAAATTTATCAATAAACATATTTCTGAGTGGGGCATTAATGCCCAAAACAAGCTTCACTGCCTATTTCTTACAAATAAAGCTGTTGCAGCTTACAGCGGTTTTTCAAATATCTATGGGAAATTTAGCAACGCAGGATATTACCGAAAATATTTTGACCAACTTAATACTGATTTATTAAGTGAGGATACTTCTAAGCTAGGTGAAATTCCAAATTTACTCTTTAGAATTTTAGACTTTAGAGACAAGTTGAATAATCAATATACTCAAATTAGCCATATTCTTTCCCCGAATATTTACAAAGGAATGAATGTTTCAGATTTAAGAAGTCTATTATCAGACCTCAATAGCATTAATGGCACATCATTATTCACCTATGTAGATTCAATGCTAAAAAAGTATTCAGGAACTAAATGCAATCGACTAAAGGAAATCCTATCAGCAACTTTAGACCTAAAGGATTATTCTCTTATAGGTTTTAAAAATCACCTTCTATTCCTTCTATATCCCAATTTAAAAGATGAAGATCAAAACGCTGCCGTAGAAAACATAGACAACTTACTTAATATAGAGCTAAGCGAATATGAGAAATGGCATAGGTTTATTTTAAACCAGCAAAACGATAAAGTTGTATATCACACATACCATAGTACAAAAGGTCGAGAATTTAATAATGTCATTATTATAATGGAAAATGCTTTTGGGCGGACAAGAGCGTATTTTGATTTCTTTTTTCTTAACAGGCATACGCTTGGCGAGTTAAGCGACAACGATCTTACAAAAATTGAGGAGGTAAAGAACTTGCTATATGTGTCTTGCAGTAGGGCAATCAAAAACCTAAGAGTGCTTTATCTGGACGATGTAAGCACTTTTACAGAGGGAATTGAAAATATATTTGGAGAAATTAAAATTTTTAAAAATTAAATTAATCACAATATAAAAAGCAGCGGATACTGTTTACAAAACTGTGCCGATTGATTTTTATCTCCAGCCCGTTTTAAGGTATCTACAAATATAGGGGCACATCAATATAGGCGCTATTTTTGAAGGCTGCCGGAGCATCACAAGATATGAAGCTAAAAGTTTTTGTTAAAAAAGAGAGAAGAATACATGCATGAAATTATTTGCCCGCACTGCAATAAAGCATTCAAAATCGATGAAACGGGATATGCAGATATTCTAAAGCAGGTTCACGATAGTGAATTTGAGCAACATTTGCATGAGCGGCTTGAACTGGCTGAGAAGGACAAACTAAAGGAAGTGGAGCTCGCTAAGAGCCTTATTAGAAACGATATGCAGGAAGTTACTGCAGCTAAGGACGCTAGTATTAAGGAATTGGAAGCAAAGTTAGATGCTAGCGAGGTGGCGCGGAATTTAGCTGTGACAGAAGCTCTAAGGGCTGTAGAGAAAGAACGCGACGTGCTTGCTAACGAACTAAAGCAAGTGAAGCAAGATAGTCTTGCAGCTTCAAAGTTAGCTGAGGCAAATCTTTCTAAGGAGCTGCAGGGGGTTTCTACATCAAAGGACGCAGAAATTCAGGGTTTAAATGCAAAACTAAATTCCAACGAAATTGCACAGAAACTAGCTATCACCGAAGCGCTTGGAACGGTTGAGAAGGAGCGTGACGAACTGAAAAGTAGCCTTATACAATCAAAGCTTGAGAAGGAAATTTCTGAGAAAGCGCTCAAAGACAAGTATAAGACACAGATAAGAGATCGTGATGATGCTATTGAACGTCTCAAGGATATGAAGGCTCGCCTGTCGACCAAAATGGTTGGAGAAACCCTTGAGCAGCACTGTGAAACTGAGTTTAATCGTATTCGAGCGACAGCGTTTCCAAGAGCTTATTTCGAGAAGGATAACGACGCAAGTGCCGGCAGCAAAGGCGACTATATTTTTCGTGACTCAAATGAGGCCGGTATTGAAATCGTCTCAGTTATGTTTGAGATGAAGAATGAGAATGATGAAACAGCTACAAAAAAGAAGAATGAAGACTTTCTTAAAGAACTCGATAAGGATCGTAATGAAAAGAACTGTGAATATGCGATATTAGTATCTCTTCTTGAGCCTGAGAGCGAGCTTTACAATTCAGGTATTGTCGACGTTTCCCACCGTTATAAGAAAATGTATGTCGTTCGACCTCAATTTTTTATCCCAATCATTACGTTGTTGCGAAATGCTGCTCAAAACTCACTGGAATACAAAACAGAACTCGCCATGGTAAAGTCACAAAGTATTGATATTACTAACTTTGAAGAAGATTTAGATGAATTTAAAACAGGTTTCGCTCGGAACTACGAACTAGCATCCAAGAAATTTAAAACGGCTATTTCTGAGATCGATAAAACTATAGACCACCTTCAAAAGACCAAGGACGCACTGCTCGGATCAGAGAACAACCTTCGTCTTGCCAATAACAAAGCTGACGACTTGTCCGTCAAAAAACTAACTAAGAAAAACCCAACGATGGCCAAGAAATTTACCGAACTGAAGGATAACGGCACATCTGATCCTGAGTGATTCTAAACTATCAATGTTGATAAAAATACTGTCTACAAAACCTATAAACATCCAATTATGTTCCCCTATAAAGCAGGGCCATTAATATATAAAATTTGAGCACCTAGAAGTATAATATCACTAAATGTTAAATGTCCGCTTATGGCCGTAACCAGAAGTAAAACGCCCATTGATTCCCATAATATATATTATCGAATAAGCTTAAGTGTCTGATATCTACTAATAAATGTTATTTTCTGCGATGTGAATTCTGCCCACTTATGGACCTTTTCATCTTCAGTTAAGCTTTGCGACACACCCCTATCTACTGCGTTGGCGTTGGCGCCTGCTCAATAGATTCCTCTTGTTTGGGGCTTGACTGCTGGCCACCCTCTTGATTCAGATCCCCTTCCATAGATACGACAGGGATCATTTCTATTTCTGACATGAGGTCTTCATAATATGCTGCATCCTTATACTCGACCTCGACCTGGTCCTTGTTATAATCAAACTGGCGAAAGTCATTCGTCGCCCGCAGCCCCGAAAAGAATTGTTCCTGGACGCTGTCTGGTATATATTCCACCGGTTCAGTTTCTGGGGTGTCTTCCCCCAGAAACCTGCGTCTATATGCACTCTCGTAATTGTTAATATAGTTCACAGTAGTTTGTAAAAGTATTATCTCGTGGGTGCTGACAAAATCAGGATCATCTTTATAGGCCTTTATAGTTTCAGCTTTTACTTCTTCCAAACCCTTGTGTACAGAAGAAAAGTACTCGTTTGGATTCTCCTTCAATAAGGCATCATATTCATGTCCATATCTCATAGGAGACTCGGAGGTAACATTTAGGTAGTGCGTATTTAGAGCGAGTTTCATGACATTCTTATAGTTATCTGCTGCGAATGCATGATGTTCTGTCACTAACGTTTGTGATCCTAGTAAGACCCCTGTGGCGTGATATCCCCCACCCCCAAGGTGCCTCCAATCTTTGTATGCGAAAGCCACATCATTTAAATCATTCTGAATCAGGTTTTCTATAGCAGATCGGTCCGCTCTAGCCTCTTCATCCATTGCGCCCCCAAGGTAGAAGCCTCCCTCTGTATTACAATGTTCGCCCTCATGGTTACCTACAGCTCTATTCCAATCCATATCGCTGCCAGGCATGTTCTTTAGTGTCTCATCCCGATTTGACGTTGAAAGTATATCTGCCTTTGTATCCCACTTATCACTTGGTTTATTGATAAGGCAGTAGTTTTGCCCAGAAACATTTAGCCCCGGGGTTGCAGAGGGACTACCTTTGCCAGACCTTACAACAATATCAATAAATCCTTCTATAGAATATTTATCAATAAGGGCCTGCGTTGCTCCAGGTACTTGACTTTCAAGTTGAAACGCATACAGTCCCGCTTGTTCGAGACGACTCCCTGTGGCATATGTTTTGGGATCAACATAAATAAGAGGGGTGTCAGATGTTTCTTCAACGCCCCTGACAAAAGCCTCATCATTTTTCTCTGCTGTTATAAATTCTTCTGTTAGGCTTATAATGTTAGGTCACCTTTTTCTTTGCACGAAGGCAACCTCACAGCCTTCTCCTACTATTCTAAAAGAAAACTCTTAAGTTACCGTTTACAGAGATAAATTGGTAGTGTCGCAAAGTTTAACACTCTCAAATATAATTTGATTTTAAGGTATAAGGTAGTGTCGCAAAGCTTACTAGAATCCGCATAGTTACCATATGCCATATTATCAATCTTAGCCAGCCCTCAAAATAGACCTGTTCGATGAGTAGATAAAAAAAGAGTTATTTGTATTTTAATTATTATAAAAGTGAATTTCAATTGTCTTTAAAGTCAATTAATTGGTAGTGTCGCAAAGTTTAACAAGAGGTGGTCCCAGAAATTCGGACGTAAGGGGTTAAACTTTGCGACACTACCCTTAAAGTCAATCGAAAAAATATGCCAACGGTATAGTTTTGGCATACACTAGCGGCACAAGGCCTTTAAACCAACTCATCAAGATCAACGTCCAAAGCTTTCGCAAGAGCCATTAAAGTCCCTAAAGATCCCTCTTTGACGCCCCGCTCTATGTCGGACAACATGCCTTGTGATATCCCCACTTTAGCCGCGATATCATTCTGTGTAAAACCTCGATATCTACGAAAGATATGAGCGGGCGTTCTATCACCTCTCAGCAATTCTTTGGCTAGCTCACTGGGGTAAAACTCATCAGCATTGAGTATGGCGTGATCAAAAGCAGCAACATCCTGTTTCATTTCTAAAACATCAGTCAGCGTCTTAAAATCGGCCTCTGGGATCATAACCATCCCGTCTTTTATTTCATATTCCATGTTAAGCATAATGTCATCCTTTCCTATTTGTAAATATCGCCCCTAGGGCCTACGTTTATCACAATAAGCTCAAAGTCTTGTGTGAATAGAGCGCGGTATTTACCTATGCGTAATCTTGAACCATCGCGGCCTTCAAGCTTTGTAATGTCAAGGCCGTCAAAATTACCGTCATCAATCAAATCGAAAGCTGCGAAGAACTTTGCACGCGTTTTTGCGTCCATCTTTTTTAGTGCTTTCAGTGCTTTCTTTTCAATCTTCATTCTTATAATATAGCTTAGGGTGATATTAATGTCAACATAAATATAGCTTAAAGTGATGTTTATTTTCAAATACTAATGAAAAACCCTCATGCAGAACTGGATACTTGCGCCTTTTTCGGTAGTGTCGTGTCCTTCACCACCCGCCAATCGGTAGTGTCGCAAAGTTTAGGGTCTTACCCAACAAAGGTACCAAACGCGACATAGGAATTGCTGAAGCCTCCTTTTGTAGCTAGGTTTATGAGCCTTTTCTCCTCCCAAATTTGATAGTCTTTTAAGCTGCCATTTTTAGGGGAAGATTTCCAACGGTATCCTTGGGCTTTTCATCTGTCTATTATGTTATAAATTAGTAGACAGCATAATTTATATGAAATATATTGTCTATTAAATCGTTTTCTCGCCATTAGTGTACAATTACGTCCACCAATCGAATTAGGAGACAGTTTTTATGGATGGTCGTCTGTTTGGATATGCACGAGTTTCAACAAGCCAACAATCTTTAGATATTCAGATTAAAGCTCTTAAAGAATATGGCGTTAAATCCAGTCGTATTTTTGCGGATAAAATATCCGGTGCTACGGCAGAGCGTAGCGGATTAGAGCTGCTTATATTAAAAGTAGAAAAAGGCGATAGCATTCTTGTCACAAAACTGGACAGGCTTGGCCGCGATACGGCCGATATGATTTCCCTTATCAAAGAGTTTGATACTATGGGCGTCACTGTGCGCTTTTTGGATGATGGTATCAGCACAGAGGGAACGATGGGCAAAATGGTTATCACTATATTATCAGCCGTAGCAGAGGCTGAAAGATGTCGTATATTAGAGCGTACCAATGAAGGGCGCACTGAAGCCAAAACTAGAGGCGTTAAATTTGGTAGGAAACGCACCATCGATCGGAAAAAAGTATGTGAATTATATGAAAATGGGACAGGTGCAACTGCCATTGCAAAACAGATGAAAATTGGCAGGTCAACAGTCTATAAATTACTCACAAAGACATAGAGACTAAATCGTAATTCCTATGTCGCGTTTGGTACCTATGTTGGGTAGGACCCAAATTCCTACGTAACATTAGGTACCTTTGTAGGATTTAACCCAATATAGGTGGCCAAAACGGTGAACTCGCAGGCTTAGCGTAGGATTTGGCACTTAGCTGGAACAGACCCCTAAAAGGCCATGCCAGTGAACGGAGGTATCTTCGTCCATTTTATTGGTAACGTGTATGATTACGTCTTCGCCTTCTTTGAAACGCAAAGTCGGGCCTGGGATGCCGCCGTTGATGGTGATTTTTTCGACGGTTTTGCCTGTGATATTTACAGGCTCACGGGCAATGGTTAGCTTGTATTCATCTGCATAGGCGCGCACAGATGTAAACAGGAGCAAAGCCCCGCATAGGGTAAGAATGGTGTATTTCATTGGTAAGAATCCTAAATAGTAAAATGTCTGCACAGCTTTAAATGGCGAACGAATAAACAGCGCCATTTAAAGCGCAGCATCGGCAATATCACCTGTAAATTTATCCATAGCTTTTCCCTTATTTTATATTATTTTTATGCCTATCCGTAAATCGCCTTGTACATCGCCGTTTGCCATGTCTTTTTGGCATCCGACATCGCTTCGATAACGCTTTCTACTTGCGTAGCGGCTTGCCGTTCTGCCTCTTTAAACGGATTATCTTCTGCTAGCTTTTTACGGTGATCTTTGACGGTTTGAGCAGCAAGGGGTAGTGCCAACATGGCCGGGTTGATCGTTTCAGAAAATATTTTTCGGCTGGTGCGCATGGGGTGCATTGTCTTCAAAATATCAGCAGTGAGCGGATTAGCGAAAGCCTGCACAAACGGACGCATAAACTGTTTATAAACCTCATCGTTTTTTTCTGAAACGCGGCGCACAGCTTCGAAAGAATCCTGCGGCGCGCTTTCGCATATATCCTCGACCTGCCGTTCTTCAAAGCGCACCTCATATTGATCGCGGCTGCAATCAGGATCGCCAGTCGGGTTGTCGATAATCATCTGATAAAGCCCCGGCTTGAGGGCTTCAATTTCCAGCGTATTTTCAAGGATGGCGCGGTGTTCGAATTTTGCAACTTTGGCCGAAACAAAAATGCCCAGATGCCCTACATGCGGATTAATCAAATAAACAATGCGCTGCTTGGCTTTCTTAAGGGCCTGAGTATCCGAATAAACGGCCCGTATCCAGTGTAGTGCTTGTCTTGGCGGCGTAATTTCATCGCCTTGCGAGGCGAAAATCACCAGCGGGTTTTTGATTTGTTTGAGATCGATGACGCAATGATCGTCCAGTATCATTTCTCCGCGCTCGATCTTGTTGCCGATGAACAGATCTTCTACTGTGGCGGTGATTTCTTCTTCGCTGAACGAATAAAATCCGTTCCACCAGCGCTCGAATGATAAAAACCGTTCGCTCTCTTTATCGATATTGGAAAATAAATTGTAATATTTATCCCAGATCGCCTTGGAAGGATTAAGCTGTTCAAAATTACGCACCAGCCATGCACCATCTAAAGTGCCGTTGCTCATATCGCTCATGAGCCGCGTCAGCCAGACACCACCCGATAGACCGCCGCGCACCTGCATCGGGTTACTTTCTTCTCCGCTCGCCCAGTAAGATAAAGGCGAGCCGTTCATCACGGCGGGGCCGACCATGCCCGAACAATCGGCAGAAAGTAAGGCCAGCATCCATCCAGCCTGACAATTGCCGTACAAAACGGGCGGCTTACCATCGTGCCAGCTAGAAACATCTTCAACAAAATGACGTAGAGCGGCGAGTACATCAGTCATCGTCTGATTCGGCACAGGGTCAGGATAGAAGACTGCAAAATAAACTGGGTGGCCTTCATGCAAGGCAATGCCAACTTCCGAGTCCCGTTTAAAGCCGCCAATGCCAGGGCCATGCCCGGCGCGGGGGTCAATAATAATGACCGGTGCCTTGTCGGGATCGAGGCATTCATCAAGGCAGTCATCGCCTATTTCTGTGATTTTCAAAAGGGCGTAATTGGCAGGCCTTTTAAATGCCCGTGCGTCCAAAGCCATTTCATATTTAAAATCCAAAAGCGGCGGCATACCGGCTTTTTCGTGTTCGATCATATTATCGGCACGTTGACGCAGCGTATCGAGGAATAATACGGAGCGCTGCCACACATCAACCTGGTATGCGGCTAAGTCTTTCCATGCGCCAAATGGTGAAAGTTCCTGATTATCCCTCTTATCTGCTTCCTTATTATTTAAAGAAACAGATGATCTATTATCTTGCTTGATGTTAATTTTTGCTTGTTTCTTATTCTTATCGGCCTGTGCCATGACGCATCTCCTTTGTCAGGTTGATTGTGGAAGTCTTACGCGAAATGCCGTGCTGTCTTTGTTAGTTGTTCATGGGTGGGCACCTTCTTCCATCATCAGGCTCTTCATGCCACCTGCAGAGCCGTGCTCAGTCACTGGATCGCTCGCGTAGCTATGGAGGTTTTCTTCGCTTTCAAAGTAATAAACCGTTCTGTCCGGCCCTGTTCCTATTACCGCTTCGGCCTTATCCACATGGTTACCACTTACCGGATCAATAGCCGTACGAATGGCTGACGATTTTTCCAGTTTGGCTTTACACATCGGGCAGCAGCCATAATAGGTTTTGCCTTCGACCTCAACGGCAATTTGCGGCGTGCCATGACTCTGATTATTCACCATACAGACAAATTGTGCCTCAATCGGTTTTAGCCAGCCATCATGGCTATGCGAATGATCTTGCGCCATAGCCGGAACGGCGATAACGGCAAGTATCAGGGTTAATATAATTTTTTTCATTGTCTTTCTCCTTATGTTGTGGTGATAGCGGTTTAAGTATACTCAATTTTCTGGTGCTCTCTAACCTAATTTAAAATTTGTGACACTACCAGCTTATGAGCCCTGAGCCGAGATGCTACTGTTTTTTGCTACCTTTACATTCGTGAGGGCCGCCAATACCATGAATATCCCATAGTTTCTGGACAGAAAAATAGGTTACCATGATAGACCAACCGATCAGAATTAACCCGTTTAGAACCTGAACACCTGTCATAAACTGCATAGCGCCATGAGGGAACACATCACCAATTCCGAGAGAAGAATAAGTTGCCGCGGAGAAATATATATACCCGAAGAAGCTATCATGCGCGATTCCACTTAAAGGTTCAAAGCCGAATGAATGCACCATTGTCCAATAGGTAACCCCATATATCCAAATTACTGTTGTGTGCGCAGAAAATATAGCAGCAACTAAAAAGAACATCAAAGGCCGTGTTCGTAGGTCATGCTTGGCAATTATCCGCAAGGTTATACATAGTGCTTCATAGAAAATTGCTGAAGTTATAAACACCAAAAGGGTACTGATAATGATTGCTGTGAGTATATGCTCTGCCATTACTTACCCTCAATTTTTCGACGTTTTTCCTGAAACTGCAGGATGATCGAATAAATGGCAGGTAGAACTAATAGATTAAACAGCATCACCGTTATCATGCCGCCAAGCATTGGTGAGGCAATGCGCTGCGTTACATCTGAGCCTGTACCTGTGCTAACCATAATCGGTATCAGCCCTAGCATGGTTGTCATGGCAGACATAACGACGGCTCTAACGCGTGATGATGTCGCCTGCTGTGTTACTTCTTTAATGTCCTCTGAGGACAACCGTTTTCCTGTCTCTTCACGACGTGCTTTCAAGGCTATATTGATGAAATTTAGAACCAGAACGCTAATTTCTGTCGAAATTCCGGCAAGTGCGATAAAGCCAATCATCACAGCTACGGAAATGTTATAGCCAGCATAATAGATAATCCAGACCCCCCCGATTAACCCGAATGGAATTGCTCCCATAACGAGGATCGGTTGTATAACGTTGCGAAAGTTGAAATATAATAGTGCGAAAATCACTAATGCCGTAATAGGCACCACAATTTTTAACCGTGTATTTGCCCTTTCCATATATTCAAACTGGCCAGACCATGCGACTGTGTACCCGGCCGGAATTTTCACTTTTTCGGCAACCACCTTTTTTGCATCAGTAACAAATCCGCCAATATCCGACGTTTTTAGATCAACATAAATCCACGCATTCGGTCGCGCATCTTCACTTTTTATGACCGGAGCACCACGGCTTGTTTTTATTTCTGCCACTTGCGCCAAAGGCACTTGTGTTCCTGTTGGCGTAGGAATAAGCACTCGCTTCAGGCTTTCAAGATTATCACGCAGTTCACGGGGATAACGCAGATTAACGGGGTAGCGCTCTAGCCCTTCAACCGTTTGCGTCACATTCATACCACCAATAGCGCTTTGGATAACATCCTGCACATCGCCAGTGGTTAGACCATAACGTGCAGCAGCTTCACGGTTGATATTAAAATCCATATAATAACCGCCGACAGCCCTATCACCAAAAGCAGAGAGCGTCTCAGGCATAGATTTCATCGCCATTTCTATATCTTTCGAAATTCTCTGTAACTCATTCAAGTCAGGGCCTGAGACTTTGATTCCCACAGGGGTTTTAATTCCTGTTGAGAGCATGTCAATACGGGTTTTAATCGGCATTGTCCACGCATTCGCTATGCCAGGGAAGTTGATTGCTTTATCCATTTGATCCATAAGTGCTTTTGTCTTTTTTGTTGGATCTGGCCATTCATCTCTCGGTTTCAGGCGAATGGTTGTTTCTATCATTGACAGAGGAGAAGAATCCGTAGCCGTTTCAGCTCGCCCAATTTTGCCAAATACATGGTGAACTTCTGGGAATTTTTTAAGAATCTTATCGGTTTGCTGAATAATCTCCTTGGATTTTGTTATAGATATACCTGGGAATGTGGTTGGCATATAAAGAATATCGCCCTCATCGAGCGGAGGCATAAACTCGCTACCTATTTTTGACACTGGGTAGAATGTTACAACGAGCAAGATAACCGCTATACTCGCCGTTATTGCTCGCCATTTCATCACTAACGCAAGTGCAGGAGAATGCAGCTTGTGTAATAGACGATTTACAGGGTTAGCCTGCTCGGAAATAATCTTGCCTTTAACAAAAAAACCGATCATCACGGGGACTAATGTTACAGCGAGGATAGCAGCGCCGACCATAGCGTAAGTTGCGGTAAAGGCTAGTGGTTTGAACAGACGACCCTCTTGTGCTTCCATTGTAAAAATTGGGATAAATGAAGCTATAATCACCATTAGTGAAAAAAACAGAGCTGTTCCTACCTCTTTTGACGATTTACCCACGACCTGCCAATGTTCTTTTGTCGTCAGATCACCACCCTTCTTCTCTCGAGCGCGAGCTATGTGGACGTGGGCATTTTCAACCATTACAATTGCACCATCAACCATCAAACCGATAGTAATAGCAATGCCTCCAAGCGACATAATATTAGCGTTGATGCCCTGAATTTTCATAGCGGTGAAAGCAATCAGTATTCCAATCGGCAACACGGCAATCACCACCAGTGCAGAACGTACATGGAATAAGAATAGCAAGATTATGATGCTAACAATCACAATCTCTTGCAGCAACGAACTCGTTAGGCTTTCTACAGCATTCTCGATCAAGTCACCACGATCATAAACGGTGATTATTTCAACACCATCAGGTAACCCTGCTTTTAACTCGTTAAGTTTTTTGCGTATATTTTTAATGGTTGAAAGAGCATTTTCCCCGTAGCGCATTATCACGATACCGCCCGTGACTTCGCCCTCACCGTTTAGGTCAACAATTCCACGACGCAGCTCTGGGCCTATATGCACATGTGCAACATCTTGCAGTAAAATTGGTGTGCCGTTTTCACCGACACCGATTGGTATAATTTTTAGCTCTTCAATGGATTTAATATATGCCGAACTCCGTACCATATATTCGGTTTCTGATTTTTCCAGTAAACGACCACCAACATCAGCATTAGAGCGCTTGATTGCGTGTTTTACTTTGGAAAGCGGAATATTATACGCCATTAAAGCATTGGGGTTAACATCAACCTGATACTGTTTTACATAGCCGCCGACGGAGGCCACCTCTGCTACACCATCAACAGTTTGAAGAGGGTAACGTAAATACCAATCCTGTATCGACCGCAACTGTGCTAAATCATATTTGCCTGTTTTATCAACCAACGCATATTCATACACCCAGCCAACACCAGTAGCATCAGGGCCAAGTGAGGGCGTTACGCCAAACGGCAAATCACCACTTACATAATTTAATGACTCCAAAACCCGTGAGCGAGCCCAATACATATCCGTTCCATCTTCAAAAATGATGAATACAAAAGACAAGCCAAAAAATGAATAGCCGCGCACTACTTTTGATTTCGGCACCGACAGCATGGTTGTGGTCAATGGATAGGTAACCTGATCTTCTACAACTTGCGGAGATTGGCCAGGGAATTTCGTAAATATAATCACCTGCACATCAGATAAATCAGGTATAGCATCCAGTGCGATGGTTTTATACGACCAGAACCCAATCATGGTAATCAGGACAGCCGCAATTAGTACAAGAAACCTCTCGCGAATAGATGCGTTAATTATGCTATTTATCATCATTCACGCCTTTAATATCTCCGCTTGGTGGAGTTGCTTCATCAGGATTATTGTCCGGTTTAATTTCCATCATTTTTTGTGTGGCTTCACGGAGTTTTGACTCTGAATCAATCAGGAACTGCGCCGAGGTTACTACCGTATCGCCCGGTTTTACTCCGCTTAATACAATCACTTTTCCATCAGACTCTAGTCCCAAAATGACATCTCTAGGCTCAAACTTGCCCTTTTCTCGCACCACAAAAACTTGATTGCGCGTACCGGAACGTATAACGGCTTCCGCGGGCACGATAACAACATTTTTTTGCTCTTCGGAGTGGATTTGCATCTCGGCAAACATTTCAGGGCGTAATATCAAGTCTGGGTTATCAAACACCACCCGTGCTTTAATAGTGCGTGTTTTTGCTTCCGCGTAAGGATAAATATAAGAAATTTTACCGGTAAAAACTCTGCCCGGAATTCCGGCAAGCTCCATCTCGACCTTATCCCCCTGCTTGACCCACGGAATTTCATATTCATAAATATCAACATACACCCACACCTGTGATAAGTCTGCAATCATATATAACTCGGTGTTGGGTGTAATATATTGTCCCTCACGCGCACCTATACGCACAACCGTTCCTGCAACGGGTGTGTGAATATGAAGTGTCTTCTTGACTTTTTTGCTGAGCTCCAGTTCTCTTATTTGGTGATCAGGAACATCAAGTAGTTGCAGGCGTTCATATGTGGTTCTCAACAGATTTTTTGCACCATTACGTACATCTGGGAAGGTGCTATTTTCAAGTGTTGTTAGGTTACTTAGTGATAATAAATATTCTTGTTGTGTAGAAACAAGTTTCGGCGAATAAACACCCAGTAAAATAGTATCTACTTCAACGGTATCTCCAGTTTTATCGACGTATAGTGTTTCTACCCACCCCTCTATTTTGGGGTGAATACGAGCCATTTTTTCTTCATTATAATCAACCTTACCCACAGCACGAATGGTTCTGCTCAAGTTTCCGGTTACTGCTTTTGCTGTTCTAACACCAATATTTTGCACTACGACGGGGTCAATTCTTACCGTTCCTGCAACGTCATTCGCCCCACCTTGGTCAGCATAAACAGGCTTATAATCCATGCCCATATTATCTTTTGCAGGTACGGGAGAGGTTACTGATGGATTCATTGTGTTGCGGTAAAATAAGATTTCCCCTTTACCATCAACTCGCTCCGTACTGGACACGTTCATAGAGCTTTGTGGCGCAACTAAATAGCCAATTAAAGCACCTGCTAAAAGTAGGGAGGTGGATAGTATAATTGTACTCTTATTCATAAGGGTCTTCTCCAACTGTGATTTCGTCTAATTTAGCTAAGAACTGCTTACCTTGAGACAATGCCCGCCAGTAGCGAATTTGATAGTTAAGTAGTGTAATTTGGCTGCGTACTAGATTGAGGAAATCAACTTTGCTCACCTTATAGCCCGAAAGCATAGAGTCGACGGTCTGCTGTGCTTGTGGAATAATTCCAGTATCAAATAAGTTAAATAAATCACGCGATTTTAAGTAATTAGATGATAAGATAACAATGCGTGATGAAATATCATTTTGTGTATCTTGACGCGAATACTGCCGTTGTGAAAGTTCGTTCTTTCTCTGGCTTACACCCTTATCCTGTTTGCTGCTGGCATATAGAGGGACACTCATATTAAACATCAGCGACACAACATCATCGCGACGGCTACCATCTACATTGTTGCCACTTCTGTCACCATAATTAACGCCAACTTTGAAATCAGGATAATATTCCTTTTCTGCCAGTGCCAAGCGGGATTCTGCGGCTAAAATAAGATTATCGTCTTTTTTGAGAAGCGGGCTGGTTTCATTTGCTTGTGCAATAAGGTCCTCCACCAGTGGAATCGTTGAGAGGCTTTTGTCGGCTAACTTGCTTAATGAGAGAGTCTTGTGAGCACCCTCTCCCATCAGTGTATTAAGTGTGGCTGCCTCATTCTTTTTTAGACTCTTAACCCTTATTTCCTGTTCCAATAATTTAGAAAGCTCTAATTGTGCGAGCAGAACATCCTGTTGTAAGCCATCACCCACTTTATATTTTGTTTCAGCGACCTTAACAAATTGACGTAACAGGTTGAGATTAGCCTTAATCACTTCTAATGAGCGTTCAATATAATAAAGCTCCCACCAGCTTGAGGTGACTTGCTGCTTTAATTTCAGATGCAGCTCGTAGACATTATCAAGTTCCGCAGCCGCCAGATATTCCGCGGCCCTTTCTTTTAGTGCTAATTTTCCTGGGAAAGGAAAGGCCTGAGAGATGCCAAACTGAATCTGGGTCATTCCCTCTTGTTTTGTATCAAAATCATTGGCAGGAAGGTTCATTCCGTTTAAAGCAATGGTTGGGTCAGGTAAAGCCCCCTCCTGAGACGGAATATCCTGTAATGATTTATAACGAGCTTGTATCTGCGCGTAGTTTGGGTTGCCTTTTAGAGCTGTTTCAATTGCCTGATTAACCGTAAGTGCGGACTTATCAGCTGCAAATGCGTTTAAAGGCATCGTTAAAGCAATTATGAATAGTAATTGTTTTATAACTATCTTCATAGTTTAATACTCCTTAAATTTTCACACGCCGTAAACGCAATGCATTCATAACAACCGAGAATGATGAGGCGCTCATAGCAAAGGCCGCAAACATCGGGCTGATTAATATGCCGAAGGCTGGAAACAAAACCCCGGCAGCCACAGGCACACCCGCGGCATTATAAACCAGCGCAAAGAACAAGTTCTGGCGGATATTGCGCATGGTCGCACGCACGAGACGACGAGCGCGAACAATACCATCCAGATTTCCTTTGATTAGGGTAAAGCCTGCGCTTTCAATCGCCACATCGGCGCCAGTACCCATAGCAATGCCGACGTCAGCTTGCGCTAGTGCAGGTGCATCATTAACCCCGTCACCGGCCATAGCCACTTTCAAGCCTTGGTCCTGAAGCTCCTTAATAATGCGGGCTTTATCCTCAGGCAGGACATCGGCACGGATTTCATCAATACCAAGACGCGCCGCCACAGCCTTTGCCGTGCGTTCATTATCGCCAGTCGCCATAATAATCCGGAAGCCCAGCTCATGCAGCTCTTTTAAAGCGGCAGGTGTTGTTTCCTTAACCGGATCAGCGACGCTGACCAGTCCGGCAATAGCGCCGTCAAGCACGACAAACATCACGGTTTCACCTTCATCACGCCGCGCATTGGCCGCTTCAACCAGTGGACCGCTATCCAGTCCCATATCAGAAATCAGCGCAGCATTGCCGAGCGCCACGGCATGGCCATCGACTACACCTTTAACGCCCTTGCCTGTTACAGCTTCAAAGTCCTGCGTATTAACCATATCCACACCGCGTTCCTCAGCGCCGCGGACAATAGCCTCAGCGAGTGGATGCTCAGAGCCACGTTCAAGCGAAGCGGCAAGCCTCAGTACCTCGGTCTCGTCATGACCATCCTCAGGCAGCACCGCTATCAGTTTAGGTTTACCCTCGGTTAGCGTACCGGTTTTATCAACAATCAGAACATTTACTTTTTCAAAACGCTCCAGCGCCTCAGCATTCTTGATCAGAACGCCAGCCTGTGCACCACGTCCCGTCGCCGTCATAATCGACATAGGCGTTGCAAGACCAAGCGCACAAGGGCAAGCAATAATCAATACCGCCACTGCAGCAACAAGGCCGTATGACAGAGCTGGGGCAGGCCCCCAGACAGCCCAGCCAATAAAGGCCAGAATGGCAACAAGAATGACCACGGGCACAAAATACCCTGCGACCATATCAGCATATTTCTGGATTGGAGCGCGCGATCTTTGCGCGTTGGCCACCATCTCAACAATCTGTGAGAGCGTTGTATCAGCTCCCACACGCGTTGCCTCAATGATCAAACTGCCCGTGCCGTTAATTGTCGCTCCAGTTACAGGATCTCCTGCAACCTTTTCAACGGGCACCGGCTCACCGGAGATCATCGATTCATCAACTGAAGAGCGCCCTTCAAGCACTTTGCCATCCGCAGGCACTTTATCGCCCGGACGGACACGCAGCTTGTCGCCAACTTGAACATCTTCAAGCGGTATTTCGTCTTCCGTGCCGTCTTCACGGATGATGCGGGCGGTTTTAGCCGCCATATCGAGCAGCGCCTTAATAGCTGAGCCTGTGCGCTCTCGGGCGCGCAACTCCATAATCTGCCCTAGCAGCACAAGCGTCACAATGACAGCCGCCGCTTCGAAATAAACCCCGACATGACCATCCGCATCACGGAAGCCATCAGGGAAAATATCAGGCATCAACACCGCAACGATACTAAAGATATAAGCCGCGCCCGTACCGATAGAGATCAAACTAAACATATTCAAATTCATACTACGAAAGGACTGAACGCCCCTCACAAAAAACGGCCAGCCCGACCAAAGAATAACGGGCGTTCCTAAAGCAAATTCAATCCACAGCGTCGTACGTTCGCCGAAAAACTCCCTAATTGCTGTGAATCCAACAAATGGTGACATGGACAAAATGAGAAGTGGTATTGTCAATATCACGCCAACCAAAAAGCGGCGGCTAAAATCTACCAGTTCCGGATTGGGTCCTTCATCCTCGCCCATTGATGCCGTCTCGGCTTCAAGGCCCATACCGCAGAGTGGACATGATCCCGGCCCCGGATTGCGAACTTCGGGATGCATGGGGCAGATATAGACTGTACCGCTAAATCCTTCCGGCACTTTATCGTATTTTCCGCCTATTACAGCCTCTCCACTTGGTTTGTGATCGCCGTGATGTGAACAACCCGAATGATCTACAGCCTTTGCTGCGCCGTGGTTATGTGAGGTCATGTCTTTTCTCCATCTTATTTATGGCCGCCGCCGCAACAGCCGCCATCTTGTGTTTTTGCTTTTTCTGTTTCTGGCTTCTTATCTTTCTGGCCACCGCAGCAACCGTCTTTTTCTTTTTCTGTTTCCGGTTTGTTTTTTTCATGGCCATGGTGTTTATCACCGCCGCAACAACTGTCCTGTTTATGATCGTGTGTCATGATTTTTATCCTTTATGGTTCGTTGAAGATGAAAACTTGGGAATAAACGCTGGAACATGGGCGGCATAATCATCCCATGCCTTACCAAACCGCTCCTTGGAATCCTTTTCCTCTCTTTTTGCCAGCCTCACATACATATAGGTTAGAATAGGGAAAAGCACCAAAGTCGGGATCGTTGGCCATTGTAGCAAAAATCCAAACATAATCGAGATAAAGCCAATATATTGCGGATGCCGGACTTTTTCATATAGACCCGTCACCGCCATCTTCCCTTCACGCTGCGCTTGGTAGAGCACATTCCATGCCGCTGATAGAATCCAGAAACCGCCGCCGATGAATACAAAGCTCAACATATGGAACGGCCCCATATGCGGATTACCTTCCCAGCCTAGCGTCATCTCCAGAAGATGCCCAGAATCATGGGCCAGCCAGTTGATATCCGGATAGCTGGTTTGCAGCCAGCCAGAGAGCAAATAAATGGTCAGTGGGAAGCCATACATCTCGGTAAACAGCGCCACCAAAAAGGCCGAGAACGCGCCAAAGCTGCGCCAATCAGATTTGCTCTGCGGCTTAGCAAAACTAAATGCAAAAATAATAAAGATCGCCGAGTTTAATATTACCAGTGACCAAAGGCCATAAGAGTCCATGCCATGTTCCATTGTCTATTTCTTCTCTTCATCATCAGAATGATTGTGGCCTTGACCACCGTGGCCGCCATGTCCTCCATGCATAAAGATATGCATCAACGGACAAGCCAGCAAAATGAGATAAATCCAGTTACTACCAATATGCGCAGCATGTTCCGTGATCAGGAAATAGCCAGCCACAGCAAAAAAGAAAATGCAGGCGATGCCGAAAGACGTTTTCCACCATGGCTGTTTGTTTTCCGGTCTATGATAATGTTCATGATCCATAGTTTTTTCCTTTTCATTTAAAAATAAGCTTACGCGTTATTTTTAATCCGTTGCTATACCTGAGTATGTTGTTCTTTCGGTGGCTGCTTCTACGCTTTTACCAATGCAGGTTTAGATTTCAAACATTTCGCTTATTTTGGATATAAATAATCGAGAATAGGACATTCATTAAGCGGCATATCTCCGCCTGGACACGCCCCAGAGAGTTTTTCTAGGGCATCATGAATATTTTTTAGCTGTTTTATACTCTCTTTGGCCTCGGCCAACTTTTGATCTGTGCGCTCCAGTATATCCTTACATGTTGCTGTCTGAGATGCCTTGAGAGTCAGGAGCGTTTTAATTTCCGCCAACTTGAACCCAAGATCTTTTGCTCTGCGAATAAACTGAACAAGGAGAACACTTCCCGGCCCATAAAGGCGATATCCGGCCTCGGAACGACTATCCGGCGTGACAAGGCCCAGCTGCTCATAATAGCGGATCGTGTCTATGCGCACGCCACTTTCCTTTGCCAATAGTCCTATTGTTAAATCACTCATCATTTTATCCTAGTTTTGACTAACCTAAGTCAAGCTTACAGGTTGGAGTACACTCCAAGGTCAAGCCCTAAATTATAATACGCCTCTTTTTCGTCCTCTTTGTCAATTTAGATACGAACTTCGCGCTTACATTGCGGGTTCCTAGTTCGGCAGAGCTATGCCCTCCCGACTTGGTGTCTGGCAGAAAAGGAGAGGGTCGAATGTAAATAATGTTTTTTCACTACAGTGCTTTCTTGATTTAGCCTTAGTTAAAAATTAATGGGCATGAGCGCTGTGATCATGTTCATCATTATTATCTTGCATCACCTCTTCGGCAGGACTTTCCATTGCAACGTTATGACCACCATGATCTCCATGAGGTTCTGGTTCTGGCTCTACCGCGCCGTGATGACTAGCTGTGTCGGCTCCGCCATGTGAATGGCTTCCATGGCCACCATCGCCGGAAACTTCAGGAAGACGCATAACTCCACCGCCATGACGAAAAACAACTTCTCCCCCTTTATATCCAGTCACCGCTAATGATCCCGACGCCACAAGAATCAACGCAACAAAGCCCGCGCCAACAGCATTTGCGCCGCGATGTTTCAAAAGCGACCAAAGCGCCAAAAAACCAAATATGGAAGCTGTCGCCAGCGCCCAATTTTTATGGTCAGTCATCGCCGCATGTAACGGTCCATCATGCGGGATTGAATTATACGCATCAAAACCGGCCAATACTGTGATGACGGTAATGCCCGCGCCTATCCAGAGGTTCCACCGCCCAACACTCAAAAGATGAGGTTTTTTTAAAACCAACCCAGCCAGATACAGCAGCGCCGATATACTCAGCAGAGCCACCGAAAAATGCACAAAGATAGGGTGCCAGTTTGGTATTATTTCTATACTCATCATAATCTTAAACCTCTTTTAATGGTGATTGCCGTGGCCAGCTTCGTGCTCACCATCATGTTTCATATCTTTATGCATCGGGCAGTCCATACCAGCTTTACATTGTTTAGCTTCATGGTGGCCTTCTTTTGGCTCCATAACTTTTGTGATGCGATAAACCTTATCTTTACCCAACTTAATATGAAAATCTATAGCCTGATCAGGTGCTAGTGCCGTCAGATCAACGCCTTCGGCGACATCTATATCCATGGTCATTTCGGGCCATTTCAAAGCGGGGATCGGCTGATGTGAAATATTGATTTTTCTGTTTTCTAGGTCAACGCTATGAATAATGCCTTTACCCATCGTCGCCTTATGCTCTGCTGTAGATTCACCATGATGCTCATGGCTTACTGCCGCTTGATGATGGCCTTGGCCTTGCTGAGTATTGCCCTCGGCAAAAGCCTGTGGCGCTAACGTCAAACTCGCCGATAAAAACGCACCTAAAAGCAGGGCTTTCTTTATGGAATTCATGTGTAATACTCCTTACAAAAATAAACGAAAAATAACTTCCAAGACTTCTACGAACCAAGGCATGCTATCCCTCAAAAAATATTTTTTAATAATCGCGGCCTAGAACCAGAATTTTATACCGCTCACAAAAGCGGTGTTGTTGGTCCGCGCGCCGTCAGCTTGTAACCGGTCCTTGGTTTTGCCAACGCTTTGCTCCCAACTCACACCAACATAGGGTGCAAATTTACGACTAAATTCATAGCGCAGGCGCAGGCCTGTTTCAAAACCGGTGATGCCGGAACCGATATTATATTCCTCGACATCCTGCACTGCTAATTCAGTTTCAAAGCGCGGCTGCAAAATCAAGCGCTGTGATAAAAGAAGTTCATATTCTGCCTCCAACACGGCAGAGACATCGCCTTCATCACTCACATAGGATGTGGCCTCAACTTCAAACCAATACGGTGCCAAGCCTTGAACCCCGAGCGCCGCAAAATCACGATCATCTGCTTCAGGAATAAAATCATGCCTATACCCCCCCTGCACATCCCAAAACGAAGTAACATTGCGACTATATAGCGCTTCAACCGATATATCTTCCCAATCAGCCTTGCTCGTGTTGTACTCGCCTTCGGTTTTAAGCCAGATCTTGTTGTAATCCCCACCAATCCACGCCTGCGCGTCAAAAAGCGTTGCGTTATCACCTTGTTGTAAGCGTTGCTCAAACCGGTTCCCTATGAGGGTATAGAAAAATTTGTTATCGTGAACAAGCTGTAGGTCAAAGTTCTCTTGTGCTGAACGCCCCATAGTGCTGTGATCCATCTGCGCCAAAGCCGGGGCGGGAATAGCCATAAGAAAAGCCGCTAAAATAATATTCTTCATACTACCCTCACCACCTGCATCATGCCAGCTTCCATGTGATAGAGAAGATGACAGTGAAAGGCCCAATCACCTTTTTCAATCGGTGTAATCAGCGCCGAGAGCTTTTCTCCCGGTTTAATCAAAAGCGTGTGCTTGTAGGGGATTTCGTTATGATTTTGGCCGTTCTCAAGCTGCATCCACATGCCGTGCAAATGGATCGGATGCTCCATCATTGTATGGTTAACCAGATAAAGCCGCAACCGCTCATTATGGCGGAATAAATATGGCCCCGTATGTTCTGAGTATTTTTTGCCATCAAAAGAAAACATATAGCGCTCCATATTGGCAGTGACATTGATGGTCATCTCCCGATCGACATCTGGCGAATAGGGTTGTGGCTCATTAGAAACAAGATCTTTGTAAGTTAGAACCTTCCAACCGTCTTTGCCCAGCCCGATTCCTGGTTCGCCTAGCCTATCCTTAGGATCAGCAATCACCATAGCTACACCAGATTTATCGCCCTGCGGTTTAAATGGCTCCGGCCCGTTTAGTCTCGGTGCATCCGCATCGTGCTCCATTTTACCATGATCCATGGCTTTCATATCCCCCATGTTGACCATATTGCCCATGTTGCCCATGTTGCTATGATCTATCATCTTGCCACTGCTCATATCCATTCCAGCCATCATGCCTATATCTTCCATATTGCGAACAGGTCGAGGGCGCAGTCGTGGTACAGCGGCCCTTAAGCCTGCCTCGGGGGAAAGTGTGCCACACGCATAACCACTGCGGTCAATGCTTTCGGCAAAAATAGTAAAGGGTTTATCCTGACGCGGGCGCACCAGCACATCATAGGTTTCTGCTGTGCCCATACGAAATTCATGGACGTTGACCGGTTTAACGGCTTTGCCGTCCGCCATCACCACATCCATATTCAGTCCTGGTATGCGCACATCAAACGTGCTCATGGCTGAAGCGTTTATAAAGCGCAGTCGCACCGTCTCACCTGGATTGAAAATACCTGTCCAGTTGGCGTCGGGCGCATTACCGTTCATCAGATAGGTATAGGTTGCGCCCGTAACATCTCCGAGGTCGACCGGCGACATACGCATCTTGCTCCACATACGGCGATCATTAACGGTTTTTCTCAAACCCTTATCAGAAACGTCATCAAAGAAATCCCACACGGTGCGTTTTTGGTAGTTGTAATAATCGCCGGAGAGATTGATATTTCTGAAAATCGTTTTTGGATCTTCAAACGACCAGTCCGATAGCACTATGACGTAATCACGGTCATAAGAAAACAATTCCCCGTCCTTTGGTTCGATCACTAAAGGGCCATAGGTTCCGGTCTGTTCTTGAAAGGCAGAATGACTGTGATACCAATAGGTTCCGGCCTGCACAACGTCATACTCGTATTCATAAGTCTCACCGGGCGCTATTCCGCCGAAATTCACCCCCGGTACACCGTCCATGGGAAATGGCAGCAAAATACCGTGCCAATGTATAGAAGAATGCTCCGTATCCATCAAGGAGTTGGTGACATTAAGCCGCACTTTATCACCTTCACGCAGTTTGACCAATGGCCCCGGCACACTGCCATTAATTGCGGTCGCGCGTCCTGTGCGTCCATGCACATTAAAAGGGGCATAGCCGATATCAAGATTATAAAGAGATTTAGCGGCGATCTCTTTTATGCCATGTTGATCAACGACAGCCTGTGAGCCATCCATACGCGCCCATGCTGGCAATGGCAAGGCCATCTGCGCCCCTGCGACAAAAGCCGCCGCGCTAGAATACCCTATAAATTGCCGTCTGGATAAAGATTTGATTTTAGACTCCGTCATTATATTTATCTTCCCAACGTTTTTCAAAGAAAAAAGTTCCAATGTTACAGTAATTAACCCGTACTAAAAATGCTCACAAGGCGGCGACGAAGTCATCGTGCCCATCCTTCAAATTTTTCTTAAAAAAAACTGAAACTTTTTGATGTAGCGACTATCTACAAACTCAATCACAATCATTATCTTCAAATCTTATCGGAATGGGGACGCGCACGTAAATAGAATTTTTCTGCACCAAATATAAGAATC